>Ga0194128_10002071_pt1 | contig 33361 bp, 30 predicted proteins | sample TA2KigCa65mmetaG_FD_148650 | JGI IMG/M metagenome (GOLD analysis project Ga0194128, IMG submission 148650) | Freshwater microbial communities from Lake Tanganyika, Tanzania - TA2015037 Kigoma Deep Cast 65m | ecosystem: Environmental > Aquatic > Freshwater > Lake | place: Tanzania: Lake...
CTTTCTGGTACGCGAGAAAAGCCTTCTTGTAACGCTCCATGCGAACGTCTCTCTCTTGCTGCGTCTCATTCGCGTATTTCTGCTCGAGCGTTGGCAATACCGCTGTCACAAGATCGGGTTCTATGGCGCTCATCAGTCGATCGTAGACTTCGTCTCCTCCGGGAATTTGAGGAGGAAGAGGGATGCCACCTGCCTGCTGTGTCTGTGGATCAGACATGGTTTTGGGTATTCGGATAAGTATAGCAAATTTTGGCATTTTTTACAATGCATGGAGCGGGAAGTGGCTCACATTAAACAAAAACACAAATAACCCAATCACCGAACAGCCCAACAGCCCAACAACTCATCAACCCAACAACCTCACCATCGCCCCCACCTGCTTCGTCAGCTCCCCAATCCAGTGCACAGCTTTTGCTCCTGCCTTTGGTTGCAGCTGATCGAAGTAAATACGCAGAGTGGATCCGCTGATGCGCCATTGGGAGTTCACCGAGAGAATCTGCATGATCTCCTTGGCCGTCACCGACGGGTGCAACGTCAGAACGATTTCATCGCGGGCATTGTGCGAAGCCTGCGGGGCAGAATCAGTTTTAATGCGCTGCACGCCGGCCCTGCGGCATGCGATCTTCAGTTTCAGGACGGCGAAAAGATTTTCCACCGGTTCCGGAGCCTTACCGTATTCATCGGTGAGATCGTCCGCGAATTCTTTCAGAATGGTCTCATCCTCGCTTCCTGCGAGCTTTTGGTACACGGAGATCCTCTCCCCTTCATCGGGGATGTAAAACGACGGGAGGAGGGCTGTGACAGGCAAAAGAATTTCGATATTCACCTCCTGCTCGGCATCGGCAGTGCCGCCCGCCTTGAGCTCCTCCACCGCACTTTTCAGCATGCGTAGGTAATGCGAAACACCGACGGTCTGGAGCGCGCCCGACTGCTCCGCCCCGAGGATCTCCCCTGCACCACGGATCTCGAGATCGCGCATGGCAACCTGGAACCCGCTTCCCAGCTCACAGGCTTCAACGATGGCCCGGAGACGCTTCTTGGCGTCCTCGTGGAGCTTCTGGCCGTGGTAGAGGAAGTACGCGTACGCCTGCAATTTGCTACGACCAACGCGACCACGGAGCTGGTAGAGCTGGGCGAGACCAAATCGCTCGGCCTCGTTGACGATCAGCGTATTGGCTCGCGGGAGGTCGATACCGTTTTCGATGATCGTCGAGCTCACGAGCACATCAAATTCGCCATTCTTGAAGGCCAGGATGCGTTCTTCGAGGACGTCAGGCTTGAGCTGGCCATGCCCCACCACAAACCGCGCCTTGGGCACGAGAAGCCTCAACTTCTCGGCAAACGCATCGATCGTCTCCACACGATTGTGGAGGACGTAGATCTGCCCCTCACGCTTGAGCTCGGTCATGATCGCCTCACGCATCAGCACATCGCTAAATTTACGAACTTCGGTGATGATGGGGAGTCGCCCGGGCGGCGGCGTGGTGATCGTGGTGATGTCACGGAGCTTGTGGAGGCCGAGATTGAGCGTGCGCGGAATGGGAGTCGCTGTGAGAGTGAGGATGTCGACATTGGCGCGCATCTCTTTGAACTTCTCCTTCTGCTTCACACCAAACCTCTGCTCTTCGTCGATGATGAGCAGGCCGAGATTGAGGAAGTGCACGTCGTCTTGCAGCAGCCTGTGCGTGCCGATGACGATGTCGAGATCGCCCTTGCGAAGCTTCTCGAGCGTAGCGCGTTGTTCCGCAGCCGAGCGGAACCGGGAGAGCATGTCGATGCGCACGGGAAACCCCTGCATGCGCTTGCGGAAGGAATCGAAGTGCTGTTGCGCGAGGATGGTAATCGGCGCGAGGACGGCCACCTGCTTGCCGTCCTGGACGGCCTTGAAGGCGCTGCGCATCGCCACCTCAGTCTTCCCAAAGCCCACGTCACCGCACACCAAACGATCCATGGGGTGCACATCCTCCATGTCGCGCTTGATATCCTCGATGGCCTTGAGCTGTCCTGGCGTCTCTTGGTACGGGAATGCCTCTTCGAACTTCTTCATCACATCCGTATCGAGACCGTAGGAGTGGCCGCGGGCCTTGGCTCTGAGCGCGTAGATCTTCAGGAGCTCCCCAGCGATCTTCTGCGTTTCCTCTTTGAGCCTGCCCTGGATCTTCTTCCAGTCGCTCGTACCAAGGCGCGTGAGCACCGGCTCGTTCCCCTCTTCGTAGACGTACTTGCTGAGCTTGTCCGCCTGATCCACCGGCACGAAGAGCTTGTCCCCCTCGGCGTAGGTCAATTCCAGATACTCCCGCACGGTCTCATCCACCTCCTTCTCCGTCATGCCCTCGAAGTGTCCAATCCCGTGCTCCATATGCACGACAAAGTCCCCCGGGACGAGGGAGGTGATGAAGTCGAGCGCGAGTTTTTGGACCGAGCGCTCGCGCCCTGCTTTGCGCAGGGAAAAGATTTCGCGATCGGTGAGGAGGGCAATCTTGAGATCGGGATTTTGGAGGGAGTGCGGGAGGAGATCATTGACCTCGGCGGGAACGAGCGTGATGGCCCCCGGCCTGCGTTCGAGTCCTTTGGTGAACGGCACTTTTTCCTCAGTGCAGATGCCGGAGAGCTCGTCGATGCGCTTCGTGACGACGAAGAGCGTCCACTCCTGCGCGAGCTTATCGCGGACATCGTTGAGGAAGTCGGTGAGGGTGTAGAACTTCAAGACGGAGAGGTAGCGCAGGTGCACGTGATGTTCGGCCCCCTCGGGAAAAGGGGTGAAACGCAAGGTGTGAACATCTTCGAGATCTTCGATGTCATCCTGGTCGTCGATGAGGAGAAGATGCGATGATGGAACCTGCCCACTGAGCGGCGCCATGCGCTCGTAGACGATGGGCCAGATGGCAACGGACTCTGTGGGGGCGACGGCAACCGAGGGGTCGTCCGCTCGTAGCGTGTGGATGCTCTCGATGCGATCGAACTCCAAGGTAATCCGGTATGGGTGAAACTCCTGCACGGGGTAGATTTCGAAGACGTCCCCCACTCTGCGGTACTGCCCCGGTGTAAGGAACCGATCCTCGCCGTGCACGTACCCCATGGCAATGAGGGCTTCGATACTTGCTGTGAAATCCACGGTGCTACCTACAGAAAACTGCAGTGCGCCGCTCTCCAGGTCTGTAAACGACGGAAAGTGTGCTTGCCAGACATCGCGCGGGACCAGGGAAATGGCAGCGGCTCCGTCGCGCATGGAGAGGAGGAATGTCCGGAGCGCCTCGGGGATGATTTCGCCGTTCTCGTTTTCCGTAAGGTGCATCCTCCGCGTCACAACTCCAAAGAAGCGCAACCAGTGCTCGAGAGATTCGGCATACGCCTCATCCTCTGTGACGAGAAACGCAGGCTGGTTCCTGTGCCGCAAAACTGCAGCCGCAAGAAGCGCCTTGGCAGTCTCGTTGGAGGCGCCGCTGAGCACGAGCGTTCCTCTCGCGTGCAGGGCATCAGCGAGGTCTCGGTGCGTCTTTTCCCCAAGAAATAAAAGTGGGTCCACAGGAGAGTGATGTACAAATGGGATTTCAGGCTTCAAAACAGCCTTCCCTCGGCAGGGAAACGTGTCTACAGGATGATGATCGGTGGCTTGTACTCATGGCCATCACAAGCCCTTTCTCTGTCGCTAGCATAGCAGTGCACACATCAAGATTCAATCCTTCTGCAAGAGAAAATGCTGCCACCTACTCCTCTTGCAGCCGAAGCGGCATGATGAGGTGACTAAATCCCTCAACGCCAGGAATAGTGAAGAGTGCAGGGTGCTGACTATCCGTGATGCGCATCTCCACCTCGCCCCCGGGGATGTGCCCGAGGAAGTCGAGGAGGTAACTCGAACTGAGGGCAATTTTATTATCTGCCCCGGAGACCACTGCCCCGAGTGTGGCCTCGTCTCGGCCAGACTGGGTAGTAGGTGTAGTGATGCGAATGCCTTCTTTGGTGATGTGGAAGGTAAGGTTGTTATTCGTCTCCTTTGCGAAGTAGTGCATGCGCCGGATTGTTGGGAGTAACTCCGAAACGGGAATGGTGACAGTGGTTTTGGGGGCTTTGGGGATGATTTGTTCGTAATCAGGAAACTTCCCATCAATCAGGCGGGAGAGAAGGGTGGTAGACCCTGTGGTGATCTCGATTTGTTGGCTACTGAGGGCAACCTCAACATGCGCCGCGGAGGACTTTTTTTCTTGCTTCTCACCCTCATCACCTGCCCCCTTCGTCTTCCCAGAGCTTTTCTCTTTTTGACTACCGACGATGGCCTGCAACTCATCGAATACTTTTTTGGGAATGATGCAGGAAACATCCACACTGCTGTCGACGGGGAGTTTGTACTCCGAGAGACGATAGCTGTCTGTGGCCACAAAGATGAGTTTTCCTTTTTGTGAACGAACATACACACCGGCGAGAACAGGGCGTAATGTTGTTGTTGCCGCAGCGAATGTAACGGAGTGCAAAGCATGGAGAAGAGGATCTGCCACAAGGGGGAAGCTTGTCTCTTTTTTTATAGAAGTGATCGTGGGATACTCTGCAGCCGCCTCACCAGAAATCAGTGTTTTGGCCTTCTTTGAAGTACAACGCAATTGCGTGCCCTCACTTGTCTCAAGGAGAACCTCTGCATCAGTGTTGTACTGAGCGAAGTTGAGAAATGCTTTTGCAGGAATAGTAATAGCCCCTTCATTTTCTACATCGGCCGGGAAGTGCGTCATGATGCTCAGTTCCAAATCCGTTGCGCTGCAGGTGCAACGCTTGCCCTCAACATGTAGTAAAATATTTCCAAGAATAGGAAGTGCTTGTTGATTGCTGATTGCACGACTCACAAGATGGAGTGCTTGCTGGAGATCGGTGGTTTTACACAGAAGCTTCATGTGTACGTATAAGTATAAAAGAAATATATAGTATATTCGTCATAGTAGTAGCACCTTGTTTTTCCTCAACATTTTCAGTCTCATCTCGTGGAGAACAGGAGCGAACAACAGGAGAAGGGGTGGTGAATGAGGAGAAAGTGGCTTACGGGAGCGCCAAGGGCTTATTGTGGGGGCTGTGGAGGGGGTGTGGAAAACTTGTGAAGAACTTCGAGAGGATGGCAGAACTCCATAGTATTAACTTTTTGGCTTCATAGAGAGCAAAGAGCCCATAGCTCTGGAGAAGGACGCCAAACCCCCCACAAACGTTATCCACCTGTTCCCCCAATCATTGTGGATAACTTTTTTATACAAAAGGGGCATTTCCAACCCTTTATGTACTGATCGCGGAACGAAAATTTGAGCGCTTGGATGCAGCATTGGTCGTCGTGCGGTTCTTGCGCACATGCATCTCCCCCCCCTTCATCGTCACGAAGCTTCCGTCGGGCACATCAGTCCCCACAACCACGGCGGAGCTCACAAAACTGCCAGCCCCAATGTTCACACCGGGTTGGAGACTCACATGGATACCGAGCCGGCATCCCTCCCCCACAATACATCCCAACTTTGTGAGACCTGTATCGATCCGATCGCCATCAAACGCCGAAGAGATCATTCCTTCATCGAGCCGCAGGTTCCCGGTGATGCACCCGCCGCCAAACGAAACGTTGTTACCGACCACGCTTTCTCCAAGGTAGGTCATATGTGTCCAGACATCGTGCCCGAGCACCGACCCCTTCACTTCCGTTCCATAACCGATGACACAGTTGTTGCCGATGCTTGAGGCGCGCACGAGGGCGTTATTGCCCACGATCGTTCCTGAGCCAATGACACAGGGGCCAACGATAGTCGCGTGGGGCAGAATCCGTACTCCATCACCCAAAACAACGTTGCCATCAACGACGGCGCTGGGGTGGATAGAGACATTTTCTCCCACAAAAGGTCGCTCAATGCCCAAAAGCAACGTCTCGAGGAGCGGCACCATGTGCCAGGGGTACTTCACCGCGCGCCACACCCCTTCGTACGGTGCTGCAGCGTAGCGCTTCGTGGCAAAGAGCTCTGCGAGTGCGAGCTCATACCCATCATCACGCTTGGGGCGAACGTGTTTCAGAGAGGCCAGGAGTGATCGGGGGTCGTTGTGCACATGCGCAACAATGGTGACGAGCTTGCTCGGCTCCGACCCTGGCTTCGGCTTTTCTACAATGCCGGAGATGCGAGCCCCCTTCATCGTGAGGTACCCGCCCGGGAAGTACGCCTTCATCTTCTTAGCGAGGACTGCGCCATCACCCTTCTTCGCTTTTTGCATGACGAGTGCATACGCCTCAGAGTCGACGACATCGTTTCCACTGACGATCAATACCGGCTCGTCTGCACGGATTTTCGGGAGAGCGACGAGGAGCGCGCCCCGCATACCGAGATCTAGATCTTTTTGCAGGACGCCCGTAAGCCCCGTCAGGTGCTTCGCTTCTGTGAGATTGTGCGCGCCACCGACGAGCGTGATGTGCTTGAGGCCCGCCGCGCGGAGGCGATCGATCTGATGTTCAAGGAGTGTCTTCCCACAGATCGGAAACAAGGTTTTCTCATTGAGGGGCCAGAACCGCCGACTGCGGCCGGCGAGGAGAAGGAGAGCCTGCATGAATCCTGTACACGGTAGCGGAAGATCATGATCTTCCGCTACCGGAGAACAAGGGAGATTTCCCCTTCCTGGTCCGTTCGCAGGATCGCGATTCCGTGTGCGCTGAGCCGATCGAGCACACTGCGGTGTGGGTGCCCAAAGCGATTGCCGTCGCCTACAGAGATCACAGCTATGGAGGGTTCTGCAGCGAGGAGGAACCCCGTCGAGGTCGATGTTTTACTTCCATGGTGCGCTGTTTTCAGCACGGATGAGCGCACATCTGCACCCGACCGGAGGATTGCCCTCTCCGAAAGCTCTTCGATGTCCCCTGTAAGGAGGATCGCGCCGCTATGAAAGAGTGCGCGCAGGACCACCGAGGTGTTATTGGTATCTGGTGTTTGTGAGCCATGTACGTCTCGAGGTGGCCAGACGACGTCCAAGATGAGCCCATCGGAGAACGCGAGGTCCTTCTGAGGATCTGCGAGAATGACAGGAATTCCTTGTGCAGAGAGGAGTGTGAGAAATTTACGGTACTGCAGCTTATCTGTTTGTATCCCGCTCATGAGCACTCCTCCAACGCGGTAGCGTTTCAGCACCTCGGAGAGTGCACCGATGTGATCGAGATCCGGATGCGTGAGGACGAGGAGATCGATCGTGCGGTCAAAAAATGACATGTGCCTGCCGATGCCCTCAAGGGCGGAATGGTCAGGGCCGCCATCGATGAGAATCTGCTTTCCCGATGGCGATAGGAGAAGCGTTGCGTCCCCCTGCCCCACATCGAGGAAGTGGGCACGGAGAGTGCCGTCGGCCATACGTTCGCTGTCGCGCACAAGCAGAACCGCTGCGCAGGCAACGCAGAGAAACGGCGCGAACCATATTCGAAGCAACTGCAGTGTAGGCATCCTCCAATCCTAGGCTTCCTCTTGCGAAAAATCAGGTGTACGTACGTACAGCCTTCCACGCACTCGTTGCACGCTTACGCGCGCGACCGCTTCGACCGCTTCCACCCGATGAGGGCGCCGATACAAGAAGATCCAGCGGCGAAGAGGCCGATGCCTGTCTTCGAGAGATTGTCCTTCCGCGCGATGATCGAGTGCCCTTGGACCATGTGTGGGATGCTCCCCTGGACCATGCTGGTCAACGGGGGAAGTGCGGGTACAGGGAGGGGCATCGGTGGCACAGGCGGAGCGGTGGGCGCTCCCACAGGCACGTTGCCTGGAAGCGTCACAGTGCTAAACACGCCGGTCGATACTGCGCCGTAGACGTTAACGACGTTGAGGGAAATGCCGAGCGATCCGGGCTGCGCCCCCTTGATCTCGATGCCGCCGATGTCCATAGGCACCGGCTCGGGATCGCTATAGGTCAGTCCACCATCGAGGGTCTGACGGACCACGTAGTAGGCGATGTCTCCGCGCGACAGATCGGGATCCCACTGTGCAAGAACTGTGTAGGTCTTCCCGCCAGTTTCAGGTGTTGCTTGCAGGCGGAAGCCCATGACGTCTTTGGCGAAAGCAGGGTTGTACACAGCGGGCGGAGCCTGAGGTGCATCCCCCAGCTCGTGCCCGGCAAACGTCGCCGACCGGTCCGTTGCATGAAGAGGCTCGCCTGCAGTGCTCTGCAGTGGCTCACTCAGTATCACGCGGTACGTGCTCCCCCTTTGCTGGGGTGCCGTTTCGAGCACCATAATTTTATCGCTGATCAGTAGTTGCGTAATGTGCAGATTGCCACCCAGGCCCTCGATCCGAAGCGCCCCTGGAGCGGATGTCTCGTCGATCATGACCTCCGCCGAGAAGGTCAACTTCACCTGCGTAGGCGACAACGCCTCTGCGGAGAGAAGGTGCACATACCCGTCCGATGGAGGCGCGGTGAGCATGGGTACCGAGGGATTCACATTCGTCACCGTCGGTGTCGGAGGGAGTGTGAGCACGGGTGGTGCTATGGAAGTGGGGGATGACGATGCAGGCGCTACGGGCGAGCTCGGCGCGCGTGGCGTGACCGGCGGCAGGGCCACGGGCGTCGGGGTTGGCGTTACGCCGTTTTGTCCGAAGACGCCGAGTTCCTCCAGCGTCGGCAGCTTGATATCGATTACTGGAGCAACAAACCCTAGCGAGGAAGAGGAAGCAGCAGCGGCAGAGCTTGCAACAGGCTGTACCGGTTTGGGCGTAGGTGTGGGTGCAGGTGCCTGCGCCGCAAGATCAATCCGAATCTCCTCCATGAATGAGTCACTCTCTTCACCAACGGAGTTGACTCCGAGTACGGTAATGAAGAGGAAGGATTGCTTAGGGGGGTCGGTGAAGGTGAACTCCGTCACTGCGCCATTCGTCTCCTCAAAATCGTCGTAGAGCCCCTCACTTTCCAAGATGGAATCCGCACTGTAGTACAGTCGATAGAGGACAATGTCCGCGCCTGGTAGTGGGTCCCATCGCACGACGACCTTTCCATCGGGCATTGCTTCTCCGGAGAGATTGGTCACGGGCCCCGGCGCTGCGGCTACGCAGAGGATGGGGAGCGCAAAACTACAGAGCGCGGCAGAGAGTCGAGTGCGGATTGTCATGGGTGTTTCTTTCTATTCTATCAGATTTGGCTGTGTTCGGCAATGTTCCCCTCTTCTCTTTAATGCATCAAGACAGTCATTTGCTCCCATTCGGCACAGCAGAAGATCGCGAAATTCATCGGCCCGCAGTCAGGAAAGTATTGGCACCCTATGCAAAATAGTCACGGCATCCCTACCGTTTTTGTCGGCAAGAATATCGTGTGAATCCTCACAGCAAACATAAAGACAGTCATCGCGATGCTTGCTGCAACCAATCCGATCACCGTTGGGATTTCACTGGTGAGGAGCGGCACCGCTTTCCACAGTCCCACTCCAAGCACGCAAGCAAACAGGAAAATTTTCAGGAGAGCTTGTGCGAAGATGTGCGCGGCCATCGTTCGCGATGCTCTAACCATCAGCGTGATTGTCAGAAGAACATGAACGATATTGCTGGTGGTCGTCGCGCCGATGTACCCATAAGAAGGAATCAGCAAACCATTGAGGCCTATGGATAGGACCGCGGCCGATCCCAATATCTTCACGAGCGGTTTGCTCTGTCCGCGGTTTAAAAGCACATAGAAGCCGTACTGTACGAGACCGTTGAGGAATATCGGTAGCGCCATGAGCCGTAGCGCCGTGTCCGATCCAGGCTTTCCCGGTGTGCTGAGGTAGGCATCTGTCGTGAGGAGCTCTATGAGCGGGCGTGCCCACAAAGCACTGAAGAGTGCAGCGATAGCTCCCAGTAGCAGAAGGACGATCAATGTTTTTCCGAGAAGCTCGCGGGTGTCTTCGCCTCTGGCGTCACGCTCGCTTAGGGTGGGGAGGACAGAGTTTAGGAGGAACGTCGGAATGACGTAGCCCATCTCCACCATCCTGAGCACAAATCCGTACTCCGCATTTTGAATCTCGAAATCCGGCCGCAGGAGCGCGATCATCGTCACATCGATCTGGCGATAGAGCGCCATGCAAAGGAACGCAACGCCGAAGGGCACGGATTGCCGCAGGACGGATCGGATGACTGCAGGGTCTCGACGCCACTGTATGCGCTCGAGGCGGCTCGAGGCGGCAAGTGAGATGAGCAGCAGCACGAAAGCGCCAAGGCCGCCGATGAAGAGGAAGACATTGAGCAGTCTGACATCGCTACTTCCCCGAACGCCTGCGACGATGAAGAGCGCGATGAGTCCGGTCGTGATGATGCGCTGCGTGACCTCTGCGAGAAACACGTACTGCATCTTGTGGTGGACTTGAAACACTGTCCGAAGGATTCCTGCGAGGAGCGTGAAGAGCGGAACGAGCGCGGCGACCGTGACCGAGAGCGGCAGTGGTGTCCCTTGCCATTGCGGCAGAAGCCAGACGAGTGCGAGAGCTAGCGTGAGTGAGAACAGGAGAATCACCGAGCGGATGATGATGAGTGCGCAGAGTACGGCGGAGCGGTCTTTTGCTCGCGCCATCTCGCGCACACCGACCGCATACAAACCAAAGTCAGCGAGGATGCCAAAGAGCTGGAGAAATCCGTACGCAGAGTTGTAGTTGCCGGCGAGCTCTTTACTGAGGCCGATCGCCACAAACTTCACCGTCAGAATCGAAAGCGCAGCCATGACTACCTGGCTGCTGAGTTGCCACAAGGTGGAAGAAGCGATTTGTCGGGAAGGCATCAGGAGGATTGTAGAGAAAGAAGCATAAACGCATAAAATTATAAAGAAACATAAATTACATTTGTCAAATTCCTTGAACAGGGTACAATGCGCAGCGATGGGTCTCCCCTTCACCCACCTCACATCGACAAAACAGCTCTCGCGGAGTGATACGGATGCTATTTTGAGAGTTGCGCAGGATATGGAAGGGATCTTGAAAAAGGGAGGTTGCGATCTCCTTCGCGGGAAGATTCTCGGGAGTCTTTTCTATGAGCCGAGCACGCGCACGCGCTTGAGCTTTGAGTCCGCCATGCAGCGCCTTGGTGGAGACATCGTCACTGCAGATGGCATTCAGTTCAGCTCGCTCTATAAGGGCGAGTCCATCGAGGACACTATCGTTGTTGCGTCGCAGTACTGCGACATCATCGCCATGCGCCATCCGGAAGTGGGCAGCGCTGACCGAGCTGCTGCGGTCTCTCTGGTGCCTTTCATCAACGCAGGGGATGGCCCAGGGCAACACCCTACGCAGGCGCTCCTCGATCTCTTCACCATTCAAAAGGAGTGCGGGAAGATTGACGGACGCAAGGTGGCCATGGTCGGGGATCTGCGGTTCGGGCGCACGGTGCACTCCCTCAGCTTCCTCCTCGGGCTCTATGACAAGATCACGCTGGTCTTCGTCTCGCCCAAAGAGCTCACGATGCCTGAGAAGGTGATCACCTTCTGCAAGGAGAAGGGCATCGCGTTTTCCGAAGAGCGCGCACTCGATGCCGCGCTCACGGCAGACGTCCTCTACATGACGCGCATCCAGGAAGAGCGCTTCACTGACCATAGCGAGTACGAGCGTCTCAAGAGCGTGTACACACTCAAGGCCGCCCACCTCAAAGGAAAGCGTACGGTGATCATGCACCCCCTCCCCCGCGTCACCGAGATCGCTACCGACGTCGACGCACTTCCCAATGCCGCTTACTTCCGCCAAGTCCGAAACGGCGTCCCCGTCCGCATGGCACTTCTCGCGATGCTTCTCGGAAAATTATGAAAAAAAAGGATTTTTTTAAAATTGTTTTAAAAGACTACAAGCTTGTGGGCGCGGTGGCGCCTAGCTCCTCGTATGCGGTTCGCCGAATTATGCACGCCTTAAAGCCGAACGTAAAGTATATTATTGAATACGGCGCCGGCGATGGAGTGGTTACTAAAGCCCTTTTAAATGCCTTACCTGCCGACGGCAAGCTTGTTGCAATTGAGCTGCAAAAAGATTGCGCTGAGCTTTTGGAAAAGATCAGTGATTCGCGTCTGAAAGTGATAAACGAAGATGTGATTACTGTTTCAAAAAAATTTTCTCAACTCAAACTGCCGCGCATTGACGCTATTGTCTCCGGCATTCCTTTTTCATTTTTAAAACCAGAAGAAAGAGAAGAGTTAATTTCAGCCAGTCACGAAGCGCTGGTTGAGGGCGGACAATTTATCGGCTATCAGGCCACTCCTTATCTCCATCGGTCTCTGCGTAAGCGCTTTTCGAAAGTAAAAGCGATATTTGAAGTGAGAAACCTCCCGCCATACTTTATTACGGTGGCAGAGAAGTAATTTTTTAAAAAAGTAACATATAAAATATTGAAATGATAAAAGTCTCATCAATCTTAATCGGGGTAACAGACCTTAATAAATTAAAAGGGTTTTATGAAGAAATTCTTGGAATGACTTTTGATGAATTTCGTCCACTATTTGCTTCCGCAAAACTTGGTGAAGTTGAATTTAACATTGAAGAAGACGCGAGTTATAGAGCAAAAGATTGGGCCAAAAAATACATCGGCGGACGGATTCTTTTCCTTATCCCGGTCACACTGATGTCCCGTATGCTCGGTGTCGTTTTTCTTGTCTTGGCGGTCAAAGACTTCTTTCCATCGGCACGACTGCGCATGCGGCCGACGACGTGGATTCTGGTCTCCGGCGAAGCAGTCAACGGGCTTCTTGGCGGTATTCTCGGAAACGCCGCCATCATGCGCGGGCAAGTGCTGCTCGCACTCGGTCTTTCAAAAGCGGAGTTCGTTGGCACGTCCACCACCATCGCGCTGCCGATGAACATCGGAAAGAGTTCCGCATACGTCACGCAGATCGAGTGGTCGCAGGATCTCATCATCCTTTTCATTGCCGGTATTCCTCTCATGCTCCTCGGTGTCCGGATCGGCAAACAATTTCTTTCGTACGTCAGCACGCATGCGTTTGAGTCCTGCCAGCGCGTGATCATTCTCATCGGTGCTGCACGCTTTCTGCTATTCTAAGTTTCATGACGTGCGCAGTACAAACCTTTGGCCATCACTGGTGGAGTGGACGGGAATCGAACCCGCACACCAAGGTCTCAAGTCTCAGTGTAACCACCAGGTACCACCCCCCAAATGACGGCTGTACGATCGTACACCCAATAAAAGGCCTTTTACAAGCTTTTATTGACATTTGTAAGCAAAAAATGTACCCTGTGATCGAGGTCTCAAGTCTCGGTGTAATCCGACGGGTCTCGGATGCCGCCCATCATAGGAGCGGCTTTTTTTGTACCGTTTTATGTCCCCCATAATCACCTTCCCCGGCCTCATCGATTGTCACGTACATTTTCGTGAGCCTGGGCTTACACACAAAGGAGATATGGCATCCGAGTCTGCAGCCGCCGTTGCCGGTGGGGTACTCACGGTGTGCGAGATGCCAAACACCATTCCCTCAACAACGAGTGTGGATGCATTGGCGGATAAAGTGAGGCGGGCAGGGAAATTGAGGAATGCAGGAATGCAGGAATGCAGGATGTTCTTTTTCATGGGGGCTACCGAGAAGCGGCATCTCCTTGCCCTTCGCGATGTATGGCGCGGCACCTCTCCTACATTGCAAGAGCTCAGAAAAAGCTGCTGCGGTTTAAAAGTGTACTTCGATCACTCCACCGGCAATCAGGGGGCAGATCTCGAGACTATCACCGAAGCATTCCGGTTATGTGGAGAACTGGGCGTTCCTCTTGTGGCGCACTGTGAAGATGCAGGGATGAATGACGTAGCAAAGAAATCCGTAGCGGAGGCTCATAAACCTCCGCTACAGGCCTCATCCCATTCAAAAATGCGGCCACCAGAATCCGAAGTCGCCGCCATCAGACAGGCAATCAATCTTGCGCGGGCACATCGTACGAAGTTCCATGTCGCGCATCTTTCCACAGCAGGAGGACTGCAGCTGGTGCGTGAAGCAAAGAGCGAAGGATTATCTGTGACGTGCGAGGTTGCACCACATCATTTGTTCCTGACGATCGACGATTACAAAACGCTTGGTGCCCTCGGAAAGATGAATCCCCCATTACGCTCAAAAGAAGATCAGGATGCGCTCTGGGCAGGCATCGCGGATGGTACTGTCGACTGCATTGCTACCGATCATGCACCACACACATTGGAAGAGAAGCAGTCCGGTGATCCACTACAGGCGCCCAGTGGCGTACCAGGTGTAGAGACGATGCTGCCACTACTTCTGACAGTGGTTGCGGGAAGATGGCCAAACCCGAGAAAGCTGACAGCTGTCAGCTGTCAGCTGTCAGCTTCTGATATCGTTCGGCTCTGTTTCGAAAATCCCAATCGGATCTTTGGGCTGGGTCTTCACAAAGAAGATCGCACCATTACCGTTGATCTCGATAAGGAATGGATTGTCGAAGCTCAAAATCTCCACAGCAAATGCGGCTGGACACCGTATGAGGGGTGGAGGGTCCAGGGCAAAGTGGTAATATGACGGTGCACATGAATATCGTGTCCGCAAAGTTTTGGCGGCTGATTACAGGGCTTCTGATCGGAGCTCTTCTCGATGTCGTAGCGCTTTGGATTTTAGGCGAAAGCAAAACCTTCTCAGGAATTCCATCTTCTCTGCAATGGGCAGAATCATTGCTCATGCCTCCACTAGCCATCGCGGCACTTTTTGATACATTTCCAAATCCCCCAGGCCTATTGGGGGATCTTATAAATAGCGTCGCCCTTTTTTTGGTGTTTGGACTCTATCCAATCGCATTGGCAATAATGTTTGCTCTTCCGTGGGAAGAGAAAAGAAACAAAAGCATCATCATAACCCTGGGCATACTATTTGTGATTGCTTCGCTTGGATACGTGTCAGTAGCAACGCGTCCATGATTATAGGTACCACCATCCCCCTTCGCCCTGTGGGGCTTCGGGGGACGAGAGGATACTTCTCCATCACAGGGGAATCTACTGCTCTACAATGATCGGAATCACCATCGGTTCTCGATCCAGCGCACGGTCGAAGTAGCGATAGAGCGCTCCGGTGACGGCGCGCTTGAGTGCCTTGCGGTCGGTCTCACCGCGGTTCACAGCTTCCTCGTACGCCTTCTTGCTGGCGTGCACGACTTCGGCGGTGATCTTCTGCTGTTCGGATCCGTAGATGAGTCCGCGGCTGAGGACGTCGGGGTCGCCGACGAGGCGCTTACTCTGGCTGTAGGCCCTGAGGATGATCATGACGACGCCGGACTCGCTCATGATTTTTCTGTCGAGCAGCACTCTCTGGCCTTCGCCAGCAGATCCGCGGCCGTCGATGATGACATCTTGGACAGCGATCTTGTGCTTGCTCTTGCGTGCACCGCCTCCCTTTTCAAATTCGAGAATCTCGCCGTTGCTGAGGAGGTGTACCTGGTTTTCCTGGTACCCGATACTGCGCGCAATGTCCGCGTGTGCGGCGCGCATGTGCGGTTCTCCGTGCTCAGGGATGATGTGCGCCGCTCGCACGAGCCGGTGCATGAGGAGGATGTCTCCCCGGTGGCCGTGACCGGTGACGTGCAGCGCGAGTTCCTGATTGGTCTTCACGTTGGCGCCACGGGTGTGGAGATTGTTGATCACCTTCGCGACGGCGCGCTCGTTGCCGACGATGGGGTTGCTACTGAGGATCACCGTGTCCCCTTTCTTCACCTCGATGTGCCTGTGGGTTCCCAGCCCCATGCGTGCGAGTCCAGCAGTTTCCTCCCCCTGACTTCCGGTAGTGATGATGAGCGTTTCGCGATCGGGGATCTTGTCCATGCCTGGGCCTACCTTGCGGATGAGTCCGCGAGGCGCTCGGAGGTACCCAAGGTTTTGAGCAATCTCCACGTTGGCTTCCATACTGCGGCCGGAGATGAAGACTTTGCGGTTGTAGGTCTTCGCATGCTCCACGATCTGTTGGATGCGGTTGAGAAGCGAGCTGAACGTTGAGACGATCACGCGCCCCTTGGCATCGCGTATCAAGTCCTCCAGCGTCGCAGAGATCTCACTCTCACTCTTGCTGAATCCCGGCTTTCCGGCATTCGTAGAGTCGGCGATGATCGCGAGCACTCCTTCCTTGCCGAGCTCCGCCAGGCGCTGGAAATCCGCCGGGGGTTCGTACCCGGTCGGCGTGAGGTCAAACTTGAAGTCGCCTGTGTGGACGATCTTTCCATACGGTGTATGTAGCACGATCGCCGCTGAGTCGGGGATGCTATGCGTAACGCGGAGGTACTCCACTTCTACTTTGCCGATCCGGATTTTCTGACCGTACGTGACATTGGTCAGCTTGGCCTGGCTGGTGATCCGCTCTTCGTCGAGACGCTTGCGGATGAATGCCGTTGTGAGCTTGGTGCCGTAGCACGGGGGATAATGGAGTTGTGGGAGCAGGTGCTGAACGGCACCGATATGGTCAAGGTGCGCGTGGGTGAAGAGAATGGCTTTGATCCGGTTCTCCCTTCCGCGCAGCGATGAGATATCGGGGATCAGGTAGTCGATGCCGAGCATGTCCTCATCGGGAAACTGCAATCCCAAGTCGATGATGTACAGATCCCCATCGACGTCGATCACGCAGGAGTTTCTTCCCACTTGGTCAAACCCTCCGAGCGGGTAGAACTTCAACCCTCCGCGCTGTGGACCCTCCTGTTGGGTTGCCTCGGGACGTGCCTGAGCCGGCGGACGGCCGCCTCTGGCATCTGAACGGTGGTTTCCTTGTGGGCGCTGTTGCTGCCCACCGGCGTTTCCATGGGAAGGTTGAGAGCCGCCCTTCATGGGACGTCCCTCTTTCTTGGTATTGAGGTGCCTTTGCACCCACTCTCCAACAGTTTTCATTCGTAGTGATTGGTAATGCCGCAAGTCGCGGTACGTCCCCACTGTACTCCATGGTTATTATAAAATCAATAGTTACATGTCGATGTATCAATATTTTGGCTTAGAATAAACAAATTTTTATTTTTTAAATATGAATTTTGTTCCTACTAAGGACGGAGTATGTCGTGTCGGCGATCAGCGGACTCCCTTCACCACCCCTTGCCGTTCCCATGACCTCAAGGTAGCCTCCTGTACCGTATGGACACTACGGTCCAAACGGGCCAGACCAAGTCCTTAAGCGGAACCTCTCTCGGTGGCCTTTCTCTTGAGTCTGCGCAGGGCGAACGCGCGCTGCTCCTCTTGCAGATCGAGGCCGATGCACATGATGCAAAGTCTCTCGAAAAGGAGATGGGCAGCATCATCCGCGCGAGTTTGTTGGAAACGGAGGGCGAAGCATCCTCTCGCCTGGATGGCACGCTCAAGGAGCTCAATGGGCTTTTGAAGGGATTGCTGCTTTCTGGCACGATTCAAGACATTCACGCGATCATCGGTATCGTCGACATGGATGGTACGTTGCACGTTTCCCATGCAGGGCGCGCCGAGGCATACGTCGTGCGTGGCTCTTCGGCCAGCCAAATTACGGAGTACACCCGAGGAAAGCCGACGCCGGCATTCGTCTACGTCGCAAGCGGCGCACTTGAACAGGGTGACATCGTGATTCTCTCCACGCAACGACTTCTGCGGGCATTCACTCCAGCGCAGCTCACACAAGTTGTCCAGCGCGGCGGAGACATTCTCGGGGAGGTGACCCACGTGCTTGAAGGGGAGAAGGAGCATGCCTCCGTGGCGACACTGGCAGTCGACCAAGGAGGACGACTGCCGCTTGGCAGAGAGGGGCGCAAGACGGTGAGCAGGACATCACAGCGTCAGCGCGGCAGCGGCCGATCGAGGACGTGGACTTCCCTGATCGCATGGTATGCGCTTGCGGGGGTGGATTGGATGCGCGGACTCAATATCGTAGGGCGCCTGCCCGCGCTACGCTCCTGGGCGGAATCTTTCTTTCGGGATTTGCGCGATCCGAAGCGCAAGAAGAGGGCACACCTCCTCCTCCTCGCTGGGACCATCGCGGTATTCCTGGTCATTTGGGTGCTCCTGCAGCTGACCATGAACAGTGAGCGAAGCAAGACACGCGAAGAGCTCGGCGCCATCGTGGAGCAAGTAGGCACAGAGCTCAAAACTGCTGAGAATAGGCGTATCGCAGGGGATATCGACGCTGCCAATGCCATCCTCGAGCGTGCGGAGGAGCGCAGCAAGCAAGTCATGGACAATGACAGGGGGCTCTATCGCATAGAGGCTTTGGATTTGCTGGATCGCATCCGCAACAAGCGTGAAGAGATCAATAATATCGTGAGACTCTCCCCGCGTGTCGTCGCCAACCTCGCCGCTAAGAATCCGGATGTCACTGCTCTGGGGTTCATCGGCCTCGCGGATGGTGAGTTCGTCGCCTACGATCGTCAAAATATCTATCGGGTTCTGCTGAACTCCGTGGAGAATCCTGTGCGCGTCAGCGATGAAGAGCTCATCGTCTCGGGGGCGTCCTTCCCGCGCTACCAGACTCAGGTGTTCCAAACGACCGGCAACACGCTCATCGAGAGCATTGCAAGGCAGCACACGATCATGAAAACAGAAGATCCCGCCGGATGGGTGACGGGCAAGAGCATCGAAGCATACCTCCGCTTCCTCTACATCCTCTCTCCGGAAAACAACCAGATCTACAAGTACGAGCGCCTCAGTAATCGCTACGGTCCCCCATCGCCCTATAACGTCAACGGCGATGTATCGCATGGAATCGACATTGCAATCGATGGGAACATGTATGTGCTCAGAGACGATGGCACGGTGCTGAAGTTGCTGCGCGGAGAGGAAAAGCCCTTCGTCATCCGCCACGCGCCGGATGGCTTGCTCCAAGACACCACGCGCATCTACAAAGTCTTGGATGGAAGCATGTACTTCCTCGATCCCGTTGGCGCTCGGGTCATCGTCGTGAGCGATGGTGGCCAGACGGGGGAGTCCACCTACGCGAAGCAGTATGTCCTCGAGGGGGATCAGATCGGCAAGCTCGCGGATATGTATGTCGATCCGGACGAGACCCATGTGTACGTCATCGATGAGAAGAGGATCTACGCGGTGGATTTGAGGACGAAGTAGGTGAACGCAGGTGGTAGGGGGCAGGGGGGAGGGCGTAGGATTGCCGTGTGCGTGTATTGATGTTTGGGACGTTTGATCGGCTCCATCCGGGTCACAGGTTTGTCCTCGACCAGGGGCTTTTGCGTGGAGAGCTCCATGTCGTTGTCGCTTGCGACGTTACCGTCGAGCGCATCAAGGGGAGAAAGCCCAGGCAGTCCCAAGAGGAGCGCATGGCAGCAGTGGCACGCGACTACCCTGCAGCGCATGTGACGCTCGGAGACGAGAGGGATTATCTGAGGCCCGTTACACGCATCGCGCCGGATCTCATCCTCCTTGGGTACGATCAAGAGTTGCCGCCGGGCGTAGAGGTGCAAGATCTCCCCTGCCCCATGGAGCGCTTGGCTGCATTTCAGCCGGATAGATTTAAGAGCAGTTTGCACAGGGAAAAGGGTATGTAGGCGATCCTGGCCTCAGGCCATAGTGCAGCGTCCCTAGTTTGTTCCTACGCCTACGCCCACTATGTTCTATTCCTCTCGCACGTTAAATCTGCTATACTAGTTCGATACCCACACACACCATGAGTAACGGTCCATCCCTCGTAAAGCAGCTCACCGGCGCCATCGTCGGCGGAGCACTCGGTCTCATTGCCTACTATGGGTATGAAGCCGCCCCGCGCCTTACTGCGTGGACGAGCATCCCGCAGCAGTGGCTTCCCGGTGGAGGACAAGGATCTGCGGTGGCAGATAAAGACCAGGCTGGGGATCGTACCGGTGCCCACTTCGAGTCCAGGGCAAAGGAGATTTCCGAGAAATTCGGTGCGGCATATAAGAAGTATCAAGTGGAGGGGGGCTCCAGCTCACGTGCTTCCAGTGCGGATGCATCCTCTGAATCCGTCTCGTCTGCTGAGGCAATGTGGAGCGAGTCTTCGTCAGTCGCCTCGGTACCCGCTCCTTCATGGATCGATGGAGCTGCGAGTTCGTGGGACGATTCCGCTATGGAAAAAGCTCCCGGACCGGATACTGATGAGCTCCCGGGTTCTGGCATCGGTACCCTCGGCGCACTCATTGCTGCAGGCATGGGAGCCGGAGGATTGCGGGCATGCAAGCGTCGCCCACGAACGTAGGTCAGAAGCGCAACGTCGCATCATCGGAAAAATGCGCTAGGCTACCAAGGTGTCTTTGAACCTTTTTTCTGTCGCCACGCTCCTCTTTCTTGGTCTTGCACTCGGGAGTTTCGGGTCCGTGATCGTTGCGCGGGTGCCACAAGGTAGGGGCATCGGGGGTCGGTCGGTGTCACCATGTTGCAAGAAGAAGATCGCAGCGCGCGATCTCATCCCGCTTGCGAGCTACGCACTACTCCGTGGTCGATGTCGCGTATGTCATCGCCGTATTGCGCTGCGCTACCCTCTCCTCGAGGCATTCAGTGCTGCTCTTGTAGCCCTTCCCTCGCTTCATGAGGGATACATAGATTCTTACACCCTTGCGACGGGAGTGGCGCTCTGGCTCTTTCTCCTCCTCGCTGCGTTGGATGCGGAGTCCCAGCACATTTCCGATGCGGTCACACTCCCCTTCCTCGTGTTTGCGCTTTTTGCAGCCTACCTGCGTGGATACGTTCACTGGCTTGGGCCGCTCCTTGGCGGAGGATTCTTTTCTTTGCAGTGGGTTCTCTCTCGCGGTCGGGTGCTTGGCAGCGGGGACATCTTCATGGGCATTGCCATGGGGTTGCTGCTCGACAGCTGGCAGGAGACGCTTCTGGGCATCGCCCTTTCCTACAGTATTGGCGCGGCCATTGTCAGCGTGCTCCTAGTTACCGGTCGAGCGAAGCGCACGGATCGCATCGCATTCATCCCCTATGTATTTGCAGGAACACTCGTCGCGTATCTTGGCGGCGCGCCCCTTCTTTCGGTGCTTGCTCCTTGGGCGTATTGATCACCACATAAAAATTGGGACATCGTCCTGATCGCGAGATGAGGACAATGTCCCTACGTCTGCGGTCGATATTTTTCGAGATGCAGAAGCATTCGCCGCCCCCGCACCTTTTTTCACGTCTGTGGCTATCCAGTGGTAATCGTTATGCGTGATTACGACAGACAGGAAAAAAGGTGCGGGGAGGATATCTTGAGCAGACCCATCCATAATATGGATTTTTTACCATTTGTCAATGCCTCCGTGAGCCCTAATGCAAGCGTTTTTTACATCGTATACGCTATTCTGGCCCCATGAAGGTCGTTGCCAGTAACCGCCGGGCACGCTTCGATTACGATATTCTCGAAACGATCGAAGCAGGAGTGATGCTCTCAGGACCCGAAGTGAAGTCCTGCAGAGCGGGGCATGTGACTCTCGCAGGAGCCTATGCTCTGCTGCGCGATGGTCGGGCATACATTCGTCATATGGCCATCGCACCGTACCGCTATGCCGCAACGGATGCCGGGTACCAGCCATCGCGCGAACGGGAATTACTGTTGAAAGCAGAGGAATCCCTGCGCCTCACAGCGTCGGTGGATCAGAAGGGATGCACGCTCATTCCCCTGGAAGTTCGTGCCGGGCGCTTCATCAAGATTGCGCTCGGTGTGTGCCGTGGGCGCAAGAAGTTCGACAAGCGTGCGGCGATCAAAAAGCGCGACACGGAGCGCCGCATACGTGAGGGGAGAGAGGTGTGATTTTTGCGGTTTCCGCTACTCTATTTCCGTGTCTCTCCTCCCCGCCCCCCTTCAGCGCACGATCGAAGAATTCAGCAAGCTTCCGGGTATCGGTCCGAAGTCCGCGGAGCGTCTGACCTTTCATCTCCTTCGAAGCTCCAAGGCTTCTCCGGAGGCGCTTGGGAAAGCGCTTTTGGATCTACGTGTAGAGCTCAACTATTGCTCGGAATGTCAGATGGTGACGCTGCAGAACAAGTGCTCTGTGTGTGAGGATGCATCACGTGATCGCTCGACTATTCTTGTCGTCGAATCTCCCCTGGAAGTGATTGCCTTTGAAAAAACTGGATACAAAGGTTTGTATCACGTGCTTCATGGTGTGCTCTCCCCCATCGATGGCCTCGGGCCGGAGCAGCTGAAGCTCAAGGAACTGGTGGATCGTTGTGGTAAGGGTGACATTGCCGAATTAATCATCGCCACAAATCCTGATGTAGAAGGTGAAGCGACGGCGACGTACATCCGGCAAAAATTGGGAGATTGTGTGCAGAGAATTACACGGTTAGCGCATGGTCTTCCCATGGGTGCCGACATCGAATTTGCGGATCAGGTGACGCTGAAAGAGGCGATTGCGGGTCGAAGATCTCTGTAGCGCCCATTTCTACGGATGATCCTGAGCCTGTCGAAGGGTGACACTGAAAGAGGCGATTGCGGGGAGGAGGGCGCTCTGTTGATGATATCAGGGGGCCGCACGCCGGTAGGCGATGCGGCTGATATTGGTTGGATAGGTTCAAATATTAATGTCTAAAAACACGTACTCCAGTTGTCACCATCGAAATCCCCAACGCATTTGCCTTTGCAAACACCTCTGCATCACGGATCGATCCGCCCGGTTGGATGATGGCGCTGATCCCATGCTTGGCGGCTTCTTCCACAGAGTCCGGGAACGGGAAGAAAGCATCACTCGCCATCACCGCGCCCTTCGCACGGTCTCCCGCGCGTTTCACAGCGATCCAGGTGCTGTCCACTCTGCTCGTCTGGCCGCAGCCGATGCCGACGGTCACCAAATCTTTTGCAAAGACAATCGCATTGCTCTTCGCGTGCTTCACCACCTTCCAGGCGAAAAGCAGATCGGCAATTTGTTCAGCGCTTGGCTTCGTTTCCGTGACGCACGTGAGGTCTTTCTCGGTGACGATACTGCTGTCGGGATTCTGCAGAAGCATGCCGCCGAGAACAGTGCGATAGCTTTGAGCCTCGAGCTTTGAGCTTTGAGCGGAGCATTCTATAGCCCGGATTTTTGGCTTCTGCTTGAGCAGTTCCATCGCCTTAGGCTCAAACGACGGAGCGATGATGACCTCAGCAAAAATCTTCTGATCGATGATCTTTTGGATGATCGCTCCCGAGCACGGGCGATTGAGCGCGACGATCACGCCGAAAGCAGAGAGCTTGTCGGTGTCGTACGATCGCTGGAATGCTTCTTCGATTGTTCCATTGCTCGCTACCCCGGAAGGATTGGCGTGCTTGATGCAGGCTGCTGCTGGGATCGAAAATTCCTGTACAAGATTCCACGCGCCATCAGCATCCAGGAGATTCAAGTAGCTCATTGGTTTTCCTGCCTCCTCCTGCACGATCTTCCACGGTCGCTTGGTGTTCCACAGGTCGTAGTACCTTCCCCACTGGTGCGGATTTTCGCCATAGCGCAGCGTCGTTCGGTTGTGCAGCATGCAGCCGGCGTACATGCCTTCCGAGAGTGTTTCTGCGATGAGCGCATCGTATGCGGCAGTTTGCGCAAAAGCTTTTTTCGCAAGCTCTTGCCGTGATTCCCGTGTCACTTCTCCGTTCTCTATTTGTGTGATTGCACGTTCATAATCTGCTGCGTCACAGATCACCGTAACAAATGCCGCATTCTTCGCGGCGCTGCGCAGGAGTGTGGGTCCACCGATATCGATTTGTTCAATGAGAGCAGCTCGATCAACATTTTTTTTGAGCGTCTCTTCAAAGGGATACAGATTCACGACGACCAAATCTATCGGTTCGATTCCCTGCTCCTTTGCCTCTTGCATATCCGATGGATTATCTCTGCGCATCAAAATTCCTCCCATGATCTTCGGATGCATCGTCTTTACGCGTCCGCCGAAACATTCGGGAGACTGCGTTACGTTCTCTACGGGCGTCACGGTTACCCCGTGGTCTTGCAGTGTTTTCTGCGTTCCCCCGGTGGAGAGGATCTCCCAGCCGCACTGTTGCAGTCGCTTTCCAAGATCAACGATGCCGGTTTTATCGGAGACGGAGAGGAGAGCGCGGGGCATGGGACGGGAGGTGGGAGGCAATGCCGGACAACGCACTTGTACCCGTTTGTATCCGACAACGCTATAATCACCGATTTTGCCGTTTTCTCCTATAATTTTATCGAATATCCACACCGTGTCCGACCAGGAGAAATCCCCGCTGCAAGCCGCAATGCGCGGTGGAAAGCACATTCTCATCATCGAGGAAGAGTCCACAAGACAGAGTGCTTAAATGAGCTTTTATGCGTTACATACCATCCGTCTGCAACTCCCGCATACCTATAGCAAGGAATGCACATTCACTACATAACGTTTCCCGCTGGATATATTTTCCGGCAATGCATGTGGTTGCGCCCCCGTTTACGAGATGGGTGCCTATGCCTGGTGTGCGTGAGCGTGGACGGTGTGCCATCGCTCAGGTACCCCATAATCTGTCCGTAAAAAATAAAACGTCATAGTTTTTTTTGAGCGCAAGGCAATCGAGCAGATCCATTGCGTATAGAGGTACAATGCCTTTCCAGCGGCTGGGGGATTTTGGTTTTCTCCCGGTGATTACTTCCCTTCCCTCCTTTTTCCTATGAACTTCCATGCTAAGAGCCGATCGGGTTTCACCCTCATCGAGCTCCTCCTCGTTATCGGAATCATCGCGATTCTGGCTGCGATCGTCGTCGTCGCGGTCGACCCGACCAAGCAGCTTGCTGATGCGCGCAATGCACAGCGACGCAGCGATGTGAATACCATTCTCAATGCGGTGTACCAGTACGCAATCGACAACGACGGCACGCTGCCGGGTTGTCTGCCATCCGCAACTGTCGGAACAACATATAACATTTGTACGATTGCTGCCTGTACAGGTGTGACGAACGGATGCGACCTTATGCCCCTCACTGACAAAGACCTCGTTTCCATGCCTGTCGATCCCAGTGGAGCCACGGGCAATGACACGCGCTACGACATCTCCAAAGATGCCAACAACCGTGTGACGGTCTCTGCGGACTCTGCCGAGCATGGGGAAACAATCAGTGTCACTCGCTGACCTCGTACAAGAAAGAGCCCCGGTTCCGGGGCTCTTTTTCGTCCACCTTCGCAGGAAACCACTGCCGTGAGGCAGTGGAGGAATGCGAAAGCTGTTTCCATGTATGCTTCGATGGATTTTGGAACGATGCCGCAGACGTGTGCGGGGAAACCATCGGCGCGAGCTGGTGGAGCTTCATGCGTAAACTTCGCCGGATCCCCTTTTGGATATGTAGGCCATAGAACGCGGAAATCGTGCGCAAAGGAGTCGGTCTCCGCGCCGCACTCCTACATAGATTACGTTACTTCAGCTTCCCTGTTGCACCCTATGACCCGTATATATGCTCACGGACTGCACGCAAAGGGACTTGATCCCTACCTCTCGATGCGAGACAATAGAGGTCTGCTCCTTGGATGACCGCCCCGCACCTTTTTTCGTGAAAGGAGTAACCACGATCCCGCGTACATTCAGCGGTTACCGAGACCACGAAAAAAGGTGCGGGGAGGAACGTCCGGACTTCACAGGAACGCCATGTGGGTAACGCCCACCGCGGCGGCGCATACGCATCGTAAGATGCCAAGGCCGTTCGTAGGACCAGTGCCACAGTGACGAACCGCGTCCCGCACCTTTTTTCGTGAAAGGAGTAACCATGATCTCGCGTACATTCAGCGGTTACCGAGACCACGAAAAAAAGTGCGGGATGCGGGTGAAACGCCCCGGGAACCGGGGACCTGCAACCGTCTCAGGCATCGCCTTACCGGCGGTGTCCGGGTCCATGCAGTTCGGCAAACTCTTGGTGAAGCAAGGAGGATTTGGGTAATGGGAATCGACTATGGTTCCGTAGTCCCCACTACCCCTCCGCTCGAGCCCGCGAGCAATCACGGGCCTAGACAGATGGTCATCCCCCGCACCTTTTTTCCTGCCTCATTGTGACCAATGATCATGCGCGATCATTCGTTACCGCAGACATGAAAATAGGTGCGGGGACAGAATCCGGCGTATAGAGAAGCAGCAGACAGAGGACCGCAAGGTCCTCTTTTCTGATACAGGCATGTACAATGCCCGTGCGCCGCTGCTCGCCCGTACCCGCCGGACCTGTCGGGCTGGCCGAACGGTACGTTCGAGCGGGGGCTCCCACCTACGCTCTGATGAGCTTCGGTGGGCGGGATATGCTGCTACTGGTCATTCAGGTCTTTCCTCCTTCATAGGCCGCTGTAGCTCAGTGGTAGAGCAACGCACTTGTAATGCGTGGGTCGAGAGTTCAATCCTCTCCAGCGGCTCCAGATCCTTCCATAAAACAACAAGACGAGAGCGTCACCGATGCATTCTCCACGGCGCGTGGGTCACATTACCCGGGATGACAACTCTATTCCGCAGCAATCATCTCGGATGTGCGCTACACTGAGGCACTCCATGAAGAAATCCGAAGCCATTCTCGGGCTGCTGCGGATCCCCGTGGATGCACTTGCTGCTCTCGCTGCGCTCCTCTTGAGTTACCGCTTACGGAGCAGCAGCGTCGATCTCATCCCGGGGGTTCGGCTTCTCGACCCCCCCACGAGCTTGCCGGCGATGGATGTGTACATTGCGGAGTTCGCGCTCCCCGGAGTGCTACTCTTTTTGGCCATTGCTGGCCTGCTTTCCCTCTACATCCTACGCACAGATCGAAGTGGTTGGAACGAAGTGGCGAGGATATTCGTCGCAGCGGCGCTGTGGCTTGTCTGTGTGATGGCTTGGTTCTTCCTCGTACGCAGGGAGCTCTTCTACTCGCGACTCCTCCTCCTCCACGCCACGGCGCTCATCGTCCTGTTTGTGGGTTCAGCGCGCGCAGCAGTGCTGCTGCTGCAGAGGGGCATGCTCAAGATGGGCATCGGCGTTCGTCTAGTTGTATCCATAGGAGCACATCCATTGCCCGAAGCTGCCATGTATGTGCTCACCAAAGACCGTCGTTACCTCTACCTCGGGCATTTGCCCGATCTCCTCTCGCTCGAGCAGCTCGAGCACCGTCGTCACCTGGATCTGGTGGTGCAGACGGATCCCGACTCATCAAGCAAAGCGACGTTGGCGCTCATCGATTACTGTCGCAGCAACCACATTGGGTACGGGTTCCTCCCCCCCGTTCTCGCCGACCTTCCGCATTTGCTGCGGGTAGAGCGTCTGGGGCTTCTCCCACTTGTGCAGTTCCAGCCCACGCCTCTCGATGGTTGGGGGCGCGTGTTTAAGAGGCTGTTTGATATCTGCGGATCACTCGTGCTTCTCCTCCTCTTTGCGCCGCTTTTTGCGCTCATCGCCGTCGCAGTGCTCATCGAGTCCGGTGCCCCAGTGCTCTACGTGTCCCACCGTGTCGGCGAACACAGACGCACGATGATCGGCCTCCTCAAGTTCCGCTCGATGTCCCGCAATGCGGATGCACGAAAGCCCGAACTGCTTTCCATGAACGAGCGCAAGGATGGTCCTCTCTTCAAGTTGCGCTGCGATCCCCGGGTCACGAAGGTCGGCAGGATCCTCAGGAGATTTGACCTCGATGAATTGCCGCAACTGCTCAATGTCCTTCTTGGGCATATGTCGCTCGTCGGGCCACGGCCACACCTTCCCGATGAGGTGGAGCGCTACGATCCGTACCAGCGCCGCGTCTTTGCCGTGAAGCCGGGAATCACGGGCTTGAGCCAGATCTCCGGCCGATCTTCCCTCCCGTTTGCCGAGGAGGTGCGCCTGGATCTGCGGTACGTGGAAGAGTGGTCGCTCCTCCTCGATATCTGGATCCTCTGGCGCACGGTGTGGGTGGTGCTCGGAGGGAAGGGGCATGCGTGAAATGAGCAATGAGCCATTAGGAATGAAGAATGAGGAATTGATAATTGAGAATTATATGCAAATGCCTGAGAATAGGCCTGAAGGGTCATCCTTGTTATGCGTTTCCATCCTGAAAAAGCCACCATTGGTGTCCTCGCAGCGATGCTGATCATTCTCGCGGTGCAAACCGCGCGCGGTCCCGTCATGCATGGAAAGCCGGGGGACCTCGCCGTAGATGGGGATCCCTGCATTGGCGAAGCGATTGTCGTTGATTACCCCTATGACTACCGCATGCTCGAACCACACGCGTGCAAAGTGCAGTGCAACGATCAGAAACCCCGCTACATCCTCTACACCAACCGCATGGCAACCCAGTGCGAAACCCCGCCGGGGTGCAATGACTGGGGGGAGGACAGAAGGGTGACGTGCACCCCGCCGCAGGCGGACGCGGATGCGAGTGCCACAGGTTCGTGATGTCATCTTGCCCATCACAGCAGCCGCATTTGCTCCTGTGGTGATCGCTTCGCCGATTGTGCATACTGCTCCAAGTACGCTCGTACCTCTGCGCCATAGTTCTTTGTGCGCAGTCGGTCATCGCATATCTGCACATCTGCATGGTCGGTCGCATGTCGCATATAAGTTCGCAGCAGACGGAAGAGCCGAGCTTTCAGTCTTGGGAGCGAGTACTCCCCAAAGGCATCGCGGTAGTGAGCCGCGCGGCGACTGATCACTGCGTGACTCGGATGATCAAAGGGTAGGGTAAAGAGGATCAGATGATCGACGGTGCCCACCGGCAGCTCCACGCCTTCGTAGGTCCACGGCGTGAGGAGCCAGAGTGCAGGTGTGCTTGCAGCCATGAATTCCGCCTGCATACGTTCCTGCCCACCACTCAAGTTCTGGCAGATGAGCGTCACACCTTTTGCCTCGAGTGTTTCCGTGTGCCGCACAAATGCATCTTCGATGATTTTACGACTGCCGAGGAGCACCACAGTTTTTCCCGGTGGCGGATTGCTCATGATGGATTCGAGACTTGCGGCTTCAGGAAAGATCATGGGCATCGTCAGCTCTATGCCAACGGCGGGATGGCGCTCCGTCGCGACTCCGGGGGGCAGGATTTCGCGGAAATCCTCCTCAGGGCCTGCAGGGAACAGCAGCGTTGTTGGGAATGCATCATAGAGACTTGCCTTGAGCAGGGTGCCGATCCTTTCTGGAACGGACTCGAGAAATTGACTACCGTTTTGCCGCTGTTCGATCCAGGTAATGCGCCCATCCAGATTCTCAGGGTCGAGAATTTTGCCCGCATGTTCGAGCATGCGCTTCAAAAGCACAGGGGTTTGCTCATCGATGAGCAAAGGAATTCTCTCGCGCAGTGCTTTGGCATCCTTCGATTCGGTGTCGGCCCTCACTACGTATCGCAGATCTTGGAAGTTGCGCGTGCGCTCGATCCAGATCTGGAGGAGGTCGGTGAAGCTGACGAGATCAGGATTGCCCTGGGCTGCCGCCCGCAGTCCGTCGAGGCTGAGTGACCATCCGTAGGCTTTCGTCGCAGTGTCCTCGAGCATGGAGGCATCATCGATGATGATCCGCGCGCCCGTGTGTAGTGCGCCATGTGCTTCATGGGTGGGATCCGTAAGGAAACGCAGCAGCTGCCGCTGATCGAGTAAGACAACTGGCGGGAGATCGCGGAATTGCGCGGTGTAGACATCCGACGTATCGGTCGCCGCCAGCTTTCCCGTCCACACGGCACGCTCTTCCCCGTGGATGGGGATATCCCCTTGGACGCGCGGGGCATACCAGCGGAGCTTGGTCAGGAGCGACGCTTCGTCGCTGGTCAGAGATTCCTGAGCACGTAACGTGCTGACTGCCTTCGGATCGAGGAGGAGGAATGGGGGGTGCAACACGCGCACGCCGGAAAGCAGCGGTAGGAGTCTCCGCAGCGCATTTTCCAGGTTCTTCACGGCGATCCACGTTGTACCTTCTCCGCTTGCCGCTGCCTTGGTGAGCTTTACAAGCGTGCCTGAGTCGAGCGTTTCTGTGAGGAGGGTGACATCGCATTGTTGTGTTTCTGAAAAAATTTTCCTTTTGGAAAAGGCTGTAGAGGTAGCAGAGTGAGGAGAGGTTTCGGAGACCGGCTTGAGCCAAGGCGGTGTCTTCTTCACGAAGGATTTCTCCGGCAGTGCATCCGCAAGCATCTTGTACCCTGCGGAGCTTCTCGAAAATGCATCACGCAGCTGATCCAGTTTGTCTTGGGGAAGCTCCAGAAACCGCTCCCAGCATCTCTCGAGCAGTTCCAGTGTCGCAACCACATCGCCCATTGCGCGGTGGATGGGCTCATGCTTGAGCTTGAGTACGGTACTCACGTACGAGAGCGAGTAGCTTGCGAGCTCGGGGAATACGAGCGATGCGAGCATCGACGTATCGATCCAGGGGCGCCCGGAGAGATCCATCCCCTCTCCTTTAAGCATCCTGATGTCGAAGCCGACGTTTTGCCCGATAATCAAGGTGCCCTCGCCGATGTGTTCCAAAATCTTCTCCGCGCATTCTGCGAATGTCGGTTTTCCATTGAGCGCATCGGGCCTGATGCGCGTGAGCACCTGAATCACTGGCGGGACATCGTTTCCAGGGATCGCTATGAGCTCCTCACACCTGTCGACCACTTTCCCGCCCTCCACACGGAGCGATGCAAACTCAATGACGCGGTTCGTGCGCGGCACAAATCCCGTCGTTTCGGTATCGAGGATGGTGAAGGAGAGACGGGGGAGTGACATGAAACTACCGTAGCGGAGATTCATGAATCTCCGCTACGGAGAAGTTGGCATTCCCTAGGCAGCCGAAGAGTTTCCCTGCTCTTGTCCTTCCTCAGGCTTCACTTCCTCTGCGGGCACCAGAGCGGCCGGCGTCGGTTCATCTACAGGCTCCCCCTCGGTGGCATTGGGGATTTCTACAGCAGCAACAGGCCCTCCGCGGATCTCGGCGAGCTTCGCCTTGAAGGCTGGAAGCTCCTCGTAGTTGTACATGTCGAGTTCGTACCCCGTGAGCTCGGTAGCAAGCCGGATATTTTGTCCTTTCTTTCCGATGGCCATCGGACGCTGCGCTTCCTCGACGAACACGGCTGCGCGCTTCTTCACCCGTCTGCCTTGCTCATCGAGCGCCTCTTTGTCGTTCACGATGATCACGGCGGAGATTGCAGCAGGCTGCAGAGCCGTGGAGATCAGGCGGATCGGATCCTCGCTCCACTCGATCATATCGACGCGCTCGCCATTGATCTCCTCCATCACGGCCTGGATGCGCACGCCCTTTTGGCCGACGCACGCGCCGATCGGGTCGATCCTGGGATCCTTGCTCTTCACCGCAACCTTGCTCCGGAATCCCGCGTCGCGGGCGATGGCCTTGATCTCCACATCGCCGTTTCTCACCTCCGGGATCTCGAGTTCCAGGAGCTTGCGTATGAGTCCTGCGTGCGTGCGGGAGATGCGAAGCTGCGGACCTTTGCCCGTCATCTCGACGGTGTCCAAGTAGACGCGGATGCGCTTACCCGTGTAGTAGTGCTCGCCGGAAATCTGCTCCCTCCACGGCAGCGATACCGTCATACCTTCGATCTCGAGCGTCACCCAGTTGGGTTCCACCTTTGTCACCGTTGCCGTGAGGAGCTCTTCCTCGCGGTCCTTGAACATCTCATACAGAGACATCTTCTCGGCCTCCTGGAGCTTCTGGAGGATCACCTGCTTCGCCGCCTGTGCCGCGATGCGTCCGTAGCCCTCTGGCGTGACGTCGATCTCGATCTCGTCGCCGACTTCGGCATCGGACTTGATCTTCTTGGCGTCCTTGAGATTGATCTCGAAGTTCTCATTCTCTACATCTTCCACGATCTCCTTCACGAGGAGGATCACAGGGTGCTCCTTCCCCTCAGGCAGATCGACGCGGATCTCCTGCTCTTTGTTGCCGAAGTCCTTTCGGTACGCGGTGGCAATCGCCTGCTTTACAGCTTCGATGACCTGATCGGGACTGACATTTTTCTCCGCGCAGATCTGGTTTACCGCGGCAATGAACGAAGCTTTCATGGATGAGGAACGTAGGAGGTAGAACGTAGGGAGTAGTGATGGAAAACCGACCGTTCCATGATCCATGGAACAGTCATCAATTCGCTTACTCCTATTGTACAGGATCTTGTACAGAATTCAAGGCCGCATCAAGCTCAGTGGAAAATTGATTGAGTAGATAATCAAATTCTGCCGCGAGCTCCGCTTTTGGCGTCCGACGGGCGAATACATAGGCATACTCACTGTCATTACCAATCGGATATCCTTCCTCCAGGTATCCGCGCTTTTTCAAAAGTTCTCGAGCAGCAAAAATTCGCTTTACTATTGCTAGAACCTGATCAATAGGGAGTCCTTTCAATTCCTGCGAACCATCGACAATTAATGCATTTATACTCGTTATGCCTCGATATGTTACTTCGTCGAAAACACCACCAATATCCACTTCTCTAGCAGTCTCATCGTCGATCCAATCATAACGCTTGCCCTGGTTTTGGGCACTTTCATGAAAGCTTCGAGTTTCATGAGCCTTAAGCGGACGCTCTTCTGCCTCGCCACTTCTAACATCTTCAAATTCGATCATCATGTGCAATATTGCTTTTTTTATAAATTATGTCAATAAATATTGTTACAATTTATCAATGCCCTCTTTGATGTTGATAACCATCGTATCCTTCCTCGCTTCTCTCAGTGCTGCGCTTATTGCCGATTCCTTTTTGCATGGCCGCATCCCCGTCATCGGCTCATTCGTCGGTTTTGAGCTCTCTTACAACTCTGGCATCGCCTTCGGCATTCAGCTGCCGCCGATAGTGCAGGAAGTGCTGATCGGTATTGCCTTGGTTCTTGTGGCCATTATTGCGGTGCGGCATATACAGAAAGCTGTCAGCTGCCCGTCCGAACGGCGCACCGGCCGGGCGGGTCAGCTGTCAGCTGTCAGCTTCGGCCTCATTCTCGGCGGCGGCATCGCCAACGTGATCGACCGGATTCCCGATGGCCTTGTTACGGATTTCATCCAGATGGGAACATTTCCCACGTTCAATATCGCCGATAGCTGCATCACGGTAGGGGCGGCTTTGTTGCTCTGGGAAAGCTGGAGACATAGATAGTGATATTGATCATCGTTGAGGAGATGGCAAAGGGCACGCAGGCTGTGGATCTCCTGCTTTCGAGCACCGAAACCTCCGTAAACTTTCATGTCTTTCGTGTTTCATACCACCCTGCCAGCGCTATACTTTTGCTCCATGCCAGATCTCCGTTATCGCGTCCGCGGCGGCATCCCCCTCAGGGGAGATATCACCATCAGTGGCTCGAAGAATGCGGCCCTACCGCTGATTGCCGGCAGCATCCTCTGCACGGGGGAAACCGTTTTCCGTAATGTGCCCAGACTTCGGGACATCGAAGTCATGCTTGAGATTCTCCGGTTTCTCGGTGCAGATGCCTCGTTTCACGAGGGCACGGTGCGCATCCGCACGGATCGCATGCAGAGCAAGCCTATCCCGGGAGAATTCGTTGGGAAGCTCCGAGGATCCATCGTCCTCCTCGGGCCGCTCCTTGCTCGCTTCGGGGTAGTGGAGATGGCGTACCCGGGAGGGTGTGTGCTCGGGAAGCGTCCGGTCGGCGCCCATGTCGCTGCACTCGTGCAGATGGGAGCGACG
>Ga0194128_10002076_pt1 | contig 33314 bp, 29 predicted proteins | sample TA2KigCa65mmetaG_FD_148650 | JGI IMG/M metagenome (GOLD analysis project Ga0194128, IMG submission 148650) | Freshwater microbial communities from Lake Tanganyika, Tanzania - TA2015037 Kigoma Deep Cast 65m | ecosystem: Environmental > Aquatic > Freshwater > Lake | place: Tanzania: Lake...
CAGATTAATTGGATTTGGAGAGGGAGATCTTCGCTGTGTCCCGCCAAGGTAGAGCGTGAGTTGCCGATCCGCATTCTCAGCCTCAATCTGTGGATTCCTGAATCTGTGGGAAACAGTTCTTGGAGAGGATTCCCGCAGATTCGGGGCTCCGCAGATGAGATTTGGAGAAGTTGTTCTTCGCTGCGTCCAGCCAAGGAAGATCCTGAGTTGCCGACCCGCATTCTCAGCCTCAATCTGTGGATTCCTGAATCTGCGGGAAACAGTTCTTGGAGAGGATTCCCGCAGATTCGGGGCTCCGCAGATGAGATTTGAAGCAGGAGTTCTTCGCTGTGTCCCGCCAAGGTAGAGCGTGAGTTGCCGATCCGCATTCTCAGCCTCAATCTGTGGATCCCTGAATCTGTGGGAAACAGTTCTTGGAGAGGATTCCCGCAGATTCGGGGCTCCGCAGATGAGATTTGAAGCAGGAGTTCTTCGCTGTGTCCCGCCAAGGAAGATCGTGAGTTGCCGACCCGCCTTCTCAGCCTCTATCTGTGGATCCCTGAATCTGTGGGAAATCATATCAGGTGAGAACGCTCTTCAGCACGTGCCCATGCACATCAGTGAGCCGGCGGGCGGCGCCGTTGTGATAATAGGTCAGCTTCTCGTGATCGAGCCCAAGCAGGTGCAGCATCGTGGCGTAGAAATCGTAAACCGTGGCCACATCCACAACGGAGCGCCGGCCGAAGTCATCCGTCTCGCCGAAGCTCACGCCGCCCCTGATGCCCGCACCCATCATCCAGGTGGTGAAGGCGTCGGGGTTGTGATCGCGGCCGGACGTCCCTTCCTGATGCGTGGGCATGCGTCCGAACTCGGTGCACCAGACCACGAGCACGTCGTTCAACATGCCGCGTTGTTTCAAATCGGTGAGGAGCGCGGCGGTGGGTTGATCGAAAATCGGACAATGCCGCTCGTAATCCGCCTTGAGCGTCTTGTGCGCGTCCCAGTTGAGCAGTCCATCGACGGCGCTCGCGCGTGAGGCGCAGTAGAGGCTCACGTAACGAATGCCCTGTTCGAGATAGCGGCGGGTGAGCAGGCAGTTCCGCGCGTAAGCAGCCTTGAGCTTGTTCGGGTCGTTGGTGCCGTAGAGATTGTGAACGTGTTCCGGTTCGCGCGAAAGGTCGCTCACGTCCGGCGCGGCGAGCTGCATCTTCGCGGCGAGTTCGTAAGTGGCCATGCGTGCGCCGAGTTCCTCGTTGCCCGGATGCGCGGCCGCGTGCTCCGCGTTGATGAACTTCAAATAGTCGCGCGTGGCCTGATCCTCGTCCGGATTGAGGGTCGCCGGGCGCGCAAGGTTGCGGAGAGGCTGCTGCGCGGCCATGGCAACGGCCTGATGTTGCGCGGAGAGAAAACCGTTGCTCCAATTCGCCTTGCCGTTGGGAGGCTCGCCGCGGATGTCCTGCACGGCGACGTAGGTTGGCAGGTTTTGGTTCATGCTCCCGAGCGCGTAGCTGATCCACGCGCCCGCGCTGGGGAAACCCTCGCGCGTGAAACACGAGTTCATGTAGATGCAGCCCGGTCCATGCGTGTTGGTGCGCGAGGTCATCGAGTGGATGAACGCGATGTCGTCCACGTGCCGCGCCATGTGCGGGAGCAGTGAGGAGATCCTTTTCCCGTTCTTCCCCGCCGCCGCAAACGCCCACGGCGACTTCATCAGGTTGCCGTTCTTCCCCTGGAAACTCACCTCCACCTCGCCGCCCGGCAGCGGTGTGCCGTTGAACTTCTCGAGCATCGGCTTGTAATCCCACAGGTCCAGGTGCGACGCCGCGCCGGGGCAGAAGATTTGGAGGACCTGCTTCGCCTTCGGCGCGAAGTGCGGCTGCCGCGGCGCTCCGGGAGCTTCCGCTGCGAGCAGGCTGGGAAGAAACTCATCGCCCAACAAGTGCGCAAGCGCGACGCCGGTCATCCCGGTGGTCATCTGACCAAGGAAACGGCGCCGGGCGAGATCGAGGGTCGATGTCTGGCGGTTCATGAGTCAGCTCAACCCATACCGGGTTCGCTCCAATTACGCGACTGCTAAATCCCCTGCCCGCCAGCGGTCGGAATATTTTCTTCCCGACGAAAGGAGTGATGATGGAGTCCAGGATTACTTCGTGAGAACCGCAAACGCAGCGGCAGATTCGAAGTCCGGAATCGCCGGGTCATGCGCGAACAGGATGCGGCTGCAGTTTGTCGAGCACTGGCCGAATGCGGGCAAAACCGGACGTTTGGCCATTCGCCTTCTGCCTTGCCTTCCCCGCGTGCCGCTGGACGCGGTACGACTGGACGCAGCGCGACCACTGCCACCACGACGTTCCACTACGGCGGCCCAGAAGGCGCGAAGCCGAAGGGGGGAGGTCGTGGCGGATATTCTGGCGAGCATTACGGAGCGGCGAGGGTGACCGGACGGAGCGCGGAGCAATGCTCCGCGCCCCGGTTATTCCGGCAGCTTCAGTTCTCCCGTTCGCGGGCCGTGAGAACGGGCGCATGTATTTCGTCGTGAGCTGGTATTGCGATTTCGTGAGCAGCCTTCCTTGCGCCGCAGCGGAGCAGGGTCGCATCCGGCAGGATGTTCAGGAGGAGACGGCGGGCGAATTCGCGCGCGCGGGGCACAATCACCCGCTCGGAACGCCGACCGTTCAGCAGCCAGCCGATGAAGGTCGAGCGCGCGAAAAGGTCGTAGGTGACCAGTGCGATGACGACGGCGATCGCGGAGATCGTCGCGAGTTTCAGCAACCAGTTGAATGGCAGTTCGGCGAACGCCACCTGAAGCCAGATCACCAACGGCAGGTGAATCAGATACATCCAGTAAGACGAATCAGCCACGTATCGCACCAGCGCATTGGGCTGTGGACACAGTTTGTGGAACAGGCCGATGGTCAGGAACACGAGCGACCACATCGTCATCGCATAGCCGGCGGCGAAGGCAACGTGCGCAGTGACATAGTGGGTATGTGCGGGATCGCGTTCGATGCCGCCCAGCAGCAGAATCGCAGTGATGCCGATGCCAGCCTGGACGACGCGCCACAGCGTGAGCCGTGAAAACTCATCCAGCAATCCACGTTGCCGCTCCAGCAACCAGCCGAAGGCGAAGAACCCACCGTAGATCGCGAGCGCAGGAACGTGCGGTAAGAGCGATTTGTCCGGCGTATCCATGCCCCACGAGCTCATGCACCACAGCGTTGCGGCTGTTGGCAGCGCAAGGATCAGCAGTGCGAACGGCGATTTCGCGAGCCAAGCGAGCGCACCATCGGCCCCGTGGATCAACCGGGCCTGCCACGACCCTGTCATGTTCAATATTCCTCGAATCACGAGCACCACGGAGGTGATCAGCGCGAGATAGTAGAGAAACCAGAGATGTGATCCCGTGAAAACTCCTGCGGGAAGGGCCGCGAGGCTGTGCCACCCGCCGAGCAGACTGGACCAGACAGGAACATCACCGCGCAGGCTTGCGTTTCCCATGAGCCAGCCGGACACCAGCAGCGGACGCAGCAGAAACCAGCCGATGACGAACGGCACGACGATTCGCAGCACGCGCGTCCGCAGGAAGGAAATAGTTCCCTTCCTCTCCAGCATCATGTGACTGAAGAAGCCGGCGAGCAGGAAGAACGTCTCCATGCGGAACGAGTGGCTGACGGTGGTGAATATCGTGACCAGCGGACTGGTCGAGACATCCTGCACCGCCCAGCCCATGAAGACGGGCACGAACGACAGGCTCGCGTGAAACACGATGCCGAGCACGAGCGCAAAGGCCCGCGTCGCGTCGAGGTGATACAGGCGGGCGTTTTCCTGCGCGGGCGTCATGACGGCGGCGGATGAAGTTGGCGTGTGTTTCATGCGAGGATGCGTTGGGCGTGATTCAATAGAAGCCGAGTTCATCCACCTCGTAGGCGAACGCGCCTTTCTCCATGCCGAACGAGACCAGGTTGATGCTCGTGGCGGATTTCAGATTGAGCGCGGTTTGAGGCGACCACGAACGCTTCAAGTCTTTGAAGGCGATCCGCACGTCCTTAAATTCCCCGGGCTTGCCCGCAACCGGCGCGCTGGAATGAAAATCAAAATTGGTGACGTCGGCGCTGCTCACCTGGACGCTCAGGATGCCTTTGGTGACTTTCACGCGCAGCCGAATCCCGGTGTAACCGCTCAGGTCGCCGGGCTTGCCATCCGCCGACAACAACGACGCCACGCTGATGAACGCGGGGACGCCGCGACCGGGCATGAGTTCACCCTTCACCTTCAGAACGCCATTCTCGCAATGGAGGGTCGCCTGCGACTTGCTGCCCGCGGACTTATCGTCAAACTGATGGCGCGTCCCGCCGAGCTTGTTCGTCCTGGAGTCCGAATAATCTTCGAGCAGCGGTGGAGTCGCCGCTGCGCAGGCGGCGATTGCACCGAGAGCGATCAGTGTGGTGAGGAGTGTTTTGATATTGCTGTGTTCCACTTTCATTTTGTTTGTGTGTTCCGGTTGTGCGGAGGCGGGCCGATCCAGCGACCCATCATCTCCACGATGTTCGCTCATAGGTGTCCGGTGTGAGGCTGCCGGTGACAACGTTGCTTCCGAGAATTGGAAATTTAATTTGTCACCGGACGAACCTTTTCCGGCACTTGCGAAGGAACTATGATGCGCGAAACTGAAACCATGACCTCCGTAGAACCAACCGCCGACGCCGTGCTGGTGGCCAACTGCCTGGCGGGCGAGCGCGAGGCGTTCACCGAAATCGTCGAGCGCTACCAGCGCCTGCTCTGTTCGCTGGCGTATTCCGCGACGGGGAATCTGAGTGAAAGCGAAGACCTGGCGCAGGAGGCGTTTCTGGACGCATGGCGGCAACTGAGCATGTTGCGTGAGCCTGAAAAATTGCGCGCGTGGTTGTGCGGAATTCTGCGCCACAAGATCAGCCGCTTGCATCGTTCCAACCAGCGCGAACCCGTGCGCCTCGCGGAAGAACTCGAACTCGCGGAGGGAATGCCATCGGGTGATGTGTCCGCCGCACGACTCGCCATGAACACGGAGGAGCAGGCGATCCTCTGGAGCGCATTGGAGCGCGTGCCGGAGTTGTATCGTGAGCCGCTCGTCCTCTACTACCGCGAACATCGCTCCATCGAACACGTGGCCGCGTCACTCGACCTCACCGAGGATGCGGTGAAGCAACGTCTCTCGCGCGGGCGCAAGGTTTTGCAGGAGCAGGTGCTCGCTTTCGTGGAAGGAGCTTTGTCCCGCAGCACGCCCGGTCGCACCTTCACGCTGGCAGTGCTGGCGGCGTTGCCGGCGATGGCCACGCCCGCGAAGGCCGCAGGCATCGGCGTGGCGGCAGCTCACGGCGGAGTGATCGCCAAGTCCACAGGCCTCGCGGCGCTGCTCGCATCCGTTTCGGGCGTGGTGTCCGCCGTGATGACACTGCGCGTCGGCCTCGATCAATCGCGCACGCCACGCGAGCGTCGCGTGACGGTGAAGTTGACACTGGCGTTCTTTTTTGGCGCGCTGGCGTTGATTGGCAACGTGTATCTGCTGCGCGCCGCCGCGCTGCACTGGTGGCAGGATCGCGTGTTCTACGCGGCCATCAGCCAGGTGTTCGTCTTTGCTTTCATCATTGGAATGTCGGTCGCGATCCTGCGCGTGATGCGCTGGACGCGAGCGTTGCGCTCCGCCGAGCGGCGGCTGCACCCGGAACTGTTCCGCGACGCGAGAGACCGGATGGGTTCATCCGCTGGTGAGTATCGCAGCCGTCTCGCGCTGTTCGGGGTGCCGCTGGTGCATATCCGCTTCGCCTCGCCCGACGAAGGCGAACGCCCGGTGTTTGGCTGGATCGCCGGCGGAGACCGCGCCTATGGACTGCTGGTGGCGTGGGGAGGTTACGCGGTGGCGCCATTCAGCTTAGGTGCGTTCGCGATCGGGTTTCTTGCCATCGGTTCTGTGAGCGTGGGAGTGATCGCAATAGGCACTGCGGGCGTCGGACTGGTGGGGTTGGGTTGCTTCGCCGTGGGAGTAAAGGCGTATGCGTGGCTCTCGGCGTTGGGCTGGGATACGGCGCGCAGCAGCGGCTTCTCCATTTCGCACCTCGCCGCCGAAGGGCCACTGGCATTTGCACCTCATGCGAACGACGCCGTCGCTCACGCGATGCTCGTCGCGCCGAAGGAGGATCACAATCAGTTGATAATTTTCAGCGTCATCTCCGTGCTCTCCATCGTGCCAATGGCGCTGTATGCCCGCGCCGTCCGCAAGCGCCTCGGCGGCGCAAGCGCCCGTAAAGGGGTCAGTCCCACATATTGACACCGTTGCCCTGTTTGGGCAGGCTTCGGCGCATGGCACGCAAGCCCCGCATTGCGTATCCGGGCGCGATTTACCACGTGATGAATCGTGGCGACCGGCGGGAAGCCATCTTCCACGATGACCGGGATCGGGAGTTGTTTGTCGCCACGCTGGCGGAGGCGTGCGCGAAAGCTGATTGGCAGGTGCAGGCCTATTGTCTCATGGAGAATCACTTTCATCTGGTGATGGAGAGGATCGGCGGGCGCAGGACGACCCGGAGGAGTATGGGCAGATTCGGCGGGGCTGGTGCTGGGGCGAGGAGGCGTTTCGGAAGGAGTTGCTGGCGCAGGTGGAGGAAAGGCGCGGGGCGTCGCATTACGGCGCGGAGTTGCAAGGAAAGCGCCACGGAGAAAGCGGAGCGGTTGGTGCGGGCGGGGCTGGCGAAGCTGGGTTGGTCAGAGGCGGACCTGCCCACGCGCAGGAAGGGCGAGCGGGCGAAAGTGACACTGGCGATGAAGCTGCGGGCAGAGACGACCATGACGTCGCAGTGAATTGCCGCCCGGTGCAAATGGGCACGGGCGCGAGTTTGTCGAATCTGCTGTCGGCCCAGCGGCGGGGGAAACCGTAGTGTCAATGTGTGGGACTGACCCTTGTATTGTACGTGTACGGGTGCCAGGTGTCACTTCTTGCCGATACGGAACAAATGCTCCGCCCCGCGGATGAACAGCGCGCCGTCATCCACCGCATAGCTCGCCAGCGTGCGCTCACCCAGCTCGTTCTTGGCGAGTGGCTCAAACATCTTCCCATCCTTCAGCACGTAGCCCACGCCTTCCTCGTTCTGAAAATAGATGCGGCCGTCGGCAAACACCGGGGATGCCGAGAAGCCGCCACCCAGACGTTCGTTCCAATGGACCGTGCCCGTCTTCGCATCGGCGCAGGTCGCGATGCCGGCGTCCGACACGAAGTAAAGTTCTGAACCCACAACCAGCGCCGAGGGTGTGCTCGGCGCGCCGCGTCCGGTCTGCCAGGCCAGATGAGTCGAGGTCACGTCGCCTTCGCCGCCGGGCCGGATGGCAAAGAGTCTCGGAAAGTCGTAGTCCGTGTTCACGAACAGCAACCCGTGTGCAAACACCGGACGGGGCACCACCGAGAAGCCCGCGCCCGTGCTTACCTTCCACAGCGCGCGACCCGTGGCCGAATCGTAGGCGTAGGTCCCCCCCGCGCCGGGGCTGATGAGTTCTTCACGACCACCGTTGGTGATAAGCAGCGGCGTGCTGAACGAAAACTTCTTCGGAGCGGATTCGTTGTCCCGCGGAGTCTTCCACTGCACCTCGCCCGTGCGCCGATCCAGCGCCACAACCGCCGGGTTGGTAATTCCATCGCAACTGAAGATCAATCGTTCGCCCGCCAGCACCGGCGAGCCGCCGTTGCCATGCATGGACGGATACTGGATCGAAGTCTGCCGCCACAACACGCGGCCCTCCAAGTCCAGGCACGCCGTGCCCAAGTGTCCGAAGTGGACGTAAAGCCGGCCATCGCGCACCAGCGGCGTGGGACTCGCGTAACTGTTCTTCCGATGGAGACTCGAACCGTCGTTCGGGCTGAACACATTCGTGCTCCAGAGCAACGCCCCGTCGCGGGCATCCAGGCACAGCGCGATCAGCTTCAAATCCTTCGCAGCCTCACGGGATGTCGCGGTCGTGAGATACAGACGACCGTTCACGAGCACGGGTGAAGACCATCCTGCGCCCGGAATCGCCAACTTCCACGCCACATTCTCCGTCCCGCTCCAGCGAATCGGCACGTCCTTCGCCGGTGAATGCCCTTGCCCGGTCGGCCCGCGAAACTCGGGCCAATCGTGCGCGCCCAGGGTAAACACCATGAGGTTTGCCAAAGCGGAGAGCACGACCGTCGTCGATGTGGAATTCATGGGCGACGTGCTTACACTCCTCAACCCTCCGTGCCAAGGCTATTGTCAACGGATGCGGCGAATTTTGTCCAGCGCAAGACCTGGCGAAGGAGCAGTTCGTGATTGATTACGAAGGGCTGACCGGGCCATCTTCTGTGAAAGCTCCGAATTCAAGCCGATGAAATTCATGGCCGGATATTCATTCATAGCTGCGCGATTCGCGCAGGCCGCCGTTCTCACGGCAATTCTCCTTCGCATGGCCTTGCCAGCCCGCGCTGCCGAGGAACCTACACACGGAATGTGACCAGCTCGACGGCCGTGGCGCTGAGGGCAGCCGAGGATCCCATCGTCTCGGCCATCTCGGCCCAGGGGAAAGGGGAGTTGGTGGCGCTCGCACTCAGTGACAAGTGATCCGTTCAGCTATGGCAAGCCAAACGATCAGTTCCCCTTTGAGGCAGCTCGCTCGCCTCCTCGTTACCGGGTTATGGTTTTTTGACGCCGAGGCTCTCCTCGCTCATGATGATCCGAGTATCAGCGCCCCTTCCTTTAAGGCGCTGAGAGTGGATGGCCCCGTCAAAGTGGACGGAGTTTTGGACGAACCTTTCTGGCAGCAAGCGGAGGTGGCGACGGACTTCATTGACAGCCGCACCAAACAACGAGCCTCCCAACCGACAAAGGTCCGGATCGCCTATACCCAGACCGACCTCTATATCGCGGTGGAGGCTTTCGACGACAAGATGGAGGAACTCCACGCCTCCGAGCGGCGCGAGGACCGTTACTTTACCGGGGACGATTTTGTGCAGGTCCATCTGGATCCCGGCCACGGTCATCGGACCAAGTATGGCTTCTTCTCCAATCCGTTGGGAACGCGCGTGGACGGGATCGAAGGCTTCTCCGGAAGTTCCTGGACCTTCGGCTGGTCGGCGGCTTGGGATCTGGCGGCGAAGATTCTGGAGGATCGTTGGGTGTTCGAAATGCGGATTCCCTTTGGGGTGATGAACTACCGCCGCGAAAACGGCCAAACCTGGGGGATAAATTTTACCCGCCGGATCCCCAGGCTGGACAGCTTGATGTTCTGGAGCTTCAGCTCCACGGACTCCTTTCGTCCTCACCATTTCGGGCATCTCATCAACCTCGATCTGGCGGACACCAAATTCACCCGCAACCTGGAGATTTCCCCTTACGTCAGCGGACGCGCCGATTTCAATGGAAAGACCCACTCGACTTTCGAATCGGGGATCGACACGAGTTTTCGCCTGACACCTTCCACGATCGCCGCGCTCACCCTGAACCCCGATTTCGGGCAGGTGGAAGCGGATGACGACACGATTGAACTGCGCGACACCGAACGATTCCTTTCGGAGCGGCGGCCCTTTTTCCGTGAGGGCGGCGAACTGCTCGATATGCGTCATCGGCTCTATTACAGCCGCCGATTCACGGACATCCTGACCGGGGCAAAAATTAGCGGAGAAAGCAAGAACCTCAATTACGCGTTCCTCAACATTCAAGGCGATACCGTTCATGACGGAACGCGGAACGGGAATTCCAGCGTGCTGCGCGCGGTGCAACGGCTGGGCCAGAGATCTTCCATGGGCTATTACCTGAACGCGTCAGAATTTGATGACGGGCATTCCCGGGTGGCCAGCACAGATGGTTACTTCTTCCTCACCGACGCGGTTCGCTTCGCTTATCAGGGCTCGTTTGCGGACGATCGCAGGACGGATCCGTCAGGGAATCCGACCAAGAACCGGATGGATTTTTTGGGATACGGTGCGTTGAGTTACCAGAAATACCCTTGGTACTTCACGGCGAGTTACGACGCCATTTCCAAGGGATTTGACCCGGCCCTCGGCCTCATCTTTCGACGTAACGTGTTTGGTCCGTCTTTTGTCGCCGCTTACCGGCATGATTCGGAAAAAGCCTGGTATAAACAGCTCAGCCTGCAGCTCGACCATCATTATTACGAAAATGCGGATTGGGAGACGGTGTTGAGGGATTACCGGGCGAGCTCTCGAGTCGTGTTTCCCAACGATCTCGGGGTGTCGGCGTCCCATGCGGACGAGTTTCATGCTCCTTATCACAATCGGCGGACCACGAGCCGGCTATCCTTCAACACCTCCGACCAATGGCGTTCATTCGATATTGGATGGGCCGGCGGCGTGTTTCAGGAGGTGGACTACAACGAGCTGAACATCGGCAAACCGTACAAACCGTGGGAACGCCTCCCCATTCGCTACGAACTAGGCCTTCGGTTCGAGGACCTGCCCGACGGAGGGAGCCACATCGCCTGGCTGAACCGGATCGTGTTCGACTATTTCATCAAGGATGACATGTGGGTGAAGGCCTCCCTGCAGCATCGCGATGCGAGCGTGCATAACATCAGCGTGATCTACGGCTGGAAGATCAGACCCAAGATTCAGTGGTATCTGGTTTTCAACAGTGTCGAGGAACGCCAAGAGGCCGCGAAGAGCGTCTTTACCAAGTGGGTTTACACCTTCCATTGAACCCGGAACGTTAGTCCCGAAGGTAAAGGGGGCCGGTCCAAGGGTCAGTCCTCACGATTAAAACTGTCTGCTTGCTCTGCGCACTGGCTTTTGTCCAATTGTGATGCGCGAGTTGGTATTGGACAAAAGTGTCGATATCCGCTTTGAGCCCCTGGGTCGGGTTCAGTTTGGGACGACTGATAATTGCGGCAGCCTTTTGGACCGCTTCGACGTAATCGCTGGTTTCCAGCGTAAAAAGAGTCGGCGTCCGTTTTTCTGGTGCGCAAACCAAAAGATGTTGCCACGTTTGTAAAGTCCACGTATTTTTTCGGTCATAACAAGAATGTTTCAGTTGATCCGGTCCCCAATGCCGGCTGGACTGTCACAGTTTTTGTCACACTTGTCAGGTCTTCATGGTGTTACATGGGTCTGTATGGACTTGGAAGTTGCTTGAAATCAACGATGCGCGGTTAGCTCAGTGGTAGAGCACTACCTTGACACGGTAGGGGTCAGAGGTTCGAACCCTCTATCGCGCACCATCTTCTACATCAGAACCTTCGCCGCCGCCTGACAGGGGCCAGAACCGATTCGGATCTGATCCATTTCACGATTCCCATACCAAATTGGAACCCGGAGGTTGACCGGCGGCTAAAGTTTCGAATGGAACCGCCGACTATAGAGTTTGATAAGCCGGAAGGGCGAACTTGGTGGTACCGTAATCAGGTTCGCTGCAAGTTTATCCAGCGGCAAGGATGCCGCTCGTGCGATAGACAAAAGGATTTGTCTTATGGTTATACAACGGGATGCTTGGTCAATCGGTGCGCTCTCTTCGAGCGACCAGAACGCGCAGTCGTTCCACTCGCCCAACTGGAAGCATTCGCGCGGGAAGCGATCTTCACAGCAGGAATTGGCCGTAATCGAAGACGACGTGGTCCCGATCGGGTCGCACCCTCCTCACCCCCTCACCAGACCGGCAAGTTTCGGGCTCATCAACGCCATCACTTTCAATCAAACGCAGGAGGGTTTTCTCAGCAAGGTGCAGGAAGCGCTGCAACGCATGAACGAGCTTTCAGTCATGGCGCAAAATGAGACGCAAAGCGAAGCGGAGCGTCATTCCTATAAAGTCGAGTTCGCTCAACTGCAGGATCGCATCCGGGATATCGAGAACAAGATGTTCAAGGCGATCAACCTGTTTCAATCCGAGCCTACGGAATCCAGCCCGGAAGTCAGCAGCCTGCGCGTCCGACCGGAAGGTGCCGATTCGCTTGGCACCCGGGAGTTGAACAAGTGCCTGGAGAACACGTCTGATGCGACTCTGACCACGATTGACAACGCGAAAGACGCCTCCGCGGCCGTGGACACAATCCATCATGCGCTGGAGGCCGTGGCGGATCTGCGAGCGAAAGTCAGCGTCGATATTCAACGACTGAACTCCACAGGCGAACAGTTGTCCGCCATGGATATCAGTCCAGACCAGGCGGACCTGGAAATCCGGGACGTTAACGTGGCCGAGGAAAGCACGCGTTATCTCCGGCATGACATTCTGCGGAAATCAGGCACGGCTATGCTCGCACAGGCCAATGCGATTGCGCAGTCCGCGCTTCGCCTTTTGGGTTAGACGACGGCGGCGTGACGCAGAGAATGTCTGACGATGAGCGAGACTCCCGCCAAGCCGTGCGTCGATGGCTCGCAGGAGTCTCGCCCCACTTTCGTGATCTGAGGGAATATTCGAATAACGCGAAAAGCCTCGCCGAGTAAACTCCACTCTGGATAGTCTTCTCCATGAATTCGAGCGAGCTTCCCAACCTCCTCATCGCCATGGGCTGTCCGGTGGAGAAATCCTCTGAGATGGCGGCTCAACTCGAAAAACGAGCCAGGCAATTGTGCGCGCAGAAAGGCACGACTTACGAGCAAGCCCTGGCACACTTGATCCACTTGATGAAACAGGGTTGGGCGGCGAAAGAAATAGGACTTTGAATTGGAGAACCGAACTCAGCCTGGACCCGTAATGATTCAGCCCTGGCCATCCCTTCATGCATCCATTGCCGGTGATTTCAGGATTTTCAAAATCAGGCAAGAGACCAAGCGCTCTCCTCGAACGGAACTCTGCCAGGATTTTTTCATCCTCGACTGCGCAAACTGGGTGAATGTGATCGCCCTGACGACCGACGACCATCTGGTGATGGTGGAGCAATATCGGCACGGCTCAAAAACGGTCGAACTGGAAGTCCCGGGAGGCGTGATCGACCCTGAAGACGTTTCTCCGATGTCCGCTGCCGCGCGTGAACTCCGCGAGGAAACCGGTTATGCCGGTGATGGGCCGTTGATGTTAGGCCAGGTGTTTCCGAATCCAGCCATCATGAGCAACACGTGTTACACGGTCCTGATCCAGAACTGCTGGCTGCAACACCAGAGGGCTCTGGATCACGGCGAGGATTTGATCACTCGCTTGGTGCCGGTTCGCGAGATCGAGAATTTGATCGCTTCCGGGAGAATCCGCCACGCGATGGTGGTCGTGGCTCTGCGGTTTTTTGAACTCTGGCGGAGGGGTTCGCTGGTCAGGTGAATGCCCCGCCTTGCGGCGCGTTGTTTGTCGGTTCGAGAAGGAGTATTGGAGTGCTGCATTCCCGATACTCCAATACTCCGCCACTCCAACACTCCTTGCTGGGGCCATCCCCCCCAGGCTTCCTTTTCAGCCTTTCGTTCCTTCCCGGATCTTTTCCTTTTTTTCTTCGAGCTCGGCTTGCAACGACTTGCGGTCGCTGGCGAGTTGTTTTTCGAGTTGCTGGATGGCTTCGTAATCGCCGTTAGCTGCCGCTTTGGCGATCTCGCCTTTCAGGAAAATCTCCCTCTCTGCAACCTTGGCAGCATAAACGGAAACCAGTTCCGCCAACTGTTTCTTCTGATCCTCGGTCAATCTGGCCGGCGGTGGGCTCGACTTGCTCAGACGTTCCATCGCGATTTCGTAGGCTGATTTCATAGCATCGAAGGTCTCAGTTTTTGCCAATCAAGCGTCGGTGTTTGTGCCCGTGGCGCCCACTGGAGGCTTCTTCTTCCAGGGCATTTCCGGAAATTTCCCCGGCAACTTGACAGGCGGAGGTTTGGGTTGAACCATTGCCAGTTCTGCGTCGGACGGTGCTGAAGCGGACGTTGGGCTGGATTCTCTCCAGGACGCGATTCGGGCCTGCAGCCCGTGGTGTTCTGCGGTCTTCTTGTCGCCGCTTTTCATGTAAAACAGCGACAGGTTCGTGTGCACGAGCTGCTCTTTGGGGCGGAGCTTCTCGGCCTTGTGGCCTTCAACAATTGCGGAGGCGTAGTCTCCTTTTCGATAGTAGGCCATTCCCAGTGAGAGTTGGGCGTCGAATTGTTCAGGATCCTCAGCAAGGATCGATTTCAGCCTGGCAATCGATTCATCGTAACTGCCCTTGCTGAAGGCGTACATCGCTTCGTCGTATTGGTCCTGCAAACTCGACATAGATTCCTTTTGACAACCAAGGATATGGCACCAGTCTAACGGCCACGCAAGTGTGGACTGGGACCCCGTAGCCGGTCGAAACCCCAGAATCCTGGCCCAATGAAGAGATCGAGACACAGAATGCATTGCCCAATAAAGCTCCTTTCCACAGATTTTGACGGAACGCTGCATGAAGAAAGCGCGAACCCTCCCGTTCCCCATCCCGCGCAGAAGATAATCGGAAGGTTACAGTCCAAAGGAGTGATCTGGGTGATCAATACAGGAAGAGATCTGCCCAGTCTTCTGGACAGCCTGGATCGGGCGCGGCTTCAAAACCAGCCGGACTTCGTAGTGACGGTCGAACGTGAGATTCACGAGCGGCGCGATTCAGCTTACGTTGGGTTGACCGAATGGAATGCACGCTGCGGGCAGGCGCATGAACGAGTTTTCGCCCAGGTTCGACCTGATGTGCCCCGACTGGCCGACTGGATCAACTGCCGATTCAAGGCCAAGGTTTATGAGGACCCTTATTCACCCTTGTGTTTGATTGCGCAATCGAGCCAGGACGCGGACGCGATTCACGAGTACCTGGAGGGTTATTGTGGTGGCATTCCTGGACTGACCGTTGTCCGAAATCACATTTACGCGCGGCTCTGCCATGCAGATTACAACAAGGGCTCTGCGCTGACCGAGATTGCCCGCCGTCTCGGTGTCACTCCGGACGGGACAGTCGCAGCGGGGGATCATTTGAACGATCTCCCCATGCTTTCGACAACGCGGGCGAAGTGGCTGATCGCGCCAAGCAATGCGGTTGAAGAAGTGAAGACCCTGGTTCGTCAACAAAACGGCTATGTCAGCGACGAACCGCATGGCTTTGGCTTGGCGTGCGGGTTGGAACGAATCGAAGCGAACTGCTTCGGTGATTAGAGGCCAAGAAGCGCCAATTAGCCTCCAGAATGAAGCCTTATGGACCGTGGCGAGAAGCTCTGCACAGGCCGACTGAAAGCTGCGCAAGCTATTTTGCCACAGAGAGATATGGCACATGATTATCGTTTGACAGAGAGACTGCGGGTGTTAGTGTGACTTCGGCAGCATGCCATACGCATCGACTAACAAGTAACTTTCAACCGTGCCTCGACGGGACGCGTGGCGAGGCACTCAACGGAATGGATTCTTTTCAATGAGTGAAGCAACGATAGCTGCGCCCACGACAGGGCACAGTCCGGGGTTATCGAGAATTCCGGAGGCGGTCATTCGCATCGCGGGAAATTCTCAAGACGGGATTCAAGCAATCGGAGGGTTCCTCGCCAGGTTGGCGGGGCGGAGCGAGCAGGAGGTCATGACGTTCATGACGATTCCTTCCACGATCTCCGGGGGGCCATCGATTTTTCAGGTTCGGATTGGTTCCGGCGAAGTCCTCAGCGCCGGAGATGAAGCCGATGTTCTGCTGGCATTCTATCAACACTCTTACGAAAGCCACCTCAGTTCCCTCAGAAAAGGCGGAATCGTTCTTTACGATGCCGATCACGTCGAACCCAACGCCGAGTGGCAGAAGGATTATCGGCACGTCGGGGTGCCCGTTTCCAGCCGAACGGTCGAAGCCATCGGCGGAACGGCAAAGGACAAAGGGAAGAACATTTTCGCGCTTGGCCTGGTCGCGAAGATGTTCGACTTGAACGTTCAAAAGTTGACTCAGCTCATCTCGGAGCGTTTCACCGGGAAGGATCCGAGCGTTCTGAACAACGCGCTCACGGCCTTTCACGCGGGCTATGGATATTCGCTGGAGAACACGCTCGAAACATTTCGCTTCGCTGAGAGCCAGAAAAAGGATCGTCCTCAGGTTGTCATGTCCGGGAACGAGGCATTGGCTTACGGGTTGATTGCAGCCGGCGTCCGCTTCGGCGCAGGCTACCCCATCACTCCCTGGTCGGACATCATGGAATTGCTCCGGCGGGAACTGCCGAAATACGGCGGAACTTTCGTTCAGTGCGAGGACGAGATCGCCTCAATTTCCATGGCTCTGGGGGCAAGCTATGGCGGGAGAGTCGCCGTAACCGGTTCGAGTGGCCCGGGGATTTCCCTGAAAACGGAGGCGTTGGGTTGGGCAGTCATGGCTGAGGTTCCTCTGGTGATTTGCGATATTCAGCGCGGCGGCCCTTCGACGGGAATGCCCACCAACGTGGAACAATCCGATCTGAACATCGCCGTTTTTGGCGGGCACGGGGACAGCCCGCGAGTGGTTCTGGCTCCGGCGAACGTCGAAGATTGTTTCTACACCGCGATTGAGGCCGTGAATATCGCCCGTGAATACAGCGTGCCGGTCCTTATCTTGAGCGATCAAGCCATCGCCACCCGCATTGAGGCGTTCGAGGAACCGAACCTCGAAAAGGTTTGCCAGGATATTTCTCCTGATTTTTCCCCGGTTCCGGACGGCAAACCCTATGACCTGTCGGCGCCCAACGGCATCACCCATCACGTTCCCCCGGGCACCTTTATTCAGAGCGGCAAATATCCGATCATCACCGGATTGGAACACGACGAAGCGGGCCATCCGACCGCCTCTCCGAAGCTCCACATGCAAATGACGGCCAAGCGCCGGAACAAACTCCAAACCCTGGGATCCCGATTGCCCGCGCCTCGCATCCACGGCCCCGCGGAAGGCAAAGTTTTGCTGGTCGGCTGGGGTTCGACGCAAGGTCCGATAAAGGAAGCGGTCGATCGCGCCCGGGCCGCCGGAGACAGCGTTTCGTCCATCCACATTCGCTACATCAATCCGCTTCCTCCAGGCCTCGAAAACATCTTTGCCGGTTTCAACCACGTCTTTGTGGTGGAGCTAAACGACGAGGGCATCTACGGCCACGGCCAACTGGCGGGTCTGCTCCGCGCAAAGTATTGCGATCCGAAAATCCGCAGCATCACCAAGACCGATGGCTTGACGTTCAAGGTCAAAGAAATTCTGGGAGCAGTCCGGAACCATCTCGAATCCGGCCTGCGCAAGATTTAAGTCAACCTTCAACCTGATTCTCAATTCTCCTTCCGTTTTATGAGTTCGTCCCTTACCGATGCGCCGGTGCGATCCGGCGACCTGACTTCGGTCGTTCTTCCTGCCACAGACCGCAAGCCGCTTTCGAAGAAGGAACTGGCGGCCGACCATCCCACCTGGTGCCCGGGCTGCGGCGATTTCTCGGTGCTGGCGCTTTACTTCAAGTTGATCGAGAAGCGCAAACTCTGGCACGAGAAGATTACCACCATCGCCGGCATCGGTTGTTCCAGCCGGTTTCCTTACTTCGTCCAGGCGCACGGCGTTCATTATATCCATGGCCGCGCGCTGCCTTTCGCCAGCGGCGTTTCGCTGAGCCGGCCCGATCTGCACGTGTTTGTCTTCGGCGGCGACGGAGACGCCTTTTCCATCGGCGGCAACCATTTCAACCACACGGCGCGGAAGAATATCCGCATGACTTACGTGGTCATGGACAACTGGGTGTACGGGCTGACGAAAAAACAAACCTCGCCTACGTCCCCTCAAGGTTTCAAAAGCAAGACCGACGTTTGGGGCGCGGTGGACCGTCCCATCAATCCGATGAAGCAGGCGATTTCCGCCGGTGCCACGTTCGTCGCGCGCACCACCCACACGAATCCGAACCACGTCCTGCAAATGATGGAGGCGGCGATGGACCACGACGGCTTCAGTTTCGTGGAGTGTCTCAGTGAATGCGTGGAATTCTATGAAGGCGCTTTCGACGCCTCCAATCCGCGCAAAGGCGGCGTGTTCAACCCCGTTCCCGCGGATCACGACGCTACTGACGAAATCGCGGCGTACAAGCTGGCGGACGCGGCCTTTCCGGGTTACTTCGGGATTTTCTACAAGGCGAGTTGTGCGACCAAGAACGCCAACGAAGTGAAGATCAACAACGCCGCCCGGGAGAAGGTGAAAGGTCTGAAGGATTGGCAAATCCTGAAGCAGACCTTCGACCGGTTGAAATAGCCCCGGACTATTTTCCGAGTTCGGCGCGGTCCACAACCGCTTTCTGCAGCCGCTGGAGATCTCGATCCACAGGTTTTGCGGCGGGAGCGTCGAGAATTTTGATCCTCGGGGTATTCGCCTCCACCCATTTCCATAGTTCGGCGTGTCCGTCCGCAAACGAAAGCACGCCTCCGGCGTTGTGCCGGCCCGCCGGCGCGTTTTGCCAATAAGGAACGGTGTCAAAGCAGCGCACGGCAAAATAGCCGTCGTCGATGGTGTAGGGATTCTCGTCGATCAGCACCAGAGCCCGTGCCGGCGAAGGCGCTTTGATATCACTGTATTTCTTGAAGGCCACGACCCTGTTCTGCTGAACCCAATCCTGATCCCCGTTCATGTGCCCGCTCATCGAATAACTTCGGACGCGGCGGACTTTTTTGGCCCCAGTGGGCGGCCACGGTTCGTCAGCGGGACATTTGTAGATGTCGAGCGACGAGTTGTATTTGAACAGCGCGCCGTTGGTGATGATCGTGATGTTGGTCCAGCCCGGTGAAGAGGAAACCGTGAAGCGCCCATCAATCCAGGCATTGGGATTTCCCAGATAATTCAGGATCAAATTATCGTTGTTGTCGTCGGCGTACATGATCCAGCAGAGCTGGAGTTGCTTCAGATTGTTGAGGCAGGCGGTGCCTTGAGCTTTCGATTTGGCCTTGGCCAGCGCGGGCAACAGCATCCCGGCCAGGATCGCGATGATCGCAATCACGACCAGGAGCTCGATGAGGGTAAATCCGAGGGACACGCGGGTTCGACTCGGGCCGGGAAGCGAGGAGGCTTTTGATCTGTGCATAATCATTCAGGTTAGCGGTTAGTGCTTTCGCGGGTTCTGGACGGTATCTAACTCCTTTCCTCCGATCCGTCAATGGCCCACAGCAATATCGCAATAACGAACGCCAACACAGAGCACATAGAACCTGTTAGCGGCGCACATACTGGGCTATCGCTTCCAAACCTCGATTGCCTGTTAGGCGGTCAGACTCCCCCCATCCCAATTGTGCTTAGGGTCCGGGTAAAACATCAGGCCTCTGGCGTTGTTGGTCACCAATACAAGCCAGCCCCCAGGAACTTTTGTTCGATAGACATCGCCCAATTTGAAGAATCCGCCTTCCGCCCTGGACGAATTCAATTTGTGCCAGACGAGTTGTGGTGGTTCTGCTTCCTGTGCCGTGTTCGGCCTATTCTTCATGTTAATAAACGAGAAATCTTCGCTTTATCAGGCAAGCACTCTAACGATCCCGATTTTCAGTTTCGGCTACGACGGCATCGGTTCAGAGGTTTTGCTTGCGCTAGAATCGACGCTAGGTATTTGATCTGGAGCCGTCAAGGGAGAAGACCTTCATCCGTGGTCAATCTTCTTGGGAATGGAATTCAGCGGATCCCTCGATACGTCCAGGCCCGGTTCGCGAAATAGTTCCAGAAGAGCACCAAAGCGATGGCGGTGGCTTTGGCCAGGTTGTAGTTCAACGGGTGCGGGGCAATCTTCGAGTAGAGCAACGCGTCGGCGCTCAGGAAGACGATCTGGTTGATAGCGAGTCCCACGACGTTGATCATCGCGAATTTTCCGAACTGCGTCGGGATGGGACGCTCCGTCGATTCCGGGAAAGTCCAGAGGCGGTTCCAGGTGAAGTTGCTGGAAATGGCGCAAGTCACCGAGACGATGTTCGCCCAAAACTTCGTCCATCCGGCGACCAGCACGAGGACATTGAGCACAGTGAAATCCACGGATGCGCCGATAGTTCCTACAGTTGCGAACTTGAAAAACCGAACCAGCTCGCGCGGCCGCTCCGCCAGGCCGAGTCGATTGACGCCCGGCAGCTTCAAAAGCCACAACAGCCAGGCCGGAACTTTCTTGTTGGGAATCACGCGTTCAAGAGTTCGGCCCGCGAACAACACTGAAGGCACAAAAGGAGAAGGTGTTGAAGCAGCGGATATCTTCATCCTCTGAGTGAGCAGAACTGCATCGGGCAATGCGCTTCATTTCCGTGTGTTTCATGTGACTGGTGGGCCTAATCGCTCTTCCCATCCACCTGACGGTAGGGCGAGCCTGTCCCCAGCGAGCCGATCCGGACGTGTGCCAGGCACGTCGAGCGGCTCGCCGGGACGGACTCGCCCTACCTTGCGTGAGGATGCTAATCAGGCCAAGTGGGCTTTCCAGGTTCCGGCGACTCGCCGACCGGAACGACTGCGACGCTCCAAACCCGGCCTCCACGCCCGCGGCGCCCCACACTTCCGGTCGGCGGGGCGCCGACCGGGGCGGGCGAGTCGCCCGCGCTACCCATTTTTCGGACACGCTCTCAATTCCTCGCGGCATTCCTCGCCTCCACATATTTCCGCCAAAGGCCGCTCTCCACGAACAGATCCAAATAGACACGCGGCCGTAGTGTAAAAAGGCCGACGCTCGTCCAGGCGCGGTTCGATTGTTCATCCAGCTTCAGGTCCATCCCGGATCCCGCAATCACCACCGGGGCACTGGAATTCGCAGGCGCCTGGTTCAACCACCACACATTGCTCAAGCCTCGGAAATACCAGGGCAACGGCCAATAATCTGAATCCGGCGCGATGACATGGACTCTCATCGCCTGGCCATCGGGTGACGTCGCGGCGAGCCCAGTGACCTTCTCCACGAGTTCGAGAATGTCAGGCACAGTCTGGGCATAAACGTAAGGATTACCGCGATCGGCGGCGTAGAGGCGTTCCTGGCGGTCCAATCCGAAGTTGGCGCGCCAGGCTTCCCAGGTCAGATGCCCTGCCCCGGCCAGCAGAATGATCCATGTGGCCGTCCGGCAGGTGAGAATTCTCCGAGACAAAGCTTCGCGCGTTGCACCTCTGAACGCGCATTGCGATCCTGGACTGGTAGGGACGCGTTCCACCGCGTCCCCGACGTTTCGCGCTCGATCGCCTGGGTCAGTCAGGGACGGAGTGGAATCCGTCCCTACCCTGCTTATGGGAAGGCCCTGAAGCAGAAAAGCCGCTCCCACACCGGCCAGCAAAATCATGGGATGCAGAAATCCGAGCAGGCACCACGGCGTCTTGTAAGGAATCGCGCTGTAAATGACCGTGAGCGCTACAGTGTAGAAACTGAGAAACCGAACCAGTCCAGAGTGGAAACTTCCAGTTTTGGACCGTCGAAATCCGGCGAAGCCCCCAACTGCCGCCAGCACAAGGATGAGTCCTTCCGTCCAGAGCGGACCGCGGTCGCTTCGGAAAAAGGCGAGGCGTTCGAGGTAGAAATACCAGGGATGAACGTGCGCGGAATGTCCTTGGGCGCGGTACCCCCAGGGAAAGTAAGTGCGAATGGAGTCGATCAGACCCTGCAGGTTGGTGAGAAACGAAGTAAACAGCAATCCAGAGATCGCCAACGCAACGCCAAGACCGACTGCCAGATGCCGCCAATTCCATAACTCTTGAACCGGCGAACTGGGAGCGCTGGCATCCTTGCCGGCGAGCGCAGCAGGTTGAACTGCGCCGCCAAGGATGCCGGCGCTCCCAGGTTCATGGGGGGAGAACGTTGCGATGCGACCAAACAAAGCGAAGCGCCAGCGCTGATCCCAAAAGAAACTGAGTGCCAGCGCCATCCCCAGCGCAATCACTTCGAGAACGAAAGTTTCCTTCGTGGCGTACATGAGTCCCAGTCCAGCCCCGGCCATTCCCGCCCAACCCCAATTGGGTCGCCGTCCGTAACGCCATGCCGCTCCCAGGAAGACCTGGGTGAAGCAGACCAGCAACATCTCGTGGATAAAGTACCGGCTGTAAAACACCAGGGCAGGCGAAATCGCCATCAGCGCGCTGGCCCACAGCGTGGCCGGGCGACCCAGCCCGTCCGCAACAAGGACTGTCAGCATCACCAGAGCGACTCCGAACGCGACCGGGACAGCGCGGAGCGTCTTCTCGGTCACACTCTCAAGGTCACGGGCGCCGCTCAGCCAGAGGAACGGGAGAGTCGCGTAATGAAGCGTTGGGCCGTGGTATTCATCGGGATCGTAGCGGTAACGGCCCTCTTCCAACAGTTCCTGGATTTTGAAACCGTTGACCGCCTCGTCGTTGTGCATGGGGCGCAGGTCGAGTCGCGGCCCGCGCAACGCCAGCGCTCCGGCTGCCGCTAAAATCAACCCGAGGATGAGTCCACGCCTCATTTAGCACTTCTCGCTTTGGCTTGTATGCATGTAGTCCCGGCTTTAGCCGGCCCGACGCACGAAACCGGCTGAAGCCGGGACTACATACGGTCCGCGCACCATTTGTCGCCAAAACGAGAATTGCTGCGGCTCATTTGGCCGCCGGCAGGCCGTACACCTCAATCTCCTGGTAGCAATTAAGTCCGCTCAAGTTGCTGCCCTTGGTGTAAAAACGAAGGTAGCGCGTCTTCAGTCCGCTCGGCGCCGAGATCAATCTGCCTTGCTGGGTTTCGAAGTACTGTTTGTCCGTGCCGATGCCGAGGCCCGCCGCATTCTCGGCGTCGTTGTTGAATAAGATCTTCACGTTCTCGACGAAATCCGGGTCGTCGGCCGTTAGCACCACGACGCTGCGAAAGACCTGAAGCCAGCGATGGTCGTGCCAGACGACCAGCGCGTGGATGTCGCACACTTCGCCCAGATCAAGCTGGACCCACTGCACACCGCTGCGCAGTTCAACCGCCTGGTCGTCGAAAGCCTCCTTGGTGCCGTCGGTGATCTGTGATAGATCTCCGTTGAATGGGCTCTTCACGCTGGCGGTGACTTTCTTGTTCAACGCCAGGTTCCTCGTGCCCTTGGGAGCCAGGAACGGCGGGCGAGGCTTCTCCGTCGGCGGCTCGATATTCGGCCCCTTGGGCAGATCATCGGGCGTGCCTTTCAGGGTCGGCAACGGCAGTTTCAGCGGCAATGGGGCGAGATCGGCATCCGCCGCTTGCGCTGAAGTAGTGGTCAACACGAGCGCCGCGGACAACACCGAGGCGGTGAGAAGATTTTGCATAGTCGAATGAGCCAACTGCATGTCAGTACCTTTCTTTACTTGGATTCTAAAATCCGAATGATTCCGATTTCAAATAAGTTTGGTTTGATTTGTCTCAAACCTGACCGAACCTTAGGTTAGATACATTCTCGAGGAAATGAATTCAATTCCACGCTCACAGTCTAATTCAAACCACATGAGACAGATTTTCAGACCGGCTTCGTGGACCGTCGCGCTGGTCGCGATGGCGTGCCAGGATCGGCTTCCAACCATGGCGCAAGTTGTCCCGGAGGCGGATCGGCAGAAGATCGAGGCCGCGCTTCCGACGCAGGCGCCCGTGGTGCCGCCGCGACCGCGCAAGCTCCTCATCTTCGACCTCAACGTCGGTTACCCCGGTCATCGATCCATCGCCCCGGCGAACCTCGCGTTCACGCTCATGGGGCAGAAGACCGGGGCGTTCGAGACAACGGTCAGTCGCGATCCGAATGTTTTCCAACGGGACAGCCTGCGCCAGTTCGACGCCGTCTTCTTCAACAACACCGTGGGCAACTGCTTCACGAATGCGGAACTGCGGCAGAACCTGGTCGAGTTCGTCTATGCCGGCGGCGGGTTGATGGGTGTGCATGGAACGACCGTCGGGTTCACGAAATGGCCCGGCGGAGTCGAGGACTGGCCGGAGTTCGGATTGATGATCGGCGCGCGGGGAGCGAATCACCGGGCCAGCGACGAGCGTGTCTTCATCAAATTGGACGAGCCGCAGCACCCTGTCAACGCGGTGTTCGGCGCACAGGGCTTCGATTACCGCGACGAATTCTTCCGCGTGCACGATCCCTATTCGCGGAATCGACTGCGCGTGCTTCTGAGCATCGACACGGAAAAGACCGATTTCAAGCAAGGGCCCGGCTACGGCAAGTTGGAGCGCGCGGACAACGACTTCGCTCTGGCCTGGGTGCGGAACTACGGTCGAGGCCGCACCTTCTATTGCACGATCGCGCACAATCCTCATGTCTTCTGGGATGCCAAGATGCTGCGGTTTTATCTCGCGGCGGCACAGTTTGTCCTGGGCGACTTGGCTGCTCCAACGATTCCGAGCGCCCAACTCACCCCGCCGATCCGCGCTCAAGAGAAACTCGGCTGGAGATTGGGTGTCGAAGCATACACCTTCCACAAATTCACGCTTTTTGAGGCCATCGAAAAAACAGCGCAGCTTGGCTTGCCGTTCATGGGCGGGCTGAGTTTCCAGAAAGTCAGCCCCGCTATCCCGAAGAACTTCGAGCCGGGACTGAACGATGATGAGTTGCGGCAAGTCCGGATGAAACTCGACGCGGCAGGCGTGCGGCTGCTCACCTACTACATCCACGACATCCCTGCTGACGAAGCGGGCTGCCGGAAGGTCTTCGAGTTCGGGCGCAAGATTGGCATCGAAACGTTTCTGTCAGAGCCGAAGCTGGAGGCCTTGGATACCATCGAGCGGTTCTGCGACGCCTATGGCATCAACGTGGCGCTCCACAACCACGATCAGAAGGCCTCGCCGGCTTACTGGAATCCCGAGGGCGTCATGAAAGCTTGCCAGGGCCGCAGCAAACGCCTTGGCGCCTGCGCGGACCTTGGGTATTGGATGCGCTCCGGGATCGATCCAATCCAGGCTGTGAACAAGCTCAAGGACCGTCTTATCACTGTGCAGGTGCACGATCTGAATGAACGAAGCGTGGCCGGGCACGACGTGCCCTGGGGGAGCGGCGTGGGCAAGACCGAGCAGTTGATCAGAGAAGTCCACCGGCTCGGCCTCAAGCCGACGATGTGGGGTCTGGAGTATTCTCACAACTTCCTGGAATCGCTCCCGGAGATCACTCAGTGCGTAGAGTTCTTCAACAAGGTTAGCCTGGAAGTGGAGAAAGGAGTTATGCCATGAGCAAGGCAATTGGATTCCGCAAGAAAAACGCTCCCGTGTTCCTCTCTCTCCCCGCGAGGAACGAGTGGGGAGAGAGCCGGAAAGAGGGGCATTCTCAACCGAACGCCCTCCTCTCCCCGGCCCTCTCCTCCTTTTTTGAGGAGGAGAGGGGAAAGACGCGCAGTGACTCGCGAAGCAACACAAGCGTCTCCGAACAGCGGCTGACACGGCGCCAGTTCCTTCGTCAGGCCATGATCTTCGCAGGCGGCAGCGCCACTCTTTCCATCGTTCCTTCTTCAGTGCTGGGAGCGGACGGTTCCGTGCCGCCCAGCGAGCGCATCACGGCCGGATTGATCGGCCGCGGGTTGATGGGGCGCGGTCACTTGCGAGTCTTGCTCGGACGCAAGGAAACGCACGTTCTTGCCGTGTGCGACGTCGATCGTGGGCGGTGTGAGGAAGGCCAGCGTCTCACAGACGAAACCTACGCCGCCGAACGCGCCAGCGGCACCTATCGCGGCTGCGCCGCCTGCAACGACTACCGCGAGGTGCTCGACCGACCCGACATCGACGCCGTGGTGATCGCGACGCCGGACCACTGGCATTCTTTGATGAGCTGCGACGCGGCCGCGGCTGGCAAAGATATTTATTGCGAGAAACCTGTTTCGCTCAACATCCGGGAAAGCCGAAGGCTCGTCGAGGCCGTCCGGCGGAATGGATGCGTCTTCCAAACCGGGACCCAGTATCGTTCGATTCCGACCATCCGGGAAGTTTGCGAGTTTGTCCGGCTTGGCGGACTGGGCCGGGTGAAGCAGGTGTTCACGCTTTGGGGCAAGACTCAGGTGCCGAAGCTCGGTCCTTCCTACGTGCCGCTGGATCCGGTTCTGCCGGCGGAACCATTGCCGGACGGTTTGGATTGGAACCTGTGGGTGGGGCCCGCGACCTGGCGGCCCTACAATGCGGCTTATCACCGAAACCCGCCGCCAGGTGTGGTGCCCTGGGTTTTCTGCGACGCGTTCGGCGCAGGCGCAGTGACCGGCTACCAATCCCACGCGGCGGACGTCATCCAATATGCGTTGGGCGTCGAAACCAGCGGGCCTGTGGAAATCCTTCATCCGAGCGGCGGCGAGTTTCCCACCCTGACGTTTCGTTACGCCAACGGGACGCTGTTGCACCACGTCGATCACTGGGGCCAGGTCAAGGACCTGTATCACGCCGTGCCCGCGACCGCACGGCTCGCCGGCAATTTCGGCGGCGTGTTCGTCGGCGAGCGCGGCTGGGTCACTTCGATGTCCACGGGCGGCCCGATCGAAGCGGGTCCCGTGAGTCTCCTGCATGAAATGCAGCTTGGAACTCGCGAAGTGAACATTGGAGCGAACAATCATCACGCGAATTGGTTCGAGTGCCTTCGAAGCCGGGCGCGCCCCAGTTCACACGAAGAAATCGGCCATCGCTCCGCGGCTCTCGGCCACCTGGCGACGATCAGTTACACGCTGGAGCGATCCTTGAAGTGGAACCCGGCAACGGAGGAGTTCCAAAATGATGAGCAGGCCAACCGGCTCCGCTCCCGCGCCCTGCGCGAGCCTTGGCGCGTTTGAATCCTGCCGGCCTGAAGGGACTTTACTGATCAGACCGTGGGATAGAATACACTTTGTTGCGTCGCATTTGGGCTCAGGCGCGACGAAGGAGAATATCCCTGGTGGAACCAGCCCAGCGCAGGCATCCATGACAACGACGAAAGCGCCATGGCGAAACCGCGGCATGGCGCGGGCGCGAAAGCCAGCAGCATGAGAGCAAGGCCGGCATTGCGGCTGACATTGAACGATCCAACATCGCCCAGAAACGCCAAAGCCAGCCCGACCAGCAAAAGGAGGTCCGCCGAATGCAGCGGCGCAGCAGCACTTGGACTTCTTCCATCCCATGATCCTGACGGTAGGGCGAGCCTGTCCCCAGCGAGCCGAGTCGGACGTGTTCCAGGCACGTCGAGCGGCTCGCCGGGACGGACTCGCCCTACCGGGTTCATGGGGCGAGAGCATGGTGATCGGACCAAGGAAGCTTTCGATGAACCTCTGCCGATCAGCACCGGCGACGCCCAAATCAGAAAGGCCAGCCATCCCCAACGATCGAAGGGACTGTGCAGCCAGGCCTCGACCAGATTCCGGGATTGCCAGACTCCATACCCGATCACGGTGAGGTGCAGGAACGGCCAACCTTTCAGCCACCCTGTCATCGCGCCGGTTCTGTGCATGGAGTTCGCGTTTTCATTTCCAGCCACGTAAAGGCGCACCAATGAATTCGATGCCGAAGCGCGTCTCCATCATGGAGACTCAACCGTCCCTTCGGGACTCGAATTCCTGGCGACACCATCCCAGCCTTGAAAGGCTGGGCTATTGTCGATTCTCCCTCCGGGAGATAGAGCGTCATTCGTTCCCGTCGGGCTTGTTGGACTGCGCGGAAAATGTCCAAACTCCAATGCAGCCTGGAAGGCCGCGCTCCAAGCACGCCAAGCGAGAACTGCTTCGATGATTGATCCGGACCGGGTTGATCCGCTATGTTTTCCCTTCTCTTCATCGTCTTCTTCGGCCTGAGCGGGTTCGTGCTGAACCACCGCTGGAAGATCTGGGATTGATTTTCCCGCCGGGTTGAAACGACGCGGGAGAGCACGGTTCAGATCCCCACCGAAGGCTCCGACCTGCAGAAGGCCCGGTCCATTCTGAAACAGATCGGCGTGGATGGAGAATTGAACCGGATTGTTTCCGAGCCGGCCAAGCAGAGTTTCTCATTCGATGTGCAACGCCCCGGCCAGTTCGCCAACGTCAAACTGGACGCGGTCACAGGCAAAGGCACCTTGAAGACCACGAATCTGAATGCGTGGTCGATCCTGCATATCATGCACATCTTCTCCGGCCACGGGGATAAGAACTGGAAATGGGCCAACGTTTGGAAATTCTTCAGCAATCTCACCGCGATCATCATGGTGATCCTCGCCTTGAGCGGATTCTACATGTGGCTGAACCTCAAGACCGCCCGGCGCTGGGGCCTGATCTTCATGGAGATCGGGGCCGTGGTCTTTTTCCTCCTGGTCTGGGTGTTGTCGAAGTTCAACTTTTAGTTTCCGAATCCCCGAGCCCGCGCGCGAGAGCGCGGATGTAAGCCGCGTTGCAGCCGCAGCAGCCGCCGAGGTAGCCGATGCCTTCCCTCTTCGCGATTTCCCCGAACTCGTAGAATTCCTGCCGCGATACCTGAATCGTTTCCAGGTCGTCGGGAAACGCGGGCTGGCGCGTAAAGCAATGGCAGGCGTCCGTCGTGCGAAACGCCGCCGGTTGTGCGGCCAACGGCACCTGCGCCGCCGACCGCATCTCGCGCAGCAAGGGCAGCATGCGCCGGGGTTCCTGCTCGCAGTTCGCGCCGACCGCGATGGCGCCGCGGTCCGCCATGACGCGGGCGCACTCGGCGGGTGTCTGGCCGTCGCTGCTCCGGCTAATCATCGGCCGAAAACTCAGAGTCGCCACGACGGGCAGGCCGCTTCGGGCCGCGCAGTCGAGCGCGATCACCATTTCGTCCAGGCGAAAAAACGTTTCGAGAATGAGGAAATCGACGCCGGCGTCTTTGAGCAAACGAATCTGTTCCTCGAACAATTCTCGGGCGTGGGAAGCCGCCGACGGGCCTTCGCGCTCGAAGAGCTGCGTTCGCGACACGCTGCCGGCGACGAGCGCCTGGTTGCCCGCGACGGCTTTGGCGATTTTCACCGCAGCCTGGTTGATCGCTTCGGTCTGCGCGCCATACCCGGCGCGGGTGAGTTTTTCGCGCGTGGCAAAAAACGTCAGGGCTTGCAGCACCTGCGAACCGGCGGCGAGGAATTCGCGATGCAACTGGCGCAGCGCGTCCGGATGCTCGATCGCCACTTCCGGGGTAAACTGTCCGCTCCCCTTGCCCGTGCCGACTTTCTCGCGTCCTGAGCCGCTGTCCACGTAGCCGCGCCGCTCCAGTTCGATGAGGTAACCGCCGTCGCCCAAAACCACATCGGTCTTGAGCCTGGTTTCGATTGAGTTCATAAGCGTAAAACCGGTTAATATTTAACTATGCACAGAGGAGAACGCAGGATAGGCGACACTTCCTTCCCCCTCACCCCGGCCCTCTCCCCAGGGGAGAGGGAGAATCGTACGCCGCATTCCGACAAGCTGAGCGGGGCGGATCGGTCGATACGCCGGCGCAGGATTCCCTCTCCCTGAGGGAGAGGGCCAGGGTGAGGGGGAACGCGGCGTCCAATAACCAAGCGCCGCAGCTTATCCCCCGGACTGCACAGTAACTTATTTAGCCGAATTGCGCTTCTCATACGACAGCGCCACCACCGACACCAGCGCCAAACTGATCCCGGCCCATTCGCGCGCGCCGACGTTCTCGCCGAGGAAAAACACCGCGATGGGCACGCTCACCACCGGATACAAGGCCGTGAGCGGCGTGATGATGGACGCTTTGCCCTGGCGCGCAAAGGCCGCCAGCAACGCGTAATTGCCCAACCCGAAAAATAGACCCAACGCCCCGGCCAGAAGCCACGTTCGCGCCGCAATGCGTTCCGGCCACGGCTGCGCAAGCAGGATAAGGATCGCGACGGGAACAAAGGCCGACAGAAACCAAAACGTGGACGCCTCGCCAGAGAGATGGTTGGTGGAGAGTTTCTGCAGAAACCCCGCCACGCCCCAGAGCGCAATCGGCAACAGCGCAAACGCCAGCCAACCAGAGAGGAACCCGCCGTCGTTCTGGACGTTGAACAGGTAGATCGCAACCAGGGAAAGGAGAACCCCGGCGAGCTGCGCGCGATTCAATCGTTCTCTCAATAACAGCAGCGCCAGCCCAATCGTGACCAGCGGATAGAGCGCGGTCAGCGGAATGACGGTCGCCGCTTTGCCGCCCAGATTCAGCGCGTGGTAATACGCGACGTTGCCGAGACAGGACAAGATGCCGGCCACCACAGCAATCGCCACCCCGCGACGCACGCGCACTCCAGCCATCGTTAGGGTCGTGGCAAGGTTGACACCGCCGTCCCCCTCACCCTGACCCTCTCCCCTGGGGTGAGGGGGACGGGCGCGATCGGTTGGCAAGTTGGCCGCCTTTCGGGCAAATGCCAGAGCTGCAAGCACGGGCAGCATGCCAATCGTCGAGAGCGCCTGGCTGAGCCCGGCGGAAAGCGCATCGCCAATAAGCTTGGAGAGCAGCGCCCAGATTCCCCAGGAAACCAGCGCGAGCAGGGACCAGAGGAACCAAAGAGGCATCATCAGCGATCTCCTTTCGCTCTGTGCCAGGGCGTCCAACCGTGTCGAGTGTCGAATGTCGAATGTCGAATGAATGACGAAGCTCGAATGCCGAGCGAATTTAGGCATCGAGTGGATTGGGAATTCGGCATTCGGGCTTCTTTCGTCATTCGGATTTCGGTCTTCGTCATTTCTGGTCAGTGTTCCCTTGTCCGGTCGTGCATGAGATGCGCAGGTTCCGCGTTCTCCTTTTCGCCAAATGCTGGTCGCGTGAAGGTGCTTTCAATAGCGACCGCTTTGCCGTCCCGTCCGGATTCCTGCGCCTTGATCATGATTTCCAGGACGTGCCTGGCGTGCTCCGGCGTCACAAGCGGGCGCGTGCCACTTTGGATGCACTCGACTAAGTGCCGCAACCCGTCCGTCCAGGGCCAATCCGGATCGGTCTCCTTGAACACCTGCCACGCGCCGGCCGAGTTTTGCCACAACTCGTAGCCATCCGGATCCCAATCGTCGCCGAGCATTTGGATCGTCCCGGTGCTTCCGTAAACTTCAAGGGCGGGCGTGCGATACTGTTGGAGCGTGAAACCCGTCGTGACCACGGCCAACGCGCCGTCACCGAAATCGAGCAGCACTTGCGCGTTGTCCTCCGCTTCGACGCGAATCTTCCGGCCGTTGATTTCGCGCTCAGGAATCGCCACGCCGGTCATGGCCATGACGCGTTTGGCCGGGCTGATCAAGCCGGTCAAACTGGTGAGGCAATAGACGCCGAGATCGAACAGGCAACCCCCACCCCGTCGATAAAACCATTCGCTCCACCACGGGCCAGACCAGCCGTAGCGCGCGCGGGCCGAGCAAATCCTTCCGATGTCGCCGCGTTGAATGCGGCGCGACAGGGTTTGAAATGTCGGACTGAGAATCGTGAAGGGGGCGCAGACCAGAAAACCTCGGCTGCGCCTGGCCAAATGCACAAGTTCAGCCGCGTCCTGCAGCGTGGTCGCGAGCGGCTTTTCAACCAGCACATGTTTGCCGGCCTCCAGCGCAGCGCGAGCCAAAGCCGCATGCTCGTTCATCGAAGTCAGGATCAAAACCAGATCGACTTCGCTCGAGGTGATGACTTCAGCCGCCTCGGTCGTGAAATGATTCGTCTTGAGATCGAGACAGGCGGAGTCGCGTTGCATCGCGCGGCCACAGGCAACCGCGACCTCGACTGCGCCACGCAACCGCAGCTTGTCGATGGCGGCGCGGTAAGCGCTGAGCACGTTGCCGCAGCCAATGACGCCGAGGCGGAGAGGAGGAGTCTTCACAGGCCAAAGCTCAATCTGGGCGCCATGAGCCTGGCAGGGCTGCGCTGCCGCTCAGCCGGTCTTCTGTCGCTGCGGCGGCGCAGCAGCACCGTCCTACCGGCGACGGGTTTAAGGGCCATGCACACGGCTCGCAGGTCGTGGAAGCTCCCCATGAACCGGGTAGGGACGGATTCCACTCCGTCCCTGACTTTACTCAGAGATCGAAAAGACGTTTCCAGGGACGCGGTGGAACGCGTCCTTACCGAGTTCATGGCAGCTCCTTAATCCGCAGATTCCGGTGCCGGACGATTTTGCCGTCGTCGTAGTTCTGCAAGCCGATGTACCCGGCGCGCGAGCGTTGGGCTGGATCGCTCCAGGTCGTCACCAATCGGCCATTCATGCGAACCGAGTAATCGTGGCCGATGCAGACAATTTCGTATTCGTTCCATTGGCCAATCGGTTTGGCGTTGGCGGTCGCAGAGGCCTTAAACGGGTAGATCGATCCCGTGCGCCAGGTGGGTTTTTCCGGATTGGGATCGCCAATCTCCATTTCGTGTCCTTGCCGGACGGCAATCCAAGGATCAGGGCCTGGATTCGGAAAACGCACGTAAACTCCGGAGTCCGCGCTCGGCTGTTCCTGCAAGAATTCTCCGCGCAGAACGAAATTCGTGTAAGTCTGGTTTGTGTGCCACCAAAGCCCCATGCCGCCGTGCCCGGTGGCGACGCCATTCTGCACGGTGAAATGGCCGGGGCCACATTGCGCCCAGCCGTCGGTGGCGTTCCGTCCCAAAAGCGGTTTGAATCCAGCTTCGCCGTCTTGAGCGTTGGGAATCAGTTCGAGAAACTCCGCCGGGATCTCCGCCAGGGAACGGATCTCCACTTTGCGATAATAACACTCGGCCGCCTCGGATTGGAGCTGGAGTTTTCCCGAAAGGAGAGGGATCACGCGGCCCGATTCCGTGTAGCGCGGATTCGTCGCCACCAGATTCACCCGGCCATTCAGCAGGTGAATGCATTGGCCCGCCCAAAAAATGACTTCGGCCGTGTTCCATTGGCCGAACGGTTTCTCGTCGTCGATGGCCGGCGTCACCCCGTAGCTTGGGTCGGCCACGAGCCGCGGCGCGCCACGCCTGTACACGATGATCTTTTCCCCGGCGCCTTCCTTCTTGTAGGGAATGGACGGTTCCATCTCCTTGCCGACGTGCAGGCCTTCCACGTCGATGATCGCGCCGTTGACGCTCCACCATTGGCCGATGCCTTTTTCCATGATGTTGCACTCCACGGAAGTCATCCAGCCGGTGTGGGGATTCGGTTCGTTGACGCAGCAATAGAGAATGCCGCTGTCGCGGCCGACGTTCGCGCGCGGCGGCCAGCGTTTTTCGCCCCATTTGAATTCGACGCGGGCATGAAAGTTCGTGAATGGTTCGCGGGTCGTGATCGAGCCATAGATTTCGCCCGAAACGCGAATGGCCGGGGCGCCATCCGTCTCAACCACGGTAAACACGCGCCGCGGATCGTTGTTCCATCCGAGCGGCGTCTTGCTGCCCGGCGCCGGGGCGAGAAAGGTGTCCCAACCGAACAGGTCCTTCCCGTTGAAAAGCGGCTTCCACCGTGCCTGGGGATCGGCAGCGTGAGATGAATCGAAAGCCAGGATGAGCCAGAGAAAGCAAACGGATCTGACCAGGATGCCTCCAATACGAAATCGGGTAGCACGAGTCCGTCCCGGCGAGCCGCTCGACATGCGTGGAACACGTCCGACTCGGCTCGCTGGGGACAGGCTCGCCCTACCGTCTGATTCATGGGAAGTTCCCTTGGTTTCAGACCCAGGCTCGCAGCCCA
>Ga0194128_10002077_pt1 | contig 33263 bp, 35 predicted proteins | sample TA2KigCa65mmetaG_FD_148650 | JGI IMG/M metagenome (GOLD analysis project Ga0194128, IMG submission 148650) | Freshwater microbial communities from Lake Tanganyika, Tanzania - TA2015037 Kigoma Deep Cast 65m | ecosystem: Environmental > Aquatic > Freshwater > Lake | place: Tanzania: Lake...
TGAATGACCTTTAACGCCTGCCCCCCAGGGTCCGTCAACTGTCTGATCGCGATTTGTGCCACTCCGTCGTCAGACTGCCGCTCACCAGAGCGTTGTTCGCCCCTGTGAGCACTACGGAACCCCCTGCCTTGAACGTGCTGGGCGAGCCCCTTGTGGTGTGCGGCTGCCAGCCGATGACCGGTTGGTATCGCGATGGGTTCTGCCGCACCGATCGCGCCGACCTCGGCCGCCACACCGTGTGTTGCGTGGTGGATGAGCGCTTCCTCTCGTACACAAAGGCCCAGGGCAACGACCTGAGCACCCCGATGCCTCAATACGGTTTTCCTGGGTTGAAACCGGGCGATCACTGGTGCGTCTGCGCCGGGCGCTGGTTGGAGGCCTATGAAGACGGCATGGCGCCGCCGGTGCGGCTTGAGGCCTGTGAGCGCAGCGCCCTCGAACTGATTCCTCTCGAGGTGCTGCAGGCCCACGCCAGCTCTGCCGCATGATGGCGCGATGAGCCTGCGCATCGCGGTGATCGGTCTGGGGGCCTGGGGCTCCACCCTGGCGGGCCTGTTCGAGCAGCAGGGCCACCGGGTGCAGGGCTGGAGCCGCCGCCAGGGAGGTGACCCCAGCGCACTGCTGCCGGAAGCCGAGCTGGTGGTGATGGCCACAGCCCTGCAGGGCGTGCGCGATCTGGCGTCACAGCTGGCCCCCCACTGGCCTGCTGGGCTGCCCCTGCTCAGCTGCAGCAAAGGCATCGATCTGGAGCAGCAGTGCACGCCCAGTCAGCTGTGGCAGCAACAGCTGCCCGCCATCCCTCTGGTGGTGCTCAGCGGGCCGAATCTGGCCACCGAACTCGCCGCCGGCCTGCCGGCAGCCAGCGTGCTCGCCAGCCAAGACCAGGCGCTGGCCACACAACTGCAGCAAGCCCTGAGCAGTGAATGCCTGCGGCTCTACACGAATTCCGACCCGGTAGGCACCGAGGTGGCCGGAGCCCTCAAGAACGTGATGGCGATTGCCGCCGGTGTGTGCGATGGGCTCAACCTCGGCGCCAATGCCAAGGCCTCGCTGTTGTGCCGGGGTCTGGTGGAAATGGGATTGGTGATCCAGGGCTTGGGCGGAGAGGCCCCCAGCCTCTATGGCCTGGCGGGATTGGGAGATCTGCTGGCCACGGCCAACAGCACGCTCAGCCGCAATTACCGCTTCGGGCTGGCCTTGGCCGAAGGTCTCGATCGCGAGGCCGCCCTCAGCCGCGTGGGAGCCACCGTGGAGGGGGCGCAAACCGCCATGGCCGTTCTCGCGCTGGCGCAGCGCCACGGCTGGCGGCTGCCGATCTGCGAACAGGTGGGGGCCTTGATGGCAGGCTCCATCGCCCCTGAGGCGGCGGTGCAGCGGCTGATGGGGCGTGGTCTGCGGCCTGAGGAGCTGGCGTTCGCCTGATGGCTGCGATCCCTGCCCTGTTGGTGGAGGCGTTCGCCGATCAGCCCCTGCAGGGCAATGGTGCGGCTGTGGTGCTGCTCGATCAGCCCGCCAGCGCCCAATGGATGCAGGGTTTGGCCGGCAGCTTCAAGCAATCGGAAACCGCCTTTCTGCATCGCGAGTCCACCGGGCACTGGCGCCTGCGCTGGTTCACACCCACCTGTGAGGTGGAGCTCTGCGGCCACGCCACCCTGGCGGCCACGATCGCTCTGGCCCACTGGGGCCTCCTGACCCCCGGCCAATCGCTCCAGCTGGCCACGCGCAGCGGCGCCCTGCAGGTGGGATTGGACAACGCCACGGCCCATGTGGGCCATCTGGTGCTTCCCAGCTCAGGTTTGATTCCGCTGGAGGTGCCGCAGGCGTTGCAGGCCACCCTTGGCCTGCCGATCGAGCGCTACTGGGATTCTCCCTTGGGCTACCGGGTTGCGTTGCTGGCGGCTGAAGCGCCCTTGGCGGCGCTGGAGAATCCAGCGGCGCTGCTTCAGGGCCCTGAGCGGATGGGCCTGGTGCTGATGCAGCCCCTCATCGGCCACGCTCCCGAGTTGATGGGCGGCCCCTGCGACTACCAGCTCCGGTTCTTCGCTCCAGGGCTGGGCATCGAGGAAGACCCCGTGACCGGATCGGCCCATGCGCTGGTGGCGCCGTGGTGGATGCAGCAGTTGCAACGCAGCCAGGTGCGCGGCTGGCAAGCCTCGGCCCGTCGTGGTGGAATGCTGTGCGAGTCAGTCGGTCCAGGCCTGGTTCGGCTCACCGGTGCCGCTCAGCTCCTATGGGACGGACAGATCAACGCTTCTGGTGCCGGCTGCGAGCCTCTCGATTGGCAGCAGGTTGTGCGGCTGTGAACTGGCGCAGCTGGATGCTCGGGGCACCGATGGGTTTAGGCGCCCTCGGCCTGGGCTTCTGGGCCCAGGCGGTGCTGCCAGGCAGCTCGGGCATCAACGGCCCCCTGCTCGAGGCGATGTTGGCCAGCCCGCCTCCCCACGCGGTGCCGAAGTCGTCCGCCCGCGACGATCTGCAGGGTGTGGCCGCCGAACGGGTGGGCGCCACCGCGGGTGGCTTTGCCCTGGCGGAACCAGCCGAGGGCACGCCGCTGGAGCTTGAAATCCGCGTGGCTGTGGTGCGTGAAGCCGATCAGCTGCAGCTTTCCGCCTCAGGGCCCTGGTGGCTTCGCGCCGCCGATGGCAGCGTGCTGCGTCAGGGCTCGTCGGCAGACAGCTTTCGCCTGAGCGCAGCCGACAACTTGCCCCCCGAGCTCTGGCTGGAAACTTCAGCGGACCATGGGGTGCAGGTGAATGGCCAGGCCTATGACGGCCGGGTTCGCGTGCTGCGCGATCAGGGCGGCCTATTGGCGGTGAATCATCTGCCATTGGAGGCCTACGTGGCCTCGGTGGTGGGTGCGGAGATGCCCAGCTCCTGGGATCTGGAGGCCCTGAAGGCTCAGGCCGTGGCGGCCCGCTCCTACGCCCTCGCCCACATGGCCCGGCCGGCCAATCGCCATTGGCACCTGGGCAACACCACCCGCTGGCAGGCCTACCGCGGCCTGGCCAGCAGCCACCCCCGCACCCGCCAGGCCGCCTCGCAAACCCGTGGCCTGATCCTCAGCTATCAGGGCGGGATTGTGGAAAGCCTCTATGCCGCCACCAGTGAGATCAGCATGGAGGCCCATGGCCACCTGGGGGCGTCGATGAGCCAGCACGGCGCCCAGGCCCTGGCGAGCAGCGGCCAGCCCTACAACGCCATTCTTGGCCACTACTACCGCGGCGCTTCGCTGGCGCGGCTGCGGCAGGGATCCGGGTGATGCAGCCGTTGCAGGGGCGGCCTAAGGCGCGGTTGCTGGAGGCCGCTTTGGCGCGTTCTGAGGCCGCGGAGCGCTGTGGCGCTCTGGTGCCCTTGGACACGGAGATCGTGGCCATGGCTGGCTGTGAGCCGTTTGTGGTGCGTCGCTTGCTCTCCGCCACGCCCAAGCATCTGCGCAGCGCCGGCCCCCGGCCCAATCCGTTCCTGCCCTGGGATGCGGAGCTGGAGGTGGAGCGCCTGAGCGAGGAGCACGTGCTGATCCTCAACAAGTTCCCCGTGCAACGCGGGCACGTGCTGCTGATCCCGCAGCGCTGGCAGCCACAAGCCGGCTGGCTCACCTCGCTGGATTGGCAAACCGTGGCGGATGTGGAGGCTGATACACCGGGCCTGTGGTTCTTCAACAGCTGTGCGGCGGCGGGGGCCAGCCAGCCCCACCGGCATCTGCAGCTGCTGCCGCGGGGGCCGGGCGAGGTCAGTTGTCCATTGGCTGCAGCGTGTCAAGGCCAACTGGCGGGCCTCGAACCCCGCTGGCCCTGGCACTACCGCCTCAGCCCGCGTCAACACAGCGGTGGCCCCGGGGCGGGCGCCGAATTGCTGGAGCTGTATCACCGCCATCAACATGAGCTCGGCCTCGGCTCGCCGCAGCAGCATCCGCAGCCGCTGGATCCCTACAACCTGGTGCTGGACCCCCACTGGTTCATGACCGTAGTGCGCCGCCAGGAGCACTTGGCAGGGATGAGCATCAATGCCCTCGGCTTTGCCGGCTGCTTGTTGATCACGGCTGAATCCGACACGGATTGGCTGCAGCGCCATGGGCCCCTGGCCCTGTTGGAGGCCGTTGCGCACCACGGGAGCTGATTGCGTGGTTTCCCGGATGCGCGGCCCCAGCCGCGGCGGTTTGGCTGAGAGAGCCCAGTTCTCAACGCCATGCATCCACCACTGCCCGAAAGCCTCGAACGGCGCAACCGGCGGGTTGCTGACCACCTGTTTCTGGTGCGCAGCGTGGCCAACCACTACGCCGCCTGCACCCGGGAGCGGCGGGATGATCTCCAACAGGTGGCTGCCATGGGCTTGATCCGCGCGGCGGAGCGCTACGACAGCAGCAGCGACGTTCCCTTTGTGGCCTTTGCGCGGCCCCATGTTCGAGGCGCTGTTCTCCATTACCTGCGCGATGTGGCACCGCTGCTGCGGGTGTCGCGGCGCTTACACGAACAGGCCCAGCGCCTGAACCGCCAGGTGCAAGACGCGCTGGCGCAACAACAAGCCTTGCCCGTGGCTCTCGTTGCTGAACTGGAGGCCCTGGCCCGCGAACGCTCTGTTGAACTGGTGCCGCCTTGGCGCCTGCAGGAGGCCGAAACCTGGCGGCTGGATCAGCGAGGGGATCAGAACGTCGCCCAGCATGAGGCCGCCGAGCACGGGGACGATGCCATGGCAGCGCTCCAACAGCTCGAGCAGCGGCAACGCGAGGTGGTGGAAGCGGTGGTGTTGAAGGGGCAGACCCTGCGCACGGTGGGCCAGCACCTCGGTGTGAGTGCTGCAACCGTGCATCGGGTCTTGCACCTGGCTCTGGCTGAACTCAGGCGTCAGCTGAATCCTGCATCTGACGCTCCAGCGTGCTGATCGCGGCATTGATCGCGGCGAGCTGGCGCTCGAGCCCATCGCGCCAGAACGTGAGGGTATGCAGCTTGCGCTCCTGGTGGCGCCGGCGGCACTGCTGGGGGGTGGAGCTGTCTCCGCAGCCAAAGAATGGCGGGAACATGGGAAAATAGTCACTAGTTGTTGTTCTAGCGGTCGACGACGGCCGACCGCGGGAATGGATCGACAGGGCCACGCCACCTCATCCGTGAGGTCAGAACCCTTTGCCTTGACTGATTTTTATGCCGAGAGAGCTAAAGCAATTCCGCACCCTCGGCCACCCCAGGCTCGTTTGATCGCAGGGTGAGAGCAGTGGGTCCCGGAGCTCCGATGAAAGCCATGCTTGTGGCGCTGCTCGGCAGCGTGATCGTTGCCCCCGTGCCGTCGCAGGCCTATGTGGCCCTGATGGCCGGCCAGAGCGCCCGACCCCTCGGGGGCAGCTTCAACAACGTGCCGGTGCTGCATTCCAACCAGCCGGAGGAAGTGCTGGGGCCCGGCATCCTGGTGGAGACGCGTCCCGGATCGGCCATCGCGGCCGAAACCAATCAGCCCCTGGCCAATGCCACCTACACCTTCAACGGTGAATTTGGCCTGCATGTTCACCACAAGTACTACCCAGAAGATCGCAGTCGCATCCGTGGGAGCAATGGACGCCGCGGTGAGCTCACTCTCGCCACGATCCTGATCAACCCCGGCGCAAAGCCCGTCCACATCCGCTTCAAGAAGGGTGCTGTGCGCAACAGCTTCGAGGCGCCCTATCTCGCCAACAACCTGATGGGCGTGAAGCCCCTGGGCCCGCGCCCGTGGAACACCGGCCCCGGCGATGCCACCGCGGTTCAAATGTTGCGCGGTCAGCTCGATCGGCGCCTTGAAGACGAGATCACCATCCCGGCCTACAGCCGCATCGTGCTGTTCAGCACGGCCTTACCGGCTCTGGGGATCGCGAATGGACTGCTGCGTGGCCGCAGCGACGGTCCCTTCCAGATGGCGGTGGTTGCCGCCCGTGATCCCCAGAACGACGCCGACATCCTGCGCGTGCTCGACAGCAACCGGCTCGCGCCGGGTCGGATCTACCTCAGCCGCGTCCGCCAGATCCAAGACGGCACGGTGTTTTCCAGGGTTGGGGGCGTGGCCCTGGGCGACGCCTACACCGCCAGCCTCAACCACGACCTGAGCCAGGGAGCGCTGCATGTGCCGCTCACCAGCACCAACCGCCATCACTTCGGCACTCGTGAGGTGCAGGTGAATCAGCTGGCGTCGCGGATGGTGGATTCCTCGCTCGACAACGTGGGCACCTACGGCGTTCGCTTTGATGTGCAGCTGAATCTGCAGGGATCGGGCCCTCACGAGCTGGTGTTCAGCCATCCCACGCCGAACGGTAAACACTTCACGGCGTTCCGTGGCTCGATCGGCATCGAAACCGATGAGGGCTACCGCGAGATGCATGTGGGGATGCGTTCAGGCCAGAGCCTGCCGATCGCCTCACTTAACCTCAAGCCAGGCCAGAACAATCCGGTGAAGGTGAGCCTCGTGTACCCGGCCGATGCGACACCGGGCCATTTGCTCAGCGTGGTGCCCGACCAGCAGCTTGCCCAGTTGCGCCAACGGGAGCAATTGCTGGCCGCTGCCCAGGCCAGCAAACCCAAGGCCGCTCCCGCCGCCCCGCCGCTCGCGGAGGTTGCCGCTGCTCCAGGTCCAGCTGCGGCTGCGCTCGCCAGGCCAGCAAAACCCGCGCCAGCCGCCAAACCAAGTGCCGCCAAGCCAACAGCTGCGAAACCGATCAATAAACCGAAAAATCCCGCACCTGCAGTTGTGGCGAATCCGGGCTGGATCCAACCGCTTCCGCCCGTGCCTTCGCTGCAAGGGATGCCGCCAGCTGTGATCACGCCCACACGGATGAGTCAGAGCTTGATGGAGCGCTATCAACAGGCTGTTCAGGCCCAGCAACAGCTGATGAATTCGCTGATGGGCCGATAACCTCAGGGGACATCAGCTGCGGAGCGTGGGGGAGAGCGGATCCGACAAACGGCGCATCACCCTGGAACTCAGCGGAGATCTGCTTCGCTGGATCGATGGCCTCAAATCGCAGATGGGCTTCCGCAACCGGGGGCTCATCGTCGAGCAGCTGCTGCGCGAGCTCGTTCCTGATCTCGGCGACGACACGGATGGGTCGCTTGAGACACCCGTAGCAGGCGCCATCGACGTTGCCGAAGCCGGCAGCACCGTTGGCATTCACGCAACGGATCACACCGACACGACGCATCAGACCGACGCTGAATCAGCGGCTCGCAGCTCATCAGCAGTCGTGGCTCACGAGGAAGCGGAGGCGCTCGATCCGAGCACAGACGCAGCACCCGGAGAACTCGACGACAACACGGCCATTGTTCTCATTGGATCCGGTTCGCTCTCAGCTCGGGACCAGAAGCAGGTCTTGGCCAGGACTAGTGAGATCAGATCGACAGCTTCGGTGGGGGCCGCGGGCGTTGGTATCCAGCTGCCAGGGTTTGTTCGCCGCCAAGCCCGAGCCGTGAAGCGCAGCCTCGCTGAGCAGGCAGCGCCGATCAGCGAGGACCGCAATGCAGGCTTGGCCCTGATCCCGGCCGAGGCGGTGCAGGACGCACTGGCCACAGCCAAGCAGCATTGGCTGGAGATTTATGGCACATCACCCAGCGATGCGGCTCAAGATGCTGCGCTCGCTTGGCTGGCCCGAGATATCTGGCCCCAGTCGGATCACAGCGATGGCCGGCCCTTCAGCTGGGGCCTGGCCCAGAAGGTGTTGCTCAGCTTTGCACCCAGCTGGCCCGTCGGCGACCCCAGCCTTGATCGGGTGATCACCGCTGCGGGGATTCTGGAAGACCCCTTTGGCAGCAGCAGTCTCGCGGTGCGCGTACCCACGCTGATCACCCGGTTTGTGCAGCGCCAGCGCAGCAAGCACAAACGCAGCACCTCCTTTGAGGCCATCGACCAATCCATGACCGTGCATGGTGCGTTGCGTTTATTGCAGCTCCCCACGATTGCCGATCGCCCCTACACCCTCAAAGAAATTCGAGAGGCCTACCGCGAACAAGCCCAAAGCCACCACCCCGACGCCGGCGGCTCAGCCGATGCGATGCGCCGCCTCAACGAGGCCTACCAATTCCTGAAGGAACGGTATCGCCAAGCGGCGTGATCACAGGTCTCACCCGAGACCCTGTCTAGATCTGCCCACGAGACTCACCTGCAGTTACCGAGATTTTCTTGCTCTGGCGCCCGCGGTTGCGTTCAGATACGGCGAACCGCTGCGTTATCGAATGCAAATGAGTCCTATAGATCTAGGTAGAGGCCCAATATGCGACCAGGTCCTGGTCTCGTGTGCATCAGCTGTGATCAAGACTTGCGCGGACGAGTCCAGGCTTATCGGTGCCCCGCTGCGAGATCCGTGCATCCCATAGCTCGCGCAACGCGTGGCTTGGATGGTTGTCGTGCCACATCGATTTCGTTCACTCTGCATTTTTTCGTTGATTCTGTTTGCGGCGCCTTACACAGTCACCTTGTCGTCCCCTGCCCGGTCCAGTGTGGTTCAACGGTAGAACGGTTCAATAAAGGTCGGGATGAGGGGCATCGTCCGCAATCAACGTGAAGCTCCTCAGGTGCAGGGATCAGCGACCAGGCCGCGCTGTACCTGATGTACACCGTGTCCGAACGAACCGGCGGAACCGCCAGATCCTGTTGATGACTGTCCAGCAGCTCCAAGCGCCTGTCCAGTACGAATGGACCGGGCCAGAATCGCTGAAATAACAGAAATCTCAGCCCCGCGTACCTGCTATAGACACAGGTACGCAGATGCAATGAGCGCCAAAATGCGGGTTCGGATTCAGTCGCGCAGTAGCCTGACCGAACCCAGGTGATGCCTGCCTGTCAAAAGTGGGCATGAGTTCCGTTTGCATTGGAGGCGTCCTGCCGGATGGCGCATGGCCGGTCACACGAAAATCGGATTCACCGGAATTGCATCCAGCAGCAGAGGCCTGAGGGCGGATCCACATCTGCAAGCCGAAAAAACCTTTCGGCTCATATCTATCTGGGCCTGGGACTAGGGCCGGGTCCAGCATGGGATCTGCGAGAAGATTTTAAGGAGGGCTGTAGGTTGCCGCGTTCCTCTGTGCATGAGTGGTGATGTGACTCGCGCGAACCCTTTGTTGCTGCCTTGTGATCAAATCGGAGCCGGTGTGTCGGTATCCGCGAGTGTCCAACATCGGATATCCGCGGATATCCAGACCTAGACGCACGGCGGGACCAATACCCAGAGTTAGTTAGTCCCATCGAGACGTGCTGAGGGGAAGGCCTCAAGCCTCGATCGTGGGGGGAGGTGATGAGGTACAAAAAAACCGGCAGGTGGTACTGCCGGTACGATGGAAGGGGTGGCAAGGTCCCCCGCGTGATCTGGGCCTGCGATCAGCAGGGGGTTTGCATGCCCTGGATCAGGAAGTCGAAGTAGGGGGCGGCGAGGGCGGCATCGTCGCCATTGAGGAGCACCAGAGAGGCTTCCTTCAGGCAGCGCATCGACTCCACCATGCCGGGCATGGGGACGCCGAGGCTGTTGTACATCTCGCGGGCGCCTTCGAGGCCGATCTTCTGGATCATCTCGGTGCTGCCGGCCAGGACGCCGTAGGTGACCAGGCGCAGATACCAGCCGAAATCGCGCAGGCACTGAGCGCGCTGCTTCTGGCCGTAGGCATTGCCGCCGGGAGCCACGTATTCGGGTTTGCGGCTGAACAGCTGTTTGGCCGCTTCGTCGACGATTTTTTTCTCGTTCTCGGTGAGTGCCTTCACCACAGACATGCGGCTGGCGCCAGTGGAGAGGAACTCCACCATCGAACGGAGCTCACCGCCGGTGGGATAGCGCAGTTGATCGTCGGCCTGCAGGATCAGATCGCGTACGACGCTCATCGAAACCACCTGGTGCCTCGCGATCTTATCGAGACTGAAGGCCACACCATCGCTTGGATGGCCAGGTGTTTACGCACCGATAGGGTCGGGTGATCAGGGAAGGCAATAACCATGCCCACGGCAACCGCCTTGAAGCTGGGCCAGACGTTTGCGCTGAGCATCGATGGGCTCGGCCATGAGGGTCAGGGGGTGGGCCGCTGGAACGAGCTGGTGGTGTTCGTGCCCGGTGCCTTGCCTGGTGAGCGCGTGGTGGCGCGGCTGAAGCGGCAGGCCAAGCGCCACCTGGAAGCCGAGCTGGTGGGGGTGGAGGAGCCTTCCCAGCAGCGGCGCAAGCCCGCCTGCATCCTCACGGACCGCTGCGGCGGCTGCTCCCTGCAGCACTGCGACGACAACGCCCAGGCGGAGCTCAAAACCGATCTGGTGCGCCAGGCGTTGCAGCGTCTGGGCTCGCTGCAGGTGGAGGTGTTGCCGATCCTGAGCGCTGCCAGCCCCCTGGGCTACCGGAACCGTGCCCTGATCCCGTTGGAGCGCACGCCGGAGGGGCAGTTACGGGCCGGCTACTACCGGCGCGGCAGCCACAAGATCGTGAACATGAACCGCTGCCCGGTGCTTGATCCGCGCATCGATGGGCTGATCGAGCCGCTCAAAGCCGATCTGGAAGCTTCGCGCTGGCCGGTGGATGTGAACCTCAGCAGCGGCGGCGGTCTGCGCCACCTGGCGCTGCGGGTGGGGCATCACAGCGGTGAGGTGCTGATCACGCTGGTGAGCAGCCACAACAACCTGCCTGGCCTCGAAGCCCTCGCCCAGCAATGGATGCAGCGCTGGCCCGAGGTGGTGGGCGTGAACCTCAACATCCAGCCCAAAGCCAGCAATGTGGTGCTCGGCCCTGAAACCCACCAGGTGGCGGGCCGCTCCTGGCTGCTGGAGCGCTTTGCCGGCCAGGAGCTGCGCATCGCCGCCGACACCTTCTTTCAGGTGAACACCGCCCAGGCCGAACGGGTGGTGCCATTGCTCACGTCCTTCTTCAGTGAACCCCCGCAGAGCCAGGTGCTGGAGGCCTACAGCGGCATCGGCACCTTTTCACTGCCGCTGGCGGCGGCCGGGCTGGATGTGCTCGGGCTTGAGCTGCATCCTGGTTCGGTGCAACAGGCCCGCGCCAACGCCGAGCGCAACCAGTTGCCCCGTGCCCGCTTTGAGCAGGCAGATGTGGCGGCTTCGCTGGCTGAACACCTCACCTGGGCGGAATCCCTGCTGGTGGATCCACCCCGCAAGGGGCTCACACCGGAGGTGATGGAGGCGATCCTGCAGGCACCGCCGCGGCGCCTGGCCTACATCAGCTGCAACCCCGCCACCCTCGCGCGCGACCTGGGGCGGCTCACCAGCGAAGCCGGCTACCGGCTACGACCGGTGCAGCCGGTGGATTTCTTCCCCCAGACGAGCCACGTGGAGTGCGTGGCCCTGCTGGAACGTGATTAAGCCCGCAACTGCGCGCCGAACTGCTTCTCAAGGGCGGCGCGGATCTTGGCGTGGGCGGCGTCCACATCCGCATCGGTGAGGGTGCGCTTGGGATCGCGGTAGCGCAGGCGGAAGGCCTGGCTGCAGCTGCCGGAGGCCACCTGTTCGCCTTCGTAGCGATCCACCAGTTCGGCCTGCTCGAGCAGGGGCTTGCCGGCTTTGCGGATCGCTTGCAACAGCTGGCCGCTGGCGGTGCTGCTGGGCACCACCAGTGCCAGATCGCGCTCGGAGGCGGGCACGGTGGCGAAGGCGGCGAAGGCCGGCTGCCAGCGGTTGCGGCGGGTGGCGGCGCTGAGCAGCTGAGGCACCTCCAGCTGGAACAGATAGGTGGCGGCGGGCAGGTCGTAGCGCTCCGCCAGTTCCGGGTGCACCTGGCCGAACCAGCCAGCGGGCCGGCCTTCCACCACCACCTGCGCCCCGCGGCCGGGATGCAGCAGCGGCTCATCGCTGAGGCGGCGATCCTCCACGGGCAGCTTCAGGCTTTCGAGGGCCTGCTGCAGCACACCGCGGGCCTGGAAGTAATCGAGGGGCTGGGGCTTGCCGCTGCTGCTCCACAGCTCCGCCTGGCGGGATCCACAGATCACACCGGCCAATTGCAGCTGCTGGCCGCCGTCTTTGGCGGAGGCATCAAACACATTGCCCAGCTCGAAGGCCCAGAAGCCGCTGCGGCCGGCCTGCAGGTTGCGTTGGGCGGCTGCCAGCAGTTCATCCACCAGGCTGTCGCGCAGGTGGCTGTAATCGGCCAGCAGGGGATTGGCCAGGGCTACACGCTTGGCCGGATCCGCGCCGGGCCGCTCGGAAGCGGCAGGGCCCAGGGAGAGGCTGCAGGTTTCCTGCAGACCAGCGGCAGCAAGCATCCGGCGCAGACGCCGCTCGGCTTGCTGCTCATCGCTGAGGCCGCCCGGCTCAATCGGGTCGGGCAGGTGGCTGGCGAAGCGGTCGTAACCCACCAAGCGGGCCACTTCCTCGATCAGGTCCACTTCGCGCTGGAGGTCCATGGCGCGGGAGGGGGGCACCTGCACCTGCCAGCCCTCGTCGTCTGGGCTGAGGCTGCACCCCAGGGCGGTGAGGATCTGCTCGATCTCGGCATCGGGCAGGTCGCTCTCAGTGCCGTCGGCATCCAGCACGGGGCCGAGCAGGTTGTGCAGGGCGTCGCTGCGGAGAGTCAGGGCCGGGCGGGGCGCCTCCTGGCGCTCGTGGCACCAGCGACCCTCCAGCTGGGCGCCGCAGAGCTCCTGCAACAGCTGCACGGCCCGATCGGCAGCGGTGAGGGTCACCTCCCGCGGTAAACCTTTCTCAAAGCGGCTGCTGGCATCGGTGCGCAGGCCCACGCTGCGGGCACTGCGGCGCACGGTTTGCGGCGCAAACATCGCCGCCTCCAGCCAGATGCTGGTGGTGGTGTCATCCACACAGCTGTTGTCGCCACCGATCACACCGGCCAACGCGACGGCCTGATCGGCGTAGCTCACCACCCAGGCTTCCTCGCTGAGGCTGTGCTCACTGGCATCGAGGGCCTTGAACGCCTCGCCGGAGCGGCCGTTGCGCAGATCGAGGCGGGCCGGATCGGCCTGGCCGCCGCTGAGGGCCGCCAGCTTGGCGGCATCAAAGGCATGCAGAGGCTGGCCGAACTCGAGCATCACCAGATTGGTGATGTCGACCACGGTGTTGATCGGGCGCAGACCAGCGCGCTCCAGCCGGCTCTGCAGCCACGGGGGCGAGGGCGCCACCTGGATGCCGCTCAGGGCGGTCACGCTGAACAGACCACCGGCTTCGATCCGCTCCTGAACGCCTGCATCCACCGGCAACGGCTGGGCCGCCACGGCCGGGGCGGCAGCGGGCAGGGTGAGTGCAGCGCCGCTGAGGGCTGCCACTTCCCGGGCGATGCCCTGCATGGAGAGGCCATCGGGCCGGTTGGCGGTGATCGCCAGCTCGAGCACCTGGTCGTCGAGGCCGAACAACGGACCCACGGGGGTGCCCAGGGCCGGCACGCTCTCCAGGGCCTCATCGAGGATCACAATCCCATCAGAGCTGTCGGCCAGGCCGAGCTCGGAGAGGGAGCAGATCATGCCGCTGCTGGGCACGCCACGCAGTTCGGCTGGTTTGATCGTGAGATCCACTGCCGGTAGATACGAACCCACCGTGGCCACCGCCACATGAATGCCGGCGCGTACGTTTTTGGCACCGCACACGATCTGCAGCGGTTCGGCGGCGCCGATCGCCACCGTGCAAACGCTCAACTTGTCGGCGTTGGGGTGCTGCTCGCGGCTCTGCACATGGCCCACCACCACACCGGCGGCACGGGCAGCGAGATCCTCGATCTCCTCCACTTCGAAACCGGCCACCGAGAGGCGCTCCGCCAGCTCATCGGTGGGCAGATCACAGGCCACCAGCTCCCGCAGCCATTGGAGCGAGACCCGCATGTCAGAACGTTCGCAATCGGCCGACTCTAAAGACCGGGCCTACAGGGAGAGGTCAGGCGACACGGTATGGTTGATCGCTGTCCAACACGCATCGCCCAAGCGAGGCAACGTCCTTTATGGCTAAGAACAAGGGCGTCCGGATCGTGATCACTCTCGAGTGCACCGAATGCCGGTCCAACCCCGCCAAGCGGTCTCCTGGTGTGTCCCGTTACACCACCCAGAAGAACCGCCGCAACACCACTGAACGGATCGAACTGAAGAAGTTCTGCCCGCACTGCAACAAGTCGACGGTCCACAAAGAGATCAAGTGATCTCGGCTGTGACGCCAACGCCTGCTGTGTAGTCAGCGCCTTCTGCCTTTCACCTTCTTCGTTCAGTCATGGCCAGTTCCTTCTTCAAGAAGCGCCTTTCGCCGATCAAACCCGGCGACCCGATCGACTACAAAGACGTCGATCTGCTCAAGAAGTTCATCACCGAGCGCGGCAAGATTCTGCCCCGCCGTCTCACCGGCCTCACCGCCAAGCAGCAGCGCGACCTCACCAATGCGGTGAAGCGCGCACGCATCGTGGCGCTGCTGCCCTTCGTGAATCCCGAGGGCTGATCCCCTGGCATCCGCGGCCTTCCATCCCGGCGATTTGGTCGGCGTTCAGGAATCCCGCGGAGCCCAGCTCGCGGTTGTCGAGTCGATCCAAGGCAGCAAAGCGCGCCTTCGGATCGGCTTCGACGCCAAACAATCGGTGTTGCCCCAGCGTCAGCTGGACCTGATCTGCCCCCTGCCCTCCGGCCACGATGTGCCGCAGCGGCTGGGGGCTTTGCCTTGGGCGCTGAAACCCGAAGCACTCGCGCAAGCTGCTCTCAGCCGTCGCGCCTGGGGCGCGGCCTGGTTGCTGCTGCTGGAATCAGATGAGACGGTTGCGCTCCCTGATTTCGCCGATCTTGTGTGCGGCGGTACCGAGCCGGCGCAGCTGGCGGTGTGCTGGCTGGAGCTGGTGGGCGCGCAGCAATGGTTTCGCTTCAAGCAGGGGGAGATCCAAGCGCGCAGCGCCGCTGAATTGAAACCGCTGCGGCGCGAGAAACGCCTCAAGCAGCTGGCGGAGCAGCGGGAGCAGGAGTGGATTCAGCTGCTGCGCGCCCGCCAGCCCTTGCAAGCCGAGGCCCTGCCGGTTGAACAGCAACGCCGGCTGGAGGCCCTGAAGCAGCTGGCGGCGGGCCAACTGGAGCTGGAGCAACTGGAGCCAGCGCTGCGCCAGAGCCTCAGTGCGCTGCACCTGGGCCACGACCGCGGCGATCTACGCCATCTGCTGGTGGATCTGGGCCAGTGGGACCGGCACCACCTGGTGTCGATGGGGGGCACCACCTGGAGCCTGGGCTTCAGCGCTGAGCTGGAGGCAGAAGCCGAACGCCTGTTGGCGCTGAACGAGCAGGAGCTCCCCGGTGACGCCGAGCGGCTCGATCTCACCGGCCAACGCTGCGTGACGATCGACGACGACGACACCCGCGACATCGACGACGGCCTGGCGCTGGAGCGCCGCGCGGATGGCGGGATGCGGCTCTGGATCCATGTGGCCGATCCGGGCCGTCTGGTTGAGCCGGAGTCGCCCCTGGATTTGGAGGCACGCCGGCGCGGCAGCAGCCTTTATCTGGCCAGCGGCAATTTGCCGATGTTCCCGCTGGCGCTCACCACGGGTCCCTTCAGCCTGCGGGCCGGCGTGCGCAGCGCCGCCTGGAGCACTTGGGTGGATCTCGATGCCGAGGGTGAGATCGCCAATTACGGCATTGTGCGCAGCTGGGTGAAGCCCACCTTCCGGCTGAGCTACAGCGATGCCGATGATCTGATTGATCTGGCCCCACCGGAAGAACCGGATCTGGCGGATCTCGATCAACTGCTCGATCGGCGCCGCCAGTGGCGCGTGCGCCAGGGCGCGTTGCTGATGGATCTGCCCGAGGGGCGCATTCGCAGCCGCGATGGCGAACCGGTGCTGGAGGTGAGCGAACCCAGCCCGTCGCGGGCGATGGTGGCCGAAGCGATGATCCTGGCCGGTGCCCTCGCGGCCCGCTTCGGCGTGGAGCACGGCGTGGCGCTGCCCTTCCGCAGCCAGCTGCCTGCCGAGCTGCCCCCACAGGCGGAGCTGGATGCACTGCCGGATGGCGCGGTGCGCTTTGCAGCCATCAAGCGCTGCCTGAGCCGGGGCCTGATGGGCACCCAGGCTGCCCCGCATTTCAGCCTGGGGCTCCCGGCCTACGCCCAGGCCACCTCACCGATCCGCCGCTACGGCGATCTGGTGGTACAACGCCAGACCCAGGCGCAGCTCAGCGGTGGCAGCCCCCTCAGTGAAGACGCGCTGCAGGAGCTGCTCAGCGGTTTCGATGGCGCAGTGCGAGAAGGCATCGGCATCTCCCGCGAAGACCAGCGCCATTGGCAGCAGGTGTGGTTTGAAGCCCACAAAAGCGGCCAATGGTGCGCGGATTTCCTGCGCTGGCTCCGCCCCCAGGACCGCCTCGGCCTGGTGCGCATTGATGATCTGGCGATGGACCTAGCGGCCGAATGCCCCCAGAACGCCCAGCCCGGGGAGGCGCTGCTGCTGCGGGTGCAGCAGGTGGATTCGCTGCGCGATCAGCTAAGGCTGGTGGCGTCAGCCAGCTAAACGCGAAACCCGTAGCCAGGGCCCCCAGGGGTTGACGTTGCCGATCAACTCCGCTGACAGGGGGCCCTCCAGCTCACCCAGCCAATGGTGCATCGATGGCTCAAGCGTGATCACGGGCCAGATCTCCCCGCTGTTGGTGGTGAAACGGAACCCTCCGGTGGCTTCCGCCTCGATCGTGCCCGACCAGAGCTGTTCGTGGCGGCTCGCTGGGATTGGATACTGAGTCGCTGAGCCACCACCAACCAGGCCGTGCGCGAATCGTTGGGGGTTCGCCAGCACAGCCTCCTGCCGCTCATGCCAATGGGGGTGATGCCAGGGGGTGTCCCACAGCGGAGCAATGGCCGACGGGGCATGGGGATCTGAGATCAAGGCGGTCTGCAGTTCACGCACGGGGAGCTGAGCGGGGGACACGCCCACACGCACGGCGAGCGCCGCCGCTGCTCCTGCAGCCTGCCCCACGTTCAAGATCAGGGGCTGCAGGCGCGTGGCACCGTTCGCCATATGGCTGGTGCTGAAGGCCTTATCGGCAGCCAAGAGGTTGTCGATGGCTTCACTCATCAAGGCGCCATAGGGGATACAGAACGGCGTACCTGTCCAGCGGCCACCCCAGGGGCAGCTTTTCGGGGCAAGGGGCCAATCAGCCCCGGGGTAGTGGTGGTCGTTGGCGTAGTTCCCCACTGCGATCGATTGCAGCTCTCCGGCGTCATTCAGTGGCAGGGCACCGACAGAAGTCCCACTGGATTGCGGCAGTAGGTGCTGCTCAATCACCGTCTGGCAACCGATCAGACGTCGTCCTTCGCGCCAGTAGGGCATGGCGGCCAGCCAGTGGGCTGGGCTGCCCGTCTTCGCCGGAAACGCATCGCCGAGGTGCAACCAACCACCCGTCGCGTCTTGCAGCGCTTCGGCAAAGCGCAGGCTGTGCGCCTGCATCTCCGCATAGAGCTCGGCTTCCTCATTGACGTTCCCGCTGAAGGCCCGCTCCAGGCTCCAATGCCAATCGTTGCCGTGCAACGGCCAATTCAGCATCACCAAGCCTCCGGGTAGGCGCCCATAGGTGATGGTTCGCTCCAGCCCAAAGTTGTGGCAGGCCTCTTCGAATGGCGCTGCGAGGTTCGGCCGGCCTTCTGGATCAATGCCTCGGGCGGATTCCTTGGGCAGCCGATCGCTCTGCAGCTGTCCCATCACCACCCAGGTGGGGGACTGCACGAGCTGCTCGCGAAAGAAGGCATCCGTGTTGATCCGCTCCTGGCTCGGAGCACTGGGCTCTCCCCACTGCTCTTGGGGCTCCCAACCGAAGCGGAACGGCGCCTCCGCCAGCGGCAGCAGATCGCCGCGATCGCTGCCATCGATCACCACCTGGCAGCGCACGCGCCGCTGCTCGCCCGCGATCTCAACGCTCACCGCAGTGATCAGCGATCCTTGCCGCTCAACAGCCAGTAACCGGCAGCCGGGCCACCAGAGCAGCTTCGGCTCGGCGCGCACCCAGTCCTGCAGGATCTGCTCCGCTGTGGTGGGCCGGTAACCGAAGCAACTCACCCAGTTGTGATCGAGCCCCTCCGGTTCGCGCCGCTCCAGCTCCCGCAGAAAGGCGCCCCACAGCCCCGTTTGCCAGGGGGTGAGCTCATTGCCATCGGGGCAGCACACGCCGGCGGCACTCACCATTCCCCCTAACCAGCTGCCAGGGGTGAGCAGCAGCGTGTTTGCGCCTCCACGTGCTGCCTGAATCGCCGCTGCCGCACCGCCTGTGCCGCCGCCCCACACGAGCACGTCCACCGCGTCGATCGAGGGGGTCATGGGTGGTGGCAACAGGGCAATACGGCCAGCCTGGCAGCAGATCGTGGGCAACGAAATGCCGATCGATCGCCACCCCGGGCTACGCTGAAGCCATGGAACTCACAACTGTCTCCCCGAAATACCAAGTCGTTATCCCCAAGCGAATTCGCGAGCAGTTCGACTTGACGCCTGGTCAGCAACTTCAGGTGATCGCCTTGCCGGGCCGCATCGAGCTCGTGCCAAGCCGCTCACCTGCAGCACTGCGCGGCTTTCTGTCCGGTGCAAACAGCTTTGAGCGGGAGTCTGATCGTCTGTGACGTCACAACGCGCCGTTGTTGATTCGTCAGGCTGGATTGAGCTGTTCACCAATGGCCCCCAAGCCGACCGCTTTCTGCCGGTGCTCGAGGCCGAACACGCTCTGGTGATCCCTGCGATCAGCATCCTGGAGGTGTTCAAGTGGATCCTTCGTGAGCACAGTGAAGCCGAAGCCATTCAGGCAGCCGCTGTGATGCAGCGCGGTCTGGTGGTGGACCTCGACACGCCGTTGGCGATTGCAGCCGCACAGCTCAGTCACACATTGCGGCTGCCCATGGCCGACAGCATCATCCTGGCGACCGCCCGGTGCCATCAGGCCCGCCTGTACACCATGGACACCGATTTCCAGGGACTCTCCGACGTGGAGCTGATCCCGAAGCGGTGATGGCCAATCCCCGCTCCGTAGGATCCGCCCGATGACTTACACCCTCACCACCCCGCTCTACTACGTCAACGACAAGCCGCACCTGGGCAGCGCTTACACCACGCTGGCCTGTGATGCATTGGCGCGGTTTCAGCGGCTGAAGGGGGAGCCGGTGCTGTTCATCACCGGCTGCGATGAACACGGCCAGAAGATCCAACGCACCGCCGAAGCGGCCGGTCTCAGCCCCCAGGCCCACTGCGATGGCGTGAGCGCGCAATACCGCGAGCTGTGGGAGCGCTGGCAGATCAGCAACAACCGCCTGATCCGCACCACCGATCCGCGTCACCGCCTGATTGTGGAGCAGTTCTTCGCGCGGGTGGAGGCCAACGGCGACATCGTGGAAGGGCGCCAGCAAGGCTGGTACTGCGTGGCCTGTGAGGAATTCAAAGACGATCCCCACGAGGCCCAAGACCCCGAGTGCCCCACCCACAAGCGACCGCTCGAGTGGCGCGATGAGGTGAACCTGTTCTTCCGGCTTTCCCGCTACCAGGAGCAGATCGAGGCGCTGATCGCCCAGCCCGGGTTCATTCAGCCGGCCAGCCGCCGCAAGGAGGTGGAGAACTTCGTGAAGCAGGGCCTGCGCGATTTCTCGATCTCGCGCGTGAACCTGCCCTGGGGGATCCCCGTGCCCGGCCACGAGGGCCACACCTTTTATGTGTGGTTCGACGCCCTGCTCGGCTACATCACCGCGCTGCTGGAAGCAGGCGACGCTCCTGATCTCGAGACGGCCCTCAGCCGCGGCTGGCCCGCCTCGGTGCATGTGATCGGCAAAGACATCCTGCGCTTCCACGCCGTGTATTGGCCGGCGATGTTGCTTTCAGCCGGTTTGCCCCTGCCCGCCAAGGTGTTTGGCCATGGCTTCCTCACCCGCGAGGGCCAGAAGATGGGCAAATCCCTGGGCAACGTGCTCGATCCGGCGGAGCTGCTCGAGCGCTGCGGCCGCGATGCGGTGCGCTGGTATCTGCTGCGCGATATCCCCTTCGGTGACGACGGCGACTTTCAACAGCAGCGCTTCACCGATCTGGTGAACAACGATCTGGCCAACACCATCGGCAACATGCTCAACCGCACCAGCTCGATGGCGCGGCGTTGGTTTGAGGAGTGCGTGCCGCCCGCCGCAAGCGCCACAGGAGCCGACCATCCCCTGGCCCAGGCGGCCGCCAGCGCCCGCAGCGCCGTGCTCGAGGGCCTGGAGCAGCTCGACTTCCGCAGCGCCGCCGAAGCCGCCCTGCAGCTGGCGATCGCCGCCAACGGCTTCCTCAATGAGCAGGCCCCCTGGAGCCGCATGAAACAGGAGGGCACGCGCGATCAGGTGGCCGATGATCTCTATGCCGTGCTCGAAGCGGCGCGGATCACCGCCCTGCTGATGGCACCACTGCTCCCGGAGCTGAGCGAGCGGATGCTGGTGCAGCTCGGCCAGAGCGTGCCCGATTCCTCCGCCACGGCCCAACCCGATGGCGCTTGGCTCACCCAGCTCGCCTGGGGGGGGCTGCAGAGTGGTGCGCTGCTGCCAGAACCCTCGCCGGTGATGGCGCGGCTTGAACTCAGCGAGCCTCTTTGAGCCGATTGCCGTGAAACGTCTCGCTGGGGTTGCCGTTGCCCTGTTGATGAGCGGCTGCGTGAGCAGCAAGCCGAAGGTGCCGCCGCCGGCAGAGCCATTTGTGTTCAAGTCGCTGGATCTCGAACAACAGGATTCCAGGGGCAGACCCGCCTGGAATCTCAAGAGCCCCGAGGCTCGCTACGACATCACCCGGCAAGTGGCTCAGGCCCGAGCGCCCCGTGGCACAGTGTTCAAACGGGGCAAAGCCAACATCACCATCCGTGCCCTCAGCGCCACCGTGATCGGCGATGGGCAGGCCATTCAGCTCGAGGGCGATGTGGTGATCACGCTCCTGGGTCAAAACCCAGTGCGCATTACGGGCGAGCAGGCCCGCTGGATCCCCTCGCAGTCGTTGATGCTGATCGACCGCAAGCCCGCAGCCCTGGATCGCCAATCGCGGATCATCGCCCAGCTGGCCACCTACTACCTCGATCGCGATCTGATTGAGCTGCGCGGCTCACCGGTGCTCGAGCAGTGGGATAGCAAAGCCAAAGCCAACAACAAGCCGGCTCCCCTGCGCGTGCAAACAGCTCAGGTGGATTGGAAACCGGAGCAGGGCGATCTGAAGGCTCCTCAGCAGGTGCGCGGCCAACGCCGCGACAAGGACGGCCAGCTCAACCTCACCGCCTCCGCTCTCACCGGCAATCTGCGCGAGGGGTTTGTGGATCTGATCGCTCCCGTGCAGGTGCGCGATCCCAAGCGCAAGGGATGGCTCAATGCCCAGCAGACCCGTTGGCTGATCAACGACCAACAACTCAGCAGCGATCAACCCTTCCAGGGTGCCTTCAACAAGCTGCAGGGGGAGGGAAAGCAGTTCAAGGTGGATCTCGCATCCAGCACCGTGTTCATCCCGGCGGGGTGCAACCTCCGCCAGCCAGGAGAACAGCTCACGGCCCAACGCTGCCAGTGGAATTGGCCCACAGGCCGCTTCCAGGCTCAGGGGGATGTGGTGCTGCGGCGCGCCACCTACAAGCAGATCACCCGCTCCAGCGAGCTGCGCGGCTCCATCGGCAAGGACGGCACAGCCGTGTTCAGCTCACCCGGCGCCAAGGTGAACTCGCAGTTCACGCTCCCGCCGGCTCAGAAGGGGGCGAAGCAGCCGAGCCGTTCAGCTCCTGCAGTGCGCTTCTGAGCTTGAGGCTCCAGCCCTCCAGCCAGGTTTCATCACTGCGGCTGAAGCAACGCGGCGACCATCCCGCCAAGAGCAGCAATCCCTCTGTGCCGATCGGCTGCACGATCACGGCCGGAATCCCCGCCGGTAGGCCCTGAAATTCATCGCGGCCGGGATAGAGCTTGAGGTTCACCAGGCCAATCGCCTTGCCCGTGGCCCAGGCCCGTTCACTGATCGCACCGGGTGCAAACCCACCAGGGCCGAGCACACCGCGCTCCAGCAGCGTGCGTCCCTGCCAGTGCAAGAGCACCGTGGCCGCCGGTGTGGCGGTGAGCAACATCTGGCTGCCCCAGGCCAGCTCCTGGCGCAAGGGATCCGGCAGATCGTCCGCCAGGCGCAATCCCTGCTCGCCCTCGAGCTCCACGCGCTCTGGGGCCACGGGAACGGCCCGCGTCCACAGGATCGACACCAACATCAGGCCCACGGCCAGAAAGCTGGCCAGCACACCGGCCCGCTCCAGGGCAGGGGTGAGCTGCGGTGCCGTGAGTTGATTCGCCACACACAGGGCGAGGCCGGCCACACCGGCGCTGAGACAAAGGCGGGCGGCGAGGCCCATCGCAGCCGAGCGTTCAGAGGTTGCCCGGGCACCCTCTCACAACTGGTAACGATCCAATTGGCAGCTGCGGTGCGCTGGCGCTGCAATACGGGTATTGCACCTGGATCGGCTCACGTGATGGCCAGCCCCAGCTCCGCCCCGATCAGCACCGCTGCCGATGCGTTCGCTGCCATTGCCCTGGCGGCGGTGGCCTGCGATGGGGAGCTGGCCAGCCTCGAGGCCAGAAGCCTGCGCCAACAGCTCGAATTTCGGGAGCCCTACTGCCGCTTCAGCGATCAGGCCATGGGCGATCTGCTGGATCGCCTGTTGCAGCTTCTGCGCGAGCAGGGCTGGCAAGCGTTGGTGATGCAGGCGGCCCCCCTGCTCGCGCCTGAGGCCGCTGAAACGGCCCTGGCCGTAGCGGCCTCCCTCACCCAGGCCGATCACGTGGAATCAAGCGCCGAGCAAACCTTTCTCACCACCCTCAGCCAGGCCCTGGCCATCGATGGCGAGCGCGCCCGCGTGATTGTTGATGTGGTGGCCATCCTTCACCGCGACAGCCTGGCCAGCTGACGGCAGACTGTGGCGAACCATCCGACTGCATCTGTGGGGCACGTGATCCGCGCGCGTCTGTCGGCAGCTCTGCTCAGTGCAGCGCTGCTGTTCGCTGCTCTTGCACTTCCAGCGGCTGCCTGGGCCACCGGCGTGGCCGATTTCCCGCCGCAGCCCCCGGCCAGCCACGTGCTCGATGAGGCTGATCTGCTCAGCCGTGCCGCGGGCACGGAGCTGGATCGGCGCCTCGAGGAGTTCGGTGGCGATCGCATTGATGCCCGCCTGGTCACGCTGCGCCGCCTCGATTACGGCCTCAGCCTCGATGCCCTCGGTGAGCAGCTGGTGGAGCGCTGGAGCGCTGATGAGGCGGATCGTTCCCTGCTGATCCTGTTGATCGAATCGCAGAACAACAGTGCTGCGGTGGTGGCCTCTTCCGATCTCGATGGCCAGCTGCCCAGTGAGCTGCTCTCAAGCACCGCGATCAGCACCATGGGCCTGCCCCTGCGCGAAGGAGCCCGCTACCGCCAGGCCAGCCTGGATGCCCTCGATCGCCTCGGTGTGGTGCTGAATGGCGGCGAGGATCCTGGCCCGCCACAACTGGCGGAGCGGATGCCGATTGAAACCAACATCCCCACCCGTGAGGAAACCCAATCCAGCAACGCCTTCCTGTGGGTTGTCGTACTGCTGGTGGTTGGCACACTGGTGCCGATGATCACCTGGTGGGTCTTCTCCCGCTGAACCAGCCATGGGGTTGACCGACTGGATGGGCGCGTTTGATCGCGCCAGCAACAGCGATCTGAGCCTGAATCTGGAGCGGGCCTACGAGGCGGCGTTGCTGATTCAGAGCCTCGAGCTCGAGTACTACAACGACCGTCCGGTGCGCCCGGAACTGCCGCTGAGCATTCCTAAGCAGGCCCAGGCGCAGATGCTGCGCCGTTTCCGGGCTGCACTGGAGGTGTGCCAGGAGAACCTGCCCACCCTCCAGAGCCATCGCGGTGAGCTCGACAGCCAGGAGCTGCGGCAGCTGCAGCTGATCCAAGCGGTGGCATCGCGCTACCAGCGTCGCGGCAGTGCGCCCAGCCTGTCGCGCACCCCGGAAATGCTGCCCCGCAGCCTGTTGGGCGTGTTTGATGGCGTGCGCCGCCAGCTGGATCCGGAGGCGGAAACCGCGCTGCTGGAAGGCTTTCGCCGCCGGCGCAGCTCCACGCTGGTGTCGCTGCGGATCTTCCTGTTGATGATCCTGGTGCCACTGATCGTGCAGCAAACCAGCCGCACGCTGGTGATTTCACCGCTGCTTGATCGCTTCGCGCCCGACATCCCCTTCCTCAGCTACACGAAGCCGCACCTGCAGGAAAAGGCGGTGAACAAGCTGCGGATCTACCAGCAGGAACTCGAATTTGAAGCCCTGCTCGAGGGCAAGGCCCCTCCATCCCCCGAGGAGATCCAAACAGCCTTGATGGCTCGGGCAAATCAGCTCAAGCAGGACGCCGACGACGAGAGCCTGGAAGCCACCAAAAATGTGCTCGCCGACCTGGCCGCTCTGGTGGGTTTCACGCTCGTGTGTGTGCTCGGCCGGCGCGACCTGCAGGTGCTGCGGGGCTTCCTCGATGAAGCCGTGTATGGCCTGAGCGATAGCGCCAAGGCCTTCGCGATCATCCTGTTCACCGACATCTTCGTGGGCTTCCACAGCCCGGAGGGGTGGACCGTGCTGCTCGATGGCATCGCCCACCACCTGGGCCTGCCGGCGGAGGAGAACTTCATCCTGCTGTTCATCGCCACCTTCCCGGTGGTGCTGGCCACGATCTTCAAGTACTGGATCTTCCGCTACCTCAACCGCGTGTCTCCCTCTGCCGTCGCCACCCTGCGCGGCATGGATGGTGGTTGAGCCCGCTGCTGCGCTCGCGCTTGAGCCCCTGCCCCATCGCGGTCTGATCCTGATCAGCGGGCCCAGCCGCGGGGGCAAGAGCGGTTGGGCTGAACACCTGGCCCACAGCTGGCCGGGCGCTGTGGCCTATCTGGCCACGGGGCCTGCAGCCGCCAGTGATGCCAGCTGGTCGGAGCGGGTGCTGGCGCATCAACGCCGAAGGCCGCCTCACTGGCACTGCCACGAGGTGGGCGAGAGGCTTGTGGAGCATCTTTGCGCGCGCGCCTCTGAAGCAAGCCGCGACGCGGGTGTGCACTCCGCTGCACCGCTACTGCTGATCGATTCCCTCGGCACCTGGGTGGCCTGGTTTCTCGACGACACCCCAGAGCAGTGGCAAGAGCGCTGCGATCACTTGCAGAAGGCTCTGGCGCAGCAGCCGGCGCCGGTGCTGCTGGTGGTGGAAGAAACCGGCTGGGGCGTGGTGCCTGCCACGGCGATCGGCGGCCTGTTCCGCGATCGGCTCGGGGCCCTCCAGCAAACCCTGATGCAGCGCTGCCACACCGCCTGGCTGGTGGTGGCAGGGCGAGCCCTCAATCTGAGCCAGCTGGCTCACCCCGTTCCGCCCAGCCTCTGATGCCCCGCCTGGTGCTGTTTCAGCCTGAAATCCCCCCCAACACCGGCAACGTGGCCCGCACCTGCGCCGCCACCTGCACCGAGCTACATCTGATTGAGCCCCTGGGGTTCGAGATCAGCGACCGCACGCTCAAACGCGCCGGGCTGGATTACTGGCCCTGGGTGGACCTGCACCGCCACGCCGATTGGACTGCCTTTCGCGAGCAGCAGCAGCGGCGCGGTGGGCGGTTGTTGGCCCTCAGCCGCCACGGCAGCCAGCCCTACACCCAGCTCCGCTACCAAGCCGACGACTGGCTGCTGTTCGGCCGCGAAACCAGCGGCCTGCCCGCAGAGGTGGTGGCCCAAGCGGATGCCTGCCTGGCCATTCCGATGCCAGGAGCGATCGAACACGGCGGCGGCGTGCGCAGCTTGAACCTGGCCACGGCCGCTGGGGTGGTGCTCTTCGAGGCAATCCGTCAGCTGGAGCTGACGCCGGGGGGATCCAGCTGATGTGCCCACATCGCCTACTAGCACGGGCTTTTTTCGTTTGGTCAACCAAAAGAGTGACCACGAACACTTGCCCTGGTGTGTTCAAGCCGTTACTCTCAGCGCGGCTCACGGATGCTGGCTTCTCCGTTGGGCTTTGACCTTTGGCCAAGCGTGCATGAAGCCTTATCAATTCTTATTCACGACACTGGTGAGTACGAGCGCGATCGGCGCCGTTGCCACTGTTGTCGGCCCCTCGATCGCTGATTCGCGTCCTCAATATCCCGCTCCATTCCCTGCCCCTCTGGCTGCCCGTGAGCAGCTGATCGCGGCACTGCCCACCACCGATCGCCTCTGGGTGAAGGTGCGCAGTGCCATCTCCATCGAAGAGCTGGCCGACAAGCTGGCCCAAGACGAGAGCAAGCTCGCCCAGCTCAACGACGTGAATGAAGACCATTCCTTCACCAGCGGCGACTGGCTGGTGTTGCCGAGCCAGAGCAGCAAAAAGGCCAAGCAGCTGGCCGCGATCGACACCAGCGAACTGCGCCGCACCCCACCGCTGGCCGCTCCCCCGGAACCCCAGGAGCCTGCGCGCATCCGCCTGGGCGACAGCCTCGCCAAGATTGCCACGCGCTACAACCTCAGCATCAGCGAGCTGCTGCGCCTGAATCCAGGCCTGCAGGCCGCTCGGCTGGTGGCCGGCACCCAGATCCGGGTGGCCCACTCCAACCCAGGGCGCAGCCGCATGATCCTGGGCCTCAAACCCACCGCCTCCGGTGGCTTGAGCTGGCCCGATCAGCCCAATTTCGGTTTCGGCGGTGATCCCGCCGCTGAATTCGCCGACACCGGCTGGATCTGGCCCACCAAAGGCATCTTCACCTCCGGCTACGGCTGGCGCTGGGGCCGCATGCACAAGGGTATCGACGTGGCCAACAACGTGGGCACCCCGATCGTGGCCGCCCGCAGCGGCGAGGTGATCGTGGCCGGCTGGGACGACGGCGGTTACGGCTACCTGGTGGAGCTCCGCCACCCCGATGGCTCCCGCAGCCGCTACGCCCACAACAGCCGCATCCTCGTGCGCGTGGGCCAAGTGGTGAACCAGGGCACCGTGATCTCCCAGATGGGCAGCACCGGCCGCAGCACCGGCCCCCACCTGCACTTCGAAATCCTCCCCACCGGCCGTGGCGCCGTGAACCCGCTGCAGTTCCTGCCGGCCCGCGCCTGAAGCCCCGGCCCCACAGGAATCCGGAAGGGCGATCCTCTACAATCCATTCACCGCGGCTCGGTAGCTCAGCTGGTTAGAGCGTGGGATTCATAACCCCAAGGTCGGGAGTTCAAGTCTCCCCCGAGCCATTTTTTTGCGCCCCGCTTCGGCGGGGCTTTTTGCTGTGTGGGACTGGGTTTTCGGGGATTCCACAACTGGAACCAGCCTGGACTGCTTGTGACAGCTTGAGGCTGCTTGTAGCCGAAACGTGCAAAGTGCTTTGCACGTTTTTTGGGAACGCCCACTGGGTCCTGCGTCGCGCCGATCCCATGCCTGCAAACCCTCCGCACGGCGGTGGAGCATGACATCAGCCGAATGCTCAGCTGGTTCGGAATCAGCGCCGCAGATACCGGGTCAATCGACTTTCAGTCAGCCCTGAGACCAACCCCGCCGACTCCGGCTAGGGTGACATGTAACCGTTGCAGGAGCTGCCATGGGATCTGAAGCTGCCCCGGAGCTGGAACGTTCAGGGGCCTCAGCCCAGGAAGCGCGCCGCATCGCCAATCGCCGCAAGGTGCGGGAGCATCGCCAGCGGTTGCGGGCCCAGGGGATGCGACCGATCCAGATCTGGGTGCCGGATGTGCGTTCACCCAAGTTCGCTGCCGAGGCGCGGCGGCAATGTCTGTTGGCCAATGCCAGCCCTGAGGAAGCCGAGATCCAGGCTTTCATCGATTCTGTGTACGAATGGCCCGATGACGAATACAGCCAGTGAAGCGCGGCGAGCTCTGGACCATGGCTGGCGGCCCGGGCTACGCCAGCAAGCCGAGGCCCGTGGTGATCGTTCAGGACGATGCCTTCGGTGCCAGAGATTCGGTGACGGTGTGCCTGATCACAACTGATCCCGCTGACCTCCCCGTGTTTCGCATCGCGGTGGACCCCACCGCTGAGAACGGCCTGGAAGCAACCAGCCGCCTGATGGTCGACAAAGTCACCACCGTGCCCAAGAGCCGCCTGGGTCAGTGCATCGGCCACTTGGGGGATGACGATGTGCTGCGCCTCAACCGCTCGTTGCTGGTGTTTCTGGGCCTGGCCCGTTGATCGCGCTGGTGCACCACTCATCGCAACATCCCATCCAGCTCCTCAATCCCTTGCAGAAGCTCAAGCCGCCGCAAGGAGTCGCTGCAGCGGCTACGGAGCGAAGCAGGCACAGCGGCAGTCAACCGGATCCAACCATTTGAACCGGTGACGGCGGTGGCATCGCCAGCTCCAGCCTTACCGGAAGGGATCACAACGGAACTACTGGAGATGGCGATGAAGTTGAAAGCGGCTGGCCTCGGTTGAGGCCGGCCTAGTGAATCAGAACGCCTCCTCCCAGAGCCCCATGCGCTCCAGCCAAGCGTCGGATTGCTCAAAGCTCAAACCGTGATCGGCCTCGAGTACATCGGCAATGGCGAACATCAGATCAAAGGAGCGGCCGTCGTAGCCGCCGCGGGAGATAGCGGTGCGCTGCAGCGTATTAGCGAGCTGGAGCAGCTCGAGTTCAGCAAGTTAGTCGCCTTGCTCGCAGGCGGCGAGGGCGTGGTCTTGTTGATACGGAAGGCCGCTGAAACTGGAAGGGCACTTCGCCTGCCGCTGGAACAGCGAGCGGATGAAAGCTGTGATGCGTTGAAAGAAGGCGAGCAAAGGAGTTTGCGTAAGGTCCCAAAGGGTTCCGACAACGCCACGCTGACCGCCACGAGCGCAACCAGATCTGACTGAAGGCGGACAATCAATCCAGGGCCAGACGCTGTTCTCAGCCGTCAGCCCTTGTCAGCGGCTCTCGATGGGAATGGCTGCCGGTTGCAGGCGACTGTCGTCAGCCGATGCAGCGCCCCCGAAACCGCTCAGCAACAGCGGGGCCATCCCTGCATCAAAGGAGAAACGACCGGGACCAATCAGCAAGATCGCGAGGCTGCCCCCCAGATAGAGCAACACGAGCTCCAACACGTAGATGTTAAAGCCACCCGTGAGGATGTGTTGGTAGGCGGCCACAGCCATGGTTGAGGTGAGGGCCAGAGCCCCGAGCGGCGTGAAGAACCCGAGGATCACAAGCCAGCTGCCGATCAACTCCGAGAAACCAGCGGCGTAGGCAAAGAACAGCGGGAACGGCAGGTGCAGCGAGGCCACGTAGGTGGAGGCGAACTGCTGGGGATCGGCGAGCTTTTCCTGGCCGTGGTGAATCATCAACAAGCCAATGCTCAGGCGGAGCAGCAACAGGCCTGTTGATGCCAAGAGCCCAGGGCGCTGGAGATAGCTCAGTGCGGCAGCTGCCAGCGGAGAAGCTTGTTGGCCCGTGGGGTCGAGGGCAGCCCAGGGGAGACTGCGGCCTAACAACACGAGGGCGATGGTGGCAGCCAGAAAGGCCGTGACCCACTCGGCGGGATTGGAGAGAGGCATTGCAAAGACGAGATTTCCCCAATGCTGGCGGATCTTTTTAAGAAACGTGAAGCAATCCCCCCCCCATGGCGCAGGAGCCCTGCCCTGACAGGGCTTTCAGGGCTTGATCGCACGCCCTGGCGGCGCCACGAGGCCTGCAAAGCTGGCATGATGTAACAAGTCCGTTACATCCCTCTCATGAGCCTGGGAGCCGTTTTCCTGGAGTCCGTTGCCAGCGGGGTGATCACGGAGCAGGAGGTCGCCTGGGTGACCATTCAGCAAAGCCGTTTTGCCCGCCACGAAGCCGCCCTGGCCATCCGCCTCGGACGACTGCTCGATGAAGGACAGATCAACCTGGGCTGCCGCCTCGCCTGACCTCACTGCAACGAACATGACCCAGGACGAAGCGCAGCGCTATTGGCTCACGATGCACAAGGCCATGGAGCGCGCTGGCGACACGACAAGCGCCATACAAACGCGCCCTGGAGATCTCTCAGGGACGTCCCGATCCAGTCGACACTTCAGGCGAAGCTGAACAGGCTTGATCGGTTGAGCTGCTCGGCTGCACTTCTGCTGCGTTGAGGTAAGGAACAAAGGGGCTCGAGCAGCCCTTGCCCAATGCAGTGGGCATGAGCCATGACTGTGAACAGCGGGAAGCCAAGGTCCCGCTGGCTCAAAGGCCCCGGGCGTCCATGGCCCGGGGTTCTTTTGCGAAAGGGTTGCTCAGCGACCGCGCTAACCCACCGCATCCCTGCTAGTACTGGTGTACGCAGCCAGGGGTTTGGTGATGGCGCTCTCCCGTTCCAGATCAACCCGCTCAGTGGCGGCAGCTGTTGAGGCCGCAGGCGACTGCGAGGCCTGGCCCTACTTCGATGGCGACGTGCTGCTAGCCAGCCGCAGCCGCAAGGTCTGCATGACCTGCCACTGGTTCAGGCACCAAGCCGGGGCGCAGTGCATCCCCCTATTCACGTGCCAACTGCACCAGGGACTGATTGCTCAGGGCGACCACCTGTTAAATCGCTGCCAGGGCTGGACCGACGACATGACCCGCCAGCGAGGTTGGGCGCGGGAGGCGGGCTGAGGCGTGTGGGTGCCCAGTGCCCAAAAGGGCCCAGGACAACAAATCCCTTCCAACCCCGCTGAGGCCTGGCTGAGTGACGGCCGCCAGGTGCTCCATTTCAAGCCGGTGATCGGGAGGCGATCACAGCAGGAGCTCGAGGTGACGAGCGGTGAGTGGCTGAGCGACCAAACCGCGCCGTTACTCAGGCGGCGCCAACGCCTCAGCCGGGAGGGGGCCGTGGAACTGTGGCGGCAACGCCGCTCGGAGGGCTGGAAGCCCTGCGCCCCGCAATGGCAGCCGCCCAAGCCGCCGCAGATGGTGCTTTGGCGCTGAACAACAAGGCCAAACAAACCACGCTGCTCCTGTTCTGCGGTCAAGGCAATGCGTGAAACAACGGATTGCTCAGCGCGCTCGGCGGAGCGAATCTGTGATCACCAACCCAGGGAGGCGCCACCGATGGCTGATACCCCACCCGAGCAGCAGATCTAGAAGCACCGCTGACTGCAGGCCCCTGCTCCAACAGTCTTCTCCCAACCGTGGGCGGGTCGTCAGTTCGGACACTGATCAGGTGCGTCTGAACCGTCGACACTCCGTTTGCACCGCCACAGGTGCCCCAGGAGAACCAACCACCCCACACCTGGAACGTTCGGCCCCAGGTGCCAACGCCAGCAGCTTCAACGACCACAAGCCATTGGGATGTTCGTGATTGATCCTTGCCCCTCGGGCGTTGCTCGGGGGTTTTGGCTTTTGAGGTCTCTCAGGCATACGGCGAGCATTTGTTCATGTCTGTTGGTGGCTCGGGAGACAACGCATTGGCAAAACGGGCCTAACTGGCGGTGTGTGCAGCCGTTGGTTTGTCCTTGCAGCCTTCTGCCTGAAAACCCTTGACCTGCTCTCAATAGCAAGCCAATAGATGGAACAGAGGGCTGGGTTGAACCTGCACAGCAACTCCCAAAGCACATCGTTCTGTTCACCGATAGCACTGGTTGGACGTTTTCTCTGCAACGGTTACATCGACTGCTGTAAATCTAGCCCCCAAGTCCGTGAGAATGCGGCCTTAAAGGGAGCTTCTTGCCTACTGGCTTGGAATGTCACAGCCGGAGACGATCGGCGCTGGTGTGGCGAACACAGCGGAGAACGACAAAGCAAGCAATCGGCGGAATGACCGACAAGCAGCAAGCCTGCGTTCTGATTACAAAAAGAGGGATGTATGTGACGAAATCTGACCAAGCTTTCTCCTGTTGCCCCTTGAAGAAGGCTCACTTCAGTTATGACAGCTAGGTTTTGCCAAGATTTCCCTTCTGGGTCATGAACCGGATCGCCTCGCTTGCTGCAGCTGCGCTGCTCACCTGCACGGCTGCCAGCGTCGCTCCTGCCGCTCGGGCCGATGACGACGCCAAGATCAACGCACGTGCCGCAGCCTGGGCAACGGCCTGCAAAAACCGAGTTGCTGTGACGTATCCCAAGTCCACCATGGCTGATATCAGCGTCGAGCTTGGAGCCACCCTCAAACAAAGCATCGATGCTGGACAAATCACGCTCAAGGATGTTCAGAAATACGGCCTGAGCTACAACTGGACCTTCAAGAAGCACTCGGGTTATTGCAATACAGATGGACAAGGAAATGTCACTGAGTTCGTCAAGGCGCAGTGATACTGGGCACATGGTTGGCCTAGCGCTGCCTAGCCTGACTACTGCACTCTTAGGCTCTTTCGTCGAGCCTTGATCCAATCAGACTATTCGCCCTCGGCGACCGGAGGGCGAACCTAGTCCCAGGCTTTCCTCTATAAGTGTAAAGGAAGACTTGCCTTCAACTGCCCACTCCATTGCTAGAAGAGTTATGCATCTCGTGACTCAGAAGACGGCGTGTTTCATCGCTTGGTGAAGGTCATGACTTGCATGGAACCGCAAAACGGATTTGAGATGAATGGCCTTACATTTCTCGTACTAACTGATTGCCGCAAAATGATCAAGAGCATTCCCGCTTCGGGGCTTATCACAGTGCTTTCGGTGGCACTACTCACCAAGGCTACGCCTGCCAAGGCGGAGACCGCTGTTGACTACCAAGGCTCAACTTATTATCTTGACGCGGCCAGGATATACAGCAGCAACTTCGACGGCTGGTACAAGTCTGTCACGACTGGAAGTTGGTGGGGAAATGAAGCGATAGCAAAGGGGCTCGCTGAGGCTGCTGGCCTGAAGCTTGGCTTGGATCGAGAAGTTGTTGAGCCGGATGGCTATAAATTTAGCAAGGGCGCTATTTTTATGTATACATACGGCTACGAAGGGGGCGTCAATGTTATCACTTCAAATTGCCAGTATCTTTATGGCATTCTGGGTTCTACGACAATTAGTCGTGCTGACTGCTCAAGAGGCAACTCCTTTTTTGTCGGGGGGCTCTATGCGTATGAAACCAAAGCTCCTACCCCGTTGACCGTCGCTGTACCAATTGCCTCCTCTGGCAATGTGGGCAGCGGATCTGGCGTCAACCTTACAAGCAATCTAACTGCAAAGATTCTGCCTCAGTTCCAGGGAGGAACGCTGACGGTTGCGACGTCTAACGCTGTTGTCTCCAATGACTTTACGCTCAGCGCCACCGCAGGAAATGCAATTGATGCTGCAGGTAATGACGCTACTTTTAATGGTTCCTTCTCTGCCGATGCGTCTGCTTTAGGGGATCGCGTCACGATCGAATTCAAGAACTCAGTTGCGGCTCGCCCTGCGACAATTACGCTTGGAAAAGCGAGTGACTACGCTGGTGTAACAACGATCCTTGGTGGTACTACGCTTGCGCAGGCCTCCGCGAACGTGCTGTCGCCTAGCAGCTACTATGCCTTAAAAGACAATGCAATT
>Ga0194128_10002082_pt1 | contig 33217 bp, 30 predicted proteins | sample TA2KigCa65mmetaG_FD_148650 | JGI IMG/M metagenome (GOLD analysis project Ga0194128, IMG submission 148650) | Freshwater microbial communities from Lake Tanganyika, Tanzania - TA2015037 Kigoma Deep Cast 65m | ecosystem: Environmental > Aquatic > Freshwater > Lake | place: Tanzania: Lake...
TCAGCTGACGAGGCGCCAAGGGATGAGCTTGACGTCGCGATAGAGGCGTTCGATCTCGTAGAACCGCCGGGTCTCGTCGTCGAAGATGTGCACGACGACGCTGCCGTAGTCGAGCAGAATCCACTGCTGCTCGGAAACGCCCTCGCTTGAATTCGGCGTGGCGCCGGTTTTCACGCGAACCGCCTCGGTGATCGCATCGCAGATCGTGCGCACCTGTCGCTTGTTGCTCGCGCTGGCCACGACGAACAAATCGGTGATCGCCAAGACTTCGCCCACATTGAGCACCGTGATATCGATGGCCTGTTTTTCATCGGCGGCTTGGGCGGCGACTTTGGCCAACTGCATCGCCACGGGTTGCACCTGAAAATCCGTCATTCGTCGCCAGCCACCACCGTAGTCGTCGGAATCTCGGGATTGCTCTCGACAAACTTGGCGAACGACGCGCCGACGACGATCTGCAGGTCGATGCCCTGCGCCCGTTCATTGGTGCGACCCGTCGAAACTTCGCCGATGAAACTCGTCAGGTCTTGCGCTCCCGCCAAAACATTGCCGTCGACATAAAGCACCCGCGTCACCACTTCGGGCGGCCCCGGAACCTCGCGCACGATCGCCACGTTCATGCCATAGGCGAGCAACCGACGCACGATCTCGCGGCTGACCACGGCATTGTTGAACGGACTATCGATCTGCACCGACAACTGACCCGCGATGCCCGAACCCGTTATCGATGTCGGTGCGACGCTCGCCATGATCATCGTGACTTCGGCCGCGTCGAGGCGATACATGTCTAACGAATCGGGGTTCTCCGCCCCGTTCGGCACCGCCTCGGCGGCAAACTGCCAAACCTGAATCGGGCCAGAAATCAGTCGTCGAAAGAATGAGCCGATGTCACTGGGTGGTGCGAGCCTGGTGTCGTCGCTGTCTAGTTGCAAACCCAGACCGACGGTGTTGGCGATCGCATTCAGCACAGACTTTTGGTGGTTGAACCTCTTGTCTTCGGTCTGGTCGATTTCGCGGGCGAGCAAAATATCGGCCAGCGTCGCAGTTTCGACGGTCGTGCGGCCGGTTTTTGCGACCAAACGAGTTGCGCCGTCGGGCTCGGTGTTGCGCACGTCGGAATCTAAGATCACTTCGACGGGGCCGATGGGCTTGAACAATTCGCGCAACTCCGAACGGCCCAAAATTCCGACGGCGGTGAACGAGACATCGAGCAAACCCTCGACATCGGCGACGAAGGCGGACGCATCGAGACCCGTGTATGAATCAGATACCCGTCGCGCTTCTTCGCCTTCGAGCACCGCAGCCATCGACTTGGCCGGCAACGAAATAATCGTGCCACCCAAACTGTTGCCCGCCAGGGCAATCACATTGATCGACGTGATCTCACTGGCGGTGTTCACCGAAGCCAACAGGGCGACGGGCGTATCGGCAATTCTCAAAGTTCGAACATTGTTGACATTCGTGCCGCTGCCCGAATTGAGCGCCGAGTTGTAACCGACCACCAAACCAACAGGAACCAAAAGTGCCGCGGCGACACCGCAACAAAGCGCGACCAGAGCGCGCTGCTTTTGCCGCTGCGGAATCGCCGTCACTTTTTCACACCGTACAAACCACGGTCGCGAATGACCTGCATCACGCCATCGGCGATCAAGAACTGCAACGGACGACCGTCGGTGAACCGAGCGCGCAAGTCTGACGAACTCACCTCGAGTCGCGGCACCTCGACCCGATTCCAGACGAACTCACTCGGCGGGGCCATCGGCGAGCCGGGTCGATCGACGACCACGAGCGTCGAGAGTTTGGCGATCTCGTCGGCCCGTTGCCAGGTGCCGAAACTCGCCGCAACGTCGTCGCCGACGATCGTGAACAGTTCTGCGCCGACATAACGCTTGGCGAGACCTGCCAATGTGTCGGCGGTAAAACTCGGGCCGCCGCGCAGGATTTCGTCGTCGCCCGCAATCAATCCGTCGACACCCGAAATTGCGGCTTGCACCATGGCCAGCCGGTCGGCGGCAGTTTCGACCTCGCGTCTGCCCTGCTTTTGCCACGGGTCGTTGGCGACCATCAACACCACGAGATCGAGGCCAAGGGCGTGGCGAACATTGACCGCCGTCACAAGATGCCCCAGGTGCGGTGGGTCGAAAGTACCCCCGAACAGACCGACACGCATTGGCACTACCAAAGTTTATGAGTTGGCGGCCGGTCAACAGCCAAAACGACCGCCAAAACCCATATAAACCAGGCCAAAAAATTGATGAAAATTTTCACTAAGCCCTTGACATTTTCTGCCGATGCCCTAGAGTGTCAAGTCCCCCGAATACCCCCCTAAGTGAAAGCAGTACTGACCCCCCATGTCGGATTCAATTGGCATCTACTTGAACGAAATCGGCAAAGTTGCGTTGCTCAACGCCGAAGATGAGCGCGAACTTTCAAAGGCGATCGAAGCCGGCCGCGAGGCCAAAAAGCGCCACGAAAAAGGTGAGCGCGGTGCGGCGATTCGCGCCGACATGCGCAACGCGGCGCGGGCCAAAGATCGGTTCATTCGTTCCAACCTGCGACTGGTCGTTTCGATCGCCCGTCGTTATCCGTTGCCGCAAGGCATGGATCTGCTCGACCTGATTCAAGAGGGCAACCTCGGGCTCGAGCACGCGGTCGACAAGTTCGACTGGCGTCGCGGTTTCAAATTTTCGACCTATGCAACTTTCTGGATTCGTCAGGCCATCGGTCGGGCGCTCGACCAGAAGGCGAGTCTGATTCGAATTCCTGGCGACAGGTCGGCGACGTTGCGCGCCGCGTTGCGCCAGGGCTCGGGCGACGCCGAAGGTTTGAGCGCGATGAACGCCGAACTGCACCGCTTGACTACTCCCGTCTCGCTCGACAAAACAATCGGCGAAGACGGCGACGCGACTTTGGGTGATCTCGTGCCCAACGAGGACATCAGCCCCGAAGACGCGGTGATGGGCATGGTCGACACCAACCTGCTCGATCGTCTGCTCGGCACGCTCGACGAGCGCGCCCGTTACGCGGTCGAAGCACGCTTCGGTCTGCACGACGGCGAGCGCAAGAGCTTTCGTCAGGTCGGCGAAGAACTCGGCGTCACGGCAGAAGCGGCCCGCCGATTGGTAAGTCGTGCCGTAGAGGCGCTTCGCGACGACGCCGGAGAAATCCTCACCGTCTGACGCGCGTTGCGTTTATAGGCTTTAAACCATGACCAAGAGCTGGACTCCTTCTTCTTGGCGAAATCACGCGGCTGCACAACAGCCCAACTGGCCCGACTCGAACGATCTCGACTCGTCGTTGAAACAGATCGCGTCGTATCCCCCGCTGGTTTTTGCCGGAGAGGCTCGTTCGTTGCTTGCCTCGCTCGGCCAGGTGGCGAGCGGAAACGCGTTCTTGTTGCAGGCCGGTGACTGCGCCGAAAGTTTCGAGGAGTTCACGGCGGTCAACATTCGCGAAAAACTGCGGGTGATCCTGCAGATGGCGCTCGTGCTCACATATTCGACGGGCGTGCCGGTGGTCAAGGTCGGTCGCATCGCCGGGCAATTCGCCAAACCCCGATCCAGCGACACCGAACAAGTCGGCGGCGTCGAACTTCCGGCGTTCCGTGGTTACATGGTCAACGATCCCGCGCCGCACACCGAGTCGCGCGTGCCCGACCCGCAGCGTCTGGTGCAGGCTTATCACCAGTCGGCGAGCACGCTCAATCTGTTGCGGGCGTTCACCAAGGGCGGTTTTGCCGACCTGAACCGCGTTCACGCCTGGAACCAAGAATTCGTCACGACCAGCGCCGAGGGTTTGCGCTACGAACAGGTGGCCGGCGAAGTCGAACGCGCGCTCACCTTCATGCGCGCCTGCGGCGTCGAAACCGAAATTCACAGCGCGCTGCACGAGGTCGATTTCTACACGAGTCACGAGGCGTTGCTGCTCGGTTACGAAGAGGCCCTCACCCGTCAGGATTCGCTGACCGGCAACTGGTTCGACTGCTCGGCGCACATGTTGTGGATCGGTGAGCGCACACGCCAACTAGACGGCGCACACGTCGAGTTTTTGCGCGGCGTCGGCAACCCCGTGGGTTGCAAGATCGGCCCCGATACGACCACTGACTTTGTCTTGTCGTTGTGCGAGGTTCTCAACCCCGCCCGCGTGCCGGGTCGACTCACTTTGATCTCACGAATGGGTGCCGACAAAGTCGAAAGTTCATTGCGTCCGTTGATTCGGGCCGTGCGCGACGCCGATCATCCCGTGGTTTGGGCATGCGACCCGATGCACGCCAACACTTTCACGGCGACGAACGGCCGGAAGACGCGCCACTTCGACGACATCATCCGCGAGATAACCGGCTTCGTCGCCGCCCACCGCGCCGAAAACACCTGGCCCGGCGGCATTCACATCGAATTGACCGGAGAAAACGTCACCGAATGTTTGGGTGGCGCCGAGTCGGTCGGTCAAGACGACCTCGACATCCGTTACGAAACTGTTTGCGACCCGCGGTTGAACGCGCGCCAGTCGCTGGATCTGGTATTTCGAGTCGCCGAACTAGTCCGCGCCGCAAAATAGCCCGATGCAGGCGTTCGATCTGGCTCGCGAGTGGCCGGCCTCGACAACATCGATTTGCGTGATCGATCGCAACGGTGAAACCAGAACATTCGGCGATACTTCGCGCGTCTCGCGCGTCGCCTCGGTCTCGAAATTGCTCACCGCATGGGCGACGCTCGTGGCCGTCGAAGAAGGCTCAACCGAACTCTCGACGGCGGTTGGCCAGCAAGACTGCACCCTCGCCCATTTGTTGGCCCATGCCGGGGGTTACAGTTTCGACGGCGCGGTGCCGATCGTCGCGGTGAACCGCAGGCGGATCTATTCGAACACCGGCTACGACATGGTCACCGAGCATCTCGAGCAGACGACGCAAATGGCGTTTGGCGAGTATCTGCGCGACGCCGTGCTAGAACCGCTGGGCATGCACAGGAGTTTTCTCAACGGATCGGGCGCCAAAGATGTCGTCTCATCGGTCGACGACCTGTGCGAGTTCGTGCGCGAGCTTCGTGCACCGCGATTGATCTCGAGCCACAGCGCGACCATCGTCACCACGACGCAATTCGCCGAACTCGAAGGTGTGGTGCCGGGCATCGGCCATTTTGACCCTTGCAATTGGGGTTGCGGCGCCGAGATTCACTCGATCAAGCACCCGCATTGGATGGGTGCGCGAAACAGCGCGTCAACCTACGGCCACTTTGGCGGCACTGGTTCGTTTCTCTGGCATGACCCGGCGGCGAACGTCTCATGCGTCGGGCTTTGCGAACTCGAGTTCGACGCGTGGGCCCTGCATCACTGGCCGATCTTCTTCGACGCCGTGCTGGATGAACTAGTTCGATGAGCGAGCAGCTTGTTTCGAAGTCGAACCAGCGCGCCGACTTGTTGCTGCTGTTGTTCAGCGTCTTTTCGACCGCGTCGGCGAACAGCGTCGTCTTCGCCTCGATGTCTGAACTGCAGGAAAAATACCTTTACGCCGATTCGGCGCTCGGCCTGATCGCCGGCGCCGGGTTTGCGATGGGACTGTTGGTGCAGTTGTTCGTCTCGCCCGCTGCCGATCGCGGCCACGGAAAGAAGTTGATCCAACTCGGTTTGGCGCTGGCGGCACTGGGCTCGATCATTTTCAGCCTCGGCGATTCGCTGGCTTTTTTCATTTTGGGTCGGGGTATCGTCGGCGCTTCGATCGGTCTGACCTTTCCCGCGGTGCGCGCCTTGGCCGCACATCTGGATGAAAGTCGCAGCGCCGAGCGACTCGGCGCGGTCTCGGGCATGGAAATCGGGGGGTTCGTGTCGGGCCCGCTGATCGGATCGTTGATCATCGGCCCTTTCGGTTTGGACGCGACATTCTTGTCGTTCGGCGCCCTCGCGGTGTTCGCTCTGTTTGTGGTCACCCCGCGCCAATTTCCTGAACTTGCATCGACCGACGAATCACAGCGGTTGAGTTTCGATCTGTTTCGAATTCGCGACGTCCGCGTCGCGCTGATTCTGACCCTGGCGGTCACGTTTCCAACGGGGATGTTCGACGCGCTGTGGGATCGCTTCCTCGACGACCTCGGCGGAAACAATGCAATGACGGGTTTGACTATCGCCGTCTATAGTTTGCCGTTCTTGCTTTTGTCGGCGCGCGCCGGACGACTGATCGACAAGCGCTCGCCGATCGCGGTGGTGCTGTGGTTGGCGATTCCGATCAGTCTGGTCACGGTGACCTATGGCTTGATGAAGAATCCGTGGACAATTCTTGGCATCGGTTTGGTCGAAGGAATCTTGCAGGCGGCGATGATTCCGGCGGCGCTCTCGGCAATCGCCAAGGCGGCGCCGTTGGGGCGAGCCTCGGCGGCGCAGGGCCTATCGGGGGCGGTCAATGTCTTTGGCCAAATGCTGGCGGCGTTTGTTGCCCCGTCGATTTACGGTGCATACGGTGCCTTGACGACGTTCCTGGTCGTGGCAATCGGCATCGGTGCCCTTACCAGCGTCGGCGGATTGATGCACGGTGCCAGCCTGCGTCGCGCGAGACGCGAGCATCGCGGGCGGGCTTGACAATTAACCCGGCTACAACCTCTCGATGATCATCGCCATGCCTTGGCCCCCGCCAACGCACATCGACTCGAGACCGAATCGCTTGTCGGTGTGTTGCAGTCCGTTGATCAAAGTGGTCATGATGCGCGCGCCCGTCATCCCGAACGGGTGACCCAATGCGATTGCGCCACCATGCACGTTCAGTTTCTCCATTGGTATGCCGAGGTGCTTCGCCGACGGAATCACCTGCGCGGCGAACGCTTCGTTGATTTCGACAAGGTCGATTTGATCGATCGTCATCCCCGCGCGCTTGAGCGTCTGACGACAGGCTTCGACCGGGCCGAGCCCCATGATCTCGGGATTCAAACCCGACACACCCGAGGCCACGATTCGCGCCAACGGTTTGATGCCGAGTTTTTTCGCCTTCGTGTCGCTCATCACGACGACCGCGGCGGCGCCATCGTTCAGCGGGCACGCGTTGCCCGCGGTGATCTCGCCGTCGGGTCGAAAAACCGGCTTCAGTTCGGCGAGTTTTTCGACGGTGGTTCCCGCGCGCGGTCCGTCGTCTTTGACCACGACGGTGCCGTTGGGCAGAGTAAGCGGGGTGATCTCGCGCTCGAAGAACCCGTTCTCTTGGTTGGCCACGGCGCGTTGCTGGCTGCGCGCGCCGAACTCATCCATTTCGCGTCGTGTCACGCCCTCGAGTTCGCGAACATTTTCCGCAGTTTGACCCATGGCGATATACACGTCGGGCAAACCAGGGGCGGGCGACCAAACGCCCTGACCGCCGGCGGCGCGCGCCTTGGTGCGTTCGCCCGAGGGTTTGAAGATTGCGTTCGGAGCCATGTCGCTCGCGCCTGACGCGTACCGACTGACGGTCTCGACACCCGCGCTGATGAAGCAGTCGCCCTCGCCCGCTTTGATCGCGTGAGCCGCCATGCGAATCGTCTGCAAACTCGCCGAGCAATAACGATTCACGGTGACACCGGGTGCGTTGTCGAGCCCGGCCAAGACGGCGACGACACGGGCGATGTTGAACCCGGCTTCCCCCGCGGGTTGACCGCAACCCATGATCAGGTCTTCGATGTCGTCGGCTTTCAGTTGCGGCACTTTGGCCATCAACGCGCGCACGATCTGCACCGACATGTCGTCGGGGCGCAGTTCGACGAGCGAGCCCTTGTTCGCTCGGCCGATCGGGCTGCGGGCGGTGGCGACGATTACTGCTTCTGGCATGGCTCTGGCTCCTCGAAAATCACGATGTTCGTTTCTGATCGTGCCACAAATTGCTCACATTCAGTTGTGCAAACTTTAGTCGCAAACTCGCTGTTCGACGAAGTCACTCGACAACAAAATAAGACACATGAGCGTCATAGTAGAAACGTTGCAGGCGCACACCGGAAAGTGAAATGTTTTCCTTGAGAGCCACTGTTTCGCCCTGCCACCGCTTCTGACCCGCCTCGTCAAAACCGACGACTCCACCTTTTGGAACCAACGGCAGCAAGTGCTTCAGAGCGACAGCGGTCGGCTCGTAAATATCAAAGTCCAAATACAAGAGGGCGATTATCAGGTAAGGATTGTTTTGAACATATTCGGGAATCGTCTCAATCGCATCACCCTTGACAAGTTCAACTTTGGGTATGTGCCCGATCGTGCGGTTCTTGTCTTGCAGTGCGACCCACCGTGCAAGATGCTCATAGTCAGTGTTCTGCATATGACCCACCACGCCAGCGGGATCATGTTTTGATACCGACGGAAAACCTTCGAAAGTATCAAAGCCGATAATTTTTCGATTGAAATTTGTCGGCTCGAGAATTGTTGAAAGGTGCTGGTAAAGCATCAGTGAATTGCCTCGATGAACACCGCACTCGACAATCGATCCATGTACGCCCAAAATTTTTTCAAACAAATGGATACGCGTCAAAATCAGAGTCACCAATTGGCGGTCGAGATAAACAAAAGGGGCTTCAGCGACGTCAGACGCGGCCATCTGATCGAACATCCGGAGCCTCTCCGCACGATATTCAATCTCCGAGCTGACTTCGGTGCGACGCTCACCAATGTTCGGCCGAAAACTTTGCTTGTTGTCCACGGAGCAAGATTAACCGCTCTTGGCGCCCGCAATTGATTCGCCGTTGAAGCGCCGCTCTATATTTGGGGCGTGCAGTTGTTCGATGTGTCTTTGGAAGAAGTCGACCTGTCGTCGCCCGAGTTTTGGCTGCGACCGCGCGACTATCGCGAGTCGGCATTCGCCAAACTTCGAAACACCGACCCGTATCGGTACTTCAAAGAGTTTGAATACCCCTTGCCGATCCGCCCCAACGGCCCCGGATATATCGCCCTGACCCGCCACGACGACATTTGGCACGTGAGTCGCAACCCGCAGTTGTTCTGCAGCGGCAAGGGTTCGAACATCCCCGATCTGTCGAAAGAAATGAACGAGTTTTTCGGGTCGATGATCGCGATGGACGACCCCAAACACTTTCGCCTGCGGTCGATCGTCTCGAAGGGTTTTACTCCGCGCGAGATTTCGCGAATCGAAGAATATGTGAAGGTCAGGGCGCGCACGATTATCGACGCAGTTTTGGATGAATTCGCCGGCAAAGAATTCGATTTCGTCGACAACATCGCCGCCAAGTTTCCGCTGCAGATCATTTGCGAGATGATGGGGATTCCTGCCGAGGACGAGCGGCAGGTCTTCAACTGGACGAACACGATCTTGGGGGCGGGCGACCCCGATTTCGGCGGAACGTTCGAGGGGCTGATGGAGGCGGCGATCGGAATGTTCTCGTACGCGCAGGCCCTGGGTGAGGCCCGCTTGGCCAAACCCACCGACGACTTGACGAGCGTGATGATGCACGCGGTCGTCGACGGCGAGCGGCTGACCAGCCAAGAATTCGGGAGTTTTTTCATTCTGTTGGTCGTGGCCGGCAACGAAACGACGCGCAATGCGATCACCCACGGCATGCTGGCGCTGACCGAGAATCCCGATCAGCGCAAGACTTGGTTCGACAACTTCGATGCGCACACGAAGACGGCGGTCGAAGAGATCGTGCGCTGGGCGACGCCGGTCATTCACTTTCGTCGCACCGCGACGCAAGACACCGAAATCAACGGGTTCAAGGTCAAGACCGACCAGAAGGTCGTGCTGTTTTACAACTCGGGCAACCGCGACGAGCGGGTGTTTGCCGAGCCGTTCAAGTTCGATGTGACTCGCGCCGCCCAACCCACCCAGATCGGTTTCGGCGCCGGCGGGCCGCACTTTTGTCTGGGCGCGAACTTGGCGCGACGCGAGATCGCCGTGATGTTCGACGAGATTCGTCGACGCACACCGAACCTTCAGATCACCGGCGAACCCGCCTACCTGCAGAGCAGTTTCATCAACGGCATCAAACGCGTCAACTGCCGACTCGACTAGTCGAGGATGGCGGGGGTGTGCGCGAGCGCGAGCGGGCCGTGGTTGATGCGGGGCAAGACATATTTGGCGAACAAGTCGCACTCTTTCAGATGCGGGTAACCCGACAAGATAAACGCCGACACGCCGGCATCGATCAACTCGTTTAGTTTGCTCGTCACCTGATCGGGGTCGCCGACAATCGCGATGCCCGCCCCGCTGCGGGCCCGCCCCACGCCCGTCCACAAGTTTTGCTCGATGTAGCCCTCGTCGTCGGCCGCGGTTCGCAGTTCGCTCTGCCGATTCACGCCGGTCGAGGTCGAGTCGAGCGACCTGGCTCGAATCAAATCGCCCGTCACCGGGTCGAGACGCGACAACAAACGACGCGCAGCCTCCCGCGCCTCGCGCTCGGTCTCGCGCACGATCACGTGACTGCGCCAACCGAAACTCATCGGGCGATTGTTTCGTTGTGCCCGCTGTGTCAGGTCGAGCACCACAGAGGAAATTTTCGCCGTCGTATCCGGCCACATCAGATAAACGTCGGCGCTGGCCGCGGCACAGTCGCGCGCCGCTTCTGATAATCCCCCGAAATAAATCGGTGGGCAGCCCATGCCCTGCGACGAAATTCTCGGCGGATCGATGTGCACCTGCAAGAACTCGCCCTCGAGATTCACGGTTCTTCCCTCCAATAGTTCGCCGAGAACATACAGATACTCGGTGGTGCGTCGATATCGAGACTCGCTCGAGAGTTGTTCACCCGGCATCTCCGAAGAGATCGCGTTGAGCACAAGACGCGAGTTCGAGATCTGCTGCAGGGTCGCGATCTGTCTGGCGAGTTGCGGCACGACGACTTCGCCGAGTCGTATCGCGAGCAACAACCTGATCTCGTGGGTCAGCGTCGCAATCGCCGCCGAGAAAGCCGCGGCGTCGATGCCCAGGCTGTAACCCGAAGGCAGAAGCACGTTGTCGAAGCCGTTTGTCTCGGCGCGGCGAACGATGTCGCTGCAGTGCAACCACGAAGATTGCAGATCTTCGTCGGGCACACCCAAGAACTCGTAGTCGTCGTCGCAGAGCGCGGCGAACCACGCGACTTCGACAGGCGAACGATTGTCGGTCACGGGCTAAATCTAGCCCGGGACGTTTTTACGGGTTCTTTGGTCTTACGAACAGCCGCTCGAAGAACCGCAGTCGCCACAAACATGACAAGCCCCGGCGCGTTGAATGTTCGCCGACCCGCACGCCGCACAAATCATGCCCGTGCCCGCCGCTTTGGTCGAACCATGGCTCGGTGGGGCCGAGTAAGTGCCCGCGTCGATCTGGGCCGCGAGGTCGCTCGCCGACGGAATCGTCTTCGGATCGGCGAAGAGATCGGTGCCTTGCATCGTTTCAACGATCGACTCTTCGACCCCAGGAAGCGTCGGCTGCAGGCGCTCTTCGCGGGTGTAGACGCCCAACTCGGCGCGTTCGTCGGTGGTCAGATATTCGACGGCCAGACGACGGAACAGATAGTCGACGATCGAAGAGGCCATGCGGATATCCGGGTCGTCGGTCATGCCGGCGGGTTCGAAACGCGTGTTGACGAACGCCTCGATGAAGGCGCGCATCGGCACACCGTATTGCAGCCCATACGAGATGCTCTTGGCGAAGGCGTCCATGATGCCGGCAAGGGTCGAACCCTGCTTCGACACCGTGAGGAAGACTTCACCCGGTCGGCCATCCGAGTATTCGCCGATCGTGGCGAAACCCTTGCAGTCGGCGACCCTGAACTCGAATGTTCGGCCGCGACGCGAACGCGGCAGTTTTTCGCGCACTGGTTGGTGCACCACCCGCTCGACGATTCGCTCGGCGACATGGGTCGCCGCACCGGCGGCGCCACCCGATGTCGAACCCTGTTCGCCGTCTTTCTTCATCGTCGAAAGCGGTTGTCCCACTTTGCAGTTGTCGCGATAGATCGCCACCGCCTTGACGCCGAGTTCCCATGCCAGCATGTGCAGGTTCTCGATGTCTTCGATCGACGCCTCTTCGGGCATGTTCACCGTCTTGGAAATCGCGCCCGACAGGAACGGCTGGGTCGCACCCATCATGCGCACGTGACCCTCGTAGTGAATCGTGTTGTCCCCCATCGAGCAGGCGAACACCGGCAGGTGCTCGGCCTTCAGCTCGGGCGAACCGACGATCGACTTGTTCTGGTCGATGTAGGCGACGATGCGATCGACGACCGGTGCCTCGTAACCGAGTTGACGCAGCGCACGCGGCACGGTTTGGTTGACGATCGTCATGTTGCCGCCGCCGACCAATTTCTTGAACTTGACCAGACCCAGGTCTGGTTCGATGCCGGTGGTGTCGCAGTCCATCATCAGACCGATGGTGCCCGTCGGCGCCAACACGCTGGCCTGACTGTTGCGCACGCCGTATTCTTCGCCGTCGCGCACGGCTGAGTCCCATGCGGCAGTGGCGGCCTCGACGAGGTTCGGTTGCACGACCCCGATGTTGTCAATTTCTTTGTTCGCGTCACGGTGCATGCGCAACACGTTGAGCATGTAGCGCTCGTTGGCCGAGAAACCGGCGAACGGCCCCATGCGGCTCGCGGTGCGTGCGCTCGTGGCGTAGGCGTGACCCGTCATCAACGAAGTCAACGCGGCCGCCCAGGCGCGACCACCCGTCGAGTCGTAGGGCATGCCGAGCGCCATCAGCAACGCGCCGAGGTTGGCGTAACCGAGACCCAACTGCCTGAACAGGCGGCTGTTTTCGGCGATTTTTTCGGTCGGATAATCGGCGTTGCCGACGAGAATTTCTTGCGCGGTGAACATCACTTCGATCGTGTGCATGTACGACTCGACGTCGAACGAGTCGTCGTCGCCGAGATATTTCAACAGGTTGATCGACGCCAGGTTGCACGCCGAGTTGTCGATGTGCATGTATTCGCTGCACGGGTTCGAGCCGTTGATTCGGCCGGCGGCATGGGCCGTGTGCCACTTGTTGATCGTCGTGTCGAACTGCAGACCCGGGTCTGCGCACTCCCACGACGCGGTGGCGATTTGACGCCACAGGTCGCGGGCTCGAATCGTGCGCACCACTCGCCCGTCTTTGACGGCTGTCAGATTCCAGTCGGCGTCGTCTTTGACGGCCTGCATGAACTCGTCGGTGACGCGCACCGAGTTGTTGGCGTTTTGATATTGCACCGAGAATGAATCGGCGCCGTCGAGATCCATGTCGAAGCCGGCGTCGCGCAACGCCCTCGCCTTTTTCTCTTCGCGCGATTTGCACCACACGAATTCTTCGATGTCGGGATGGCTCGCGTTGAGGATGACCATCTTTGCGGCACGACGAGTTTTTCCGCCCGACTTGATCGTGCCGGCCGATGCGTCGGCACCGCGCATGAAACTGACCGGGCCCGACGCCGTGCCACCACCCTTGAGGTTCTCGGCGCTGCTGCGAATGTTCGAGAGGTTGATGCCGGCACCCGAGCCGCCCTTGAAAATGATGCCCTCTTCTTTGTACCAATTCAAGATCGCGTCCATGGTGTCGTCGACGGAAAGAATGAAACAAGCGCTGGCTTGTTGTGGCACGCCGTTGACGCCGATGTTGAACCACACCGGCGAGTTGAACGAGGCCCGTTGCGTGATCAAAATGAATTTGAGCTCGTTGCAAAACGAATCTGCCTCGTCTTGGTCGATGAAGTAACCGCACTCCGAGCCCCACTTGGTGATCGTCTCGGCGACACGATCGACGACTTGACGCATCGAGTCTTCGCGCTCTGCCGTGCCGGGCGTACCGCGAAAATATTTTTGGGCGACGATGTTCGTCGCATTCAACGACCAAGAGACGGGAAACTCGACCCCGAGTTGCTCGAACGCGACGGTGCCGTCTTTCCAGTTCTTGATCTGCGCGTCGCGACGCTCCCAGACCACTTGGTCGTATGGGTGCACGCCCGGTGCCGTGAAGTGACGACGGATTCCGATCGACAAACGCTCTGGCGCGAGTGACATGTTCTCTGACCTTTACTTTCTCTTGATCCTTGTATTGCAAATTCGAATTAAACTTCTTCTTAACAATCGGTGACGAAGCTGTTTTGGGGTGCGTTTCACACCCCACCTGGGTCTCGGTAGAGACCACAAGATGTTGTGTGCAACTGCCCCCCATTGCAGTTCCGCCCACAATCGGTAGTACCAGATTACAGCACTGTTATTCGATCTTGTCAATCATTTCGCGGGCCTATTTTTACCACCTTTTGCGGCTTTGGTTGACCGAACCTCAGCCTATGGCCGGCACCCTGTGGATTGGAAGTGGATAAGCATGTGAATTTCAAAAAATTGGCTCGACCACGACGGGTATCCCGTTCAACACACTGTTGCCCGACAACGGGTCGATTTCTCGCTCGTCGGTGAGCACGTTCGAGTTCACTCCGGCGTGAAGTTTGGCCACTCGCGTTTGGGTGCCTTCAACCGAATGCCCCCAGCCGTGCGGCAGACTCACGACCCCGCGACGAATCGAGTCGGTGATCTCGACGGGTGCATCGACGACACCCACGCGACTTTTCACGCGCACCAAAGTTTCGGGGTTCACGCCGAGTCTTTGCGCATCATCCGGGTTCATCTGCAACGTGCAACGGTTTTTCCCTTTGACGAGAACCTCGATGTTGTGCATCCACGAGTTGTTCGATCGCAGGTGACGACGACCCACCAACACCATTTGCCCCGAACCGGCTTTGTCGGTCGTCTCGGCCAGTCGAGCCTCGAGACGAACAAGATCTTTGATCAGCGAGGATGGCGCAAGCTCGATCTTGCCCGACGGCGTGCGCAACACTTCTGGCAACCGCGACTCGAGCGCGCCAAAGTCGATGCCGTGCGGCGCCGCGATCAATTTGTCGAGGGTCAACCCGTCGGGTACCGAACCGAATCCGTCACCGAACGGGCCGACTCGCAACATGAAATCCAAAATTCTGTCGGGGCCTCGCCGACCCGACTTCGAGAGTTCGGTGACGAGTTCTCGGTCGTCCCGGCCAAAGACATTCGACGACGAATCTTTTGTCGCACCCCGCACGATCGAGTCGAGCGCGAGATCGTCTACCGCGCTCACATCGGCGTCGGCTCCCAAACCCGCGGCGATCGCCGAGAGCTTGGCCAAAATCTCCCACTCGTCGGGGGTTTCGGGCGCAAGCGGCAGGACCGGCTCGCTGTAGTTGGCGACGTTGCGCACCGCAAACGTCAACAGAGCCAAGTCATAATGACTGCGCTGCAACTGCGATGGTGGCGGCAGGATCACGTCGGCAAATCTTGAAGTTTCGTTCAGATACATGTCGACGCTGACCATGAACTCAAGATCTCCCAGCGCCTTGGCCAGTCGAACGCTGTTGGGTGTCGACAACACGGGGTTTCCGCCGACCACGACCATCGCCCGGATCTGCCCGTCACCTGGCGTTTCAATCTCTTCGGCCATCGCCGCCGCGGGATATTCGCCGAGCACTTCGGGATGTCGACCGACGCGCGAAAATCCGCGCCCGGTGCGAAATCCCTTGCCCACGCCGGCCGTGCCACGGGTGTTGTCGCTACCGGCGACGGGCAACGGAAACATCGCCCCGCCGACACGATCCAGATTGCCCGTGAAGATGTTGACGACATCGACGAGCCATGACGCCGTCGTGCCGAAACTCGAGGTGCATGTGCCGATTCGGCCGTAAACCGCGGCCGATTCTGACTCGCGCAGTTCGCGGGCGATGCGCCGAATCGTTTGCGCATCGATGCCGGTCGTTGTCGCGACGGCCTCGGGCGTGAACGGCGAAAGAGCCGCCACGACTTCGTCGACCCCCACCAGATACGCACCGAGTCGCTCGCCGAGGACCTGCAAGCCATCTTCGGCGAGGGTGTTGGCAAGCGCCGCGAGAAACAGCGCGTCGGTGCCCGGTCGAATCGGCAACCATTCGTCGGACTGAGCGGCGGTGCGACTCCTGCGCGGATCGACCACCACGAGTTTTCCGCCCCGCGATTGCATCGCCTCGATCCGCCCCGGGAAATCTGGCGCGGTGCACAGACTGCCGTTCGACTCGTAAGGATTTGCGCCGAGAACCAACAAATAGCGGGTGCGATCCAAATCGGGCACGGGCACCGAACTCACCGAACCAAACATCAAACCCGAGGAGACTTGTTTTGGAATCTGATCCACCGTCGACGCACTGAACCTCTGTCGCGAACCGATGGCCTGCAACAAAACCCGATTGAAAATCAACGCCGAAAGATTGTGCGCGCCCGGGTTGCCCAGATATGTGCCGACCGACTCGCGACCATGGTTGTTGATCACGTTCGTCAGACCGTCGGCCACCGCTCGCCACGCCTCGGCCCACGAAACCTGTCGATGCACGCCGTCTAGTTTGACCATCGGCATGCGCAACCGGTCGGGGTCATAATGCAACTGCTTGAGAGTGCTCCCTTTCGGGCAGATGAATCCTTTTGAAAACACGTCGTCGAGGTCGCCACGAATGTGGGTTACTTCGTCGTCGACAACGGTGATCGCCAAACCGCAACCGGCCTCACAAAGCGGGCACGTTCGCGTCGCCACGCGCTTGTTCGACATCCGACCATCTTGCCTCAAACACCGACCTCACTCTCAATTGACCAAGGCAGCCGAATAGGCTGTATCGATGCGCCAACTGTTGCCCGCGTTCGCCGAGCACGTCGACGTGCAAAAGATTTACGGGGTCGAGCGTGCGCGCCACAAGAGCGGTCGACCCAGCATCGGCCTGTGCATGGTCATGAGCATCGACGGTTCGACGGTTGTCGAGGGTCGATCGACCCAACTTTCTAACCCTGCCGACCACGACGTGGTGCTCGCCTTGCGTTCCGTGGCCGACACGATTGTCGTCGGCGCAGGCACGGTGCGCGAAGAAATGTACGACCCCCCGATCAAAAAGGGCCTTCGCGTCGGTGTGGTCACGCGCACCGGAAAAATGGACCTGGATACCAACCTTTTCACGAGCGGTGCGGGCTTCCTGATCATGCCCGAAGACATTCAGACCCCGGTGACCGACTTCAAACTCGACGTGATCAAGGCCGGCAAAGGCAGCGTCGACCTGAATCGTGCAATGGCTCAGTTGCCGGGCAACTTCGTGCAACTCGAGGGCGGTGCGCTGTTGAACGCGTCGATGTTCGCCGCCAACCTCGTGGATGAGATCAACTTGACGATCAGCCCGATGGTCACGGGCGCCGACAGCCCGCGCCTGGCCAACGGCGCTCCCCCGCTGCACAGCGACTATCAGGTCGCCCATATCTTGGAAGACGACGGCTTCATGTTCATTCGCTATCTGCGAAAGAACTGACGGTTATTTGCGCGACTCTTTTTCGAGCAGCGCCAACTCTCGTTTGAAGTCGGCCGCGGCGTCGAAGTTTTTGTAGACGCTGGCAAACCGCATGTAGGTGACCTCGTCGATGCTGCGCAGTTGGCTGAGAACGGCGTGACCCACCTGGTTGCTGGTGACATCGTCGCCGCTCAGGCGCATGTCGTCTTCGACGCGTTCGGCAATTTCGACCAAGACCGAGTCTTCGACGGGTCGCCCTTTGGCCGCCGACTGCAAACCGGCAATGATCTTGCGCCGATCGAACAGTTCTTTGTCGCCCGAGCGCTTGATGACATAGAGCGGCACTTCTTCGAGCCGCTCGTACGTCGTGAATCGATGGCCGCACTTGAGACACGACCGTCGCCGACGAATTGAACTGCCCTCTTCGGAAACGCGCGAATCAATGACTTTGGTGTCTTCACACTGGCAACTGGCGCACCTCACCCAAACAAGACTAACCATCTTGAAAATTTGGGTCGCAGTTTGGTGATATCTACGGAATTCGAACCAACTGACCGGGCGTGATCAGATCGCCGTTCATCAATATGAGTTGATCGACGACATCGGTGATGTTGCTGTTCGGCGCGATGCGACGAGCGATCGCCCACAGCGTGTCGCCCGGTTCAGCGACGACATATTTCGGGGTGGCCAAATTTGCCGCGGCGGGCTGGTCGACCGCAGCCGAAGTGTCGAGCCTGGCAAAACTGATCGTCACGGCCAGCAAAGCCAGAACCAGTGAAACCACCGCGCGGCGACGGCGATAAACCGGAGCCATGTTTCGTCGGTTGACTCGTGACACCGGGAAGTTGTTGATTGCTATGGCCATTTCTGCCTCTTTTCAAGGGGTTCGGGGGTTGTTCGGGATGATTGGGTTTTTCGTGGTTTTTGCCTTTGCCACCACCTTAGCGAACAGGTGTTCGTAGTACAACGTCAGTTACGAACATTTGTTCTCCGAACAGGTGTTTGACTTTGGGGGCGAACGGGCGTACGCTCTGGATATGCGAGAAATCAACGATCCGACCCGAATAAACGCCGCCCAGGCCAAAACCAACACCCTTACCGAACGCCAACGAGGCATCCTCGACTTCATCGTCGCCAACATGCGCGAACGGGGCTACCCGCCGTCGGTGCGCGAGATTGGCGAAGCCGTTGGCCTCAGTTCATCGGCCACCGTGCACAACCATTTGGCCGCCCTGCAGAAACTCGGCTACCTGCGTCGCGACCCGACAAAGCCGAGGGCGATCGAAGTCCGCTACGAGTCGTCGAGTGGTGTGGCGATGACCCACCGCCCGACCAAGCACGTGCCGCTTGTCGGCGACGTGGCCGCCGGTGCCAATGTGCTGGCCCAAGAGAACGTCGAGGAGCTCGTTCCACTGCCCATGGACTTCACGGGCGACGGTGAGTTGTTTATGTTGCGCGTGCGCGGCGAATCGATGGTCGATGCGGGCATCCTCAACGGCGACTTCGTCGTCTGCAATTCGCAAAACACGGCCAACAATGGCGACATCGTCATCGCCGGCATCCCTGGCGACGAGGCGACGATCAAGACATTTTCACGCAGCGGCAACCGCATCACCCTCACTCCGTCGAACTCGGCGATGAAACCGATGGTCTTCGACAACGACGAAGTTTCGATCTACGGAAAACTCGTCACGGTCTTGCGCCGACTCTAGGAGTCGAGAACAGCTACGGTTCGACGACCGGGAAACCAGTCGAAAAACTGTCGAGGTTGGCAAAAACTTTCGGCAATGCCGATGCGTCGCCCGCGATCTTCGCACCACCGGCTTTGAGTTCATCGGCGAACGTCGTCACTTGGGCGATCGCATCCAAAAATTGGCTGCGAGTTGTCGTCACCGTCGCCGGTTTGGGTGCCTTCGGATTCCGCATCTCAATCGCCGTCGGGCGGTAAACCGACGCCGCGCCTGACCGGAAAATACCTGTGGTGGTACTGCCCCGTGACTTCGAAGATCGCCGTGCCGGTCGCGCCGTCGGATGTGCGGACCATCATTTCGCTGAGACCGCCACCCAAGGCACTGTCGGCTCGGTTGGCGATCGCGCTATAGCGCTGCGCCCACCGCCCCGTGGCCTCGACCGAAATCTTGCGACCACCCTGCAATGTGAAATCGAGCCTGCCCGCCAAACCCGCGACATCGTCGCCGAACTTCTCGTATGAAACTGGTTGACCTTGCCCGTTCAACCACTGCAAGTCGTGCTGAAAATCGATCACGGGCGTCGGCTCGCCGCCGTCGGCGGGGGCGAAGCATCCGTCGGTGTAAACCCGGGCACCGTTCGGATACTCCCAGTGCCAGACGCTGAGCATGCCTTCTTCAAGTTGGATCGGCGTCCACATCCAAAGCGGGCACCGGGCGTGCGATCGAACACCCCACGAGTGGTCGCGTTGTCCCCACCAGTTGTTGATTTGGTGTGTCTTTCCGTCGCGCGTGTAGGTGCCGTTATAGGTGCCACTCTGAAACATGTGCGACTGGTCCCATATCACCTCGTGCTTGGCCTTCATCGTGCCCCGTCGCAATTGATACGGCGCCGTTCGCGCCGAAAACATGATCTCGAAACTCACCGGGGTCGCCGAACTCGGCGCGGCGACGAGCCGCACTCGCTGCAACGGCTCGACGATGTCGATCGTGATTGGTCCAACCTGAAAGTCGTCTTGGTCGCCGTCGACCTTGCGCACGTGGCGGGCCATCACCGGCGAATCGCCGACTCGCCCGAGTTGCAACGAGTCCATTTCTTGCCGGGACGGAAAGTGCGCGAGGGTCAAGATCAACACGTCACCCGGCCTTTCCCGCTCGTGCAAGATGAAAAACAGGCTTTCACGCCAGTCGGGATGAAACAACAGCGTTTTCGGAAACGGCTCGGGTATCTGATGGGCGAAGCGTTCGTCGAGTTTCGTGAATTTGCCCATGGGTTCGTCGTTGGTCTCGCTAGGCGAACAGCTTCTCTGTTTCGAGGTCGAGCATCTGTCGCCCATGGCGGTTGGCCATCGCGGCGAACATCGCGTCACCTCGTTCAGTTTGTTTGACTAGCACCGAGGCGACGATAGCCATGATGAAGCCGGTCGTACCAAGCAGGCGATATTGCGCCCAAATCTCGTCGAACCGCGCATCAATCTGCTGTCTTACGAGACCCGCGCAATATCTGCGCACCAGCATTTCCTCATGTTTTCGTCGATCTTCGACATTGAAACTCGCCCCGATGAAATAGCCCAGGTCGCTGGCGCCGGGCATCGCGCCGACGGTCTGCCAATCCACCACCTTCACGAATTGACCGCCCGGGTCGCGACCAAACAACAGGTTGTCGAGTCGAAAATCGCGGTGGGCGACGGTTAGCACCTCGGGGAAAGCCGAGTTGTAACGATCGAAGTTTTGCACCAATCGCGAACCCAGCGAAATAATCTCGGCGTCGACCGTCGCCGCAAATCGCTCGGCGAAACCCGGGAACATCGCCTGCAACAGGCTGCCGGTGCCCGCAACGGAACTCGGCGAATGCACGGGCAGCCAACCGAGCGTTCTCAGTCGCGGCGAACCCCAAAGCGGTGCGTGCAGCTTCACGAGTTGGTCGATCGACGCCTCGGCCTGTTCGATTGACGCACCCGCGATCTGGTCGCCCTGGGTTGCGCCGACTATGTCTTCCAAGACGAGCACGAAATCATCAGCGGTCGCGTCATACCAAACATGCAGGCACTTGGGCGCGTCGACATTGACCAAACTTCGCAGGGTCGAATAAAAACTCGTCTCGAGTTCGTAACAGCGTGTGGCGCGCGAGGCGTTGCGGCTCTTCTCGTTTTGCGACGGCACCTTGACCACCACGCTGACGGGTGTTTTCGGACGGTGTTTTTTCGTTTCTTGCTCGATCGCAAAACTGACCCGATAACTTTCGGCCATCTGACCGGTGCCGATCGGCACAACCGATTGAATCGCGAGTTTTTGTTCGCCGAATTCGGGCCCGAGAACACGCGACAAATAATCCGCGCTGATCCCCCGATGCGAAGAGATTGCGCCCATCGCCTAAACCTTATGATAGATCGGTGATTTCGTTCAAAGTTGTCGCGCTCACCGAGCATCGACGCCACTGACAGACCGCCGCCGAGTGGTCGATTACCGCTTGGCAACATGAGTTTCCAAGCGACACCTTGCAAACATGTTCGGATCAACACGCGCTCGCGAGTTGGGGCATCCGACTCTCTATCGATGTACCGAGCACACCCAAAACTAGTATCTCGACAAGAGTTGGCAGAGGGTTCGCGAGACTATCTTTCGCGGGCCGCATCCCACCGTGATGCGAGTCGAACTCGTCGACTGGGATTTACGAAACCGCGACGATTGCAGGACGCGGGCCGCGCAGAAAAAATTAGTCGTCGAGCGCCCAACGGGCTTCGACGGTCACCGAGACTTTCTGCGTGCCCAGGTCGACCACCGTCTTGGTCGACTCAGCGACACCAGCGTCGGCTCGCATCCAAGGTTGCGGGCTCACCGCGGACGACGAGAATTCGCGAACCGAAATCACGGCGCCGAGTTTCACCCCGAGCAGGTCGGCGTAGTCTTCGGCTTTTTTCTTCGCGCCCTTGATCGCATTTTCACGGGCCTGCTCGACCGCATCGGCCGTGTCGAGCAAAATCGGCGTCAGCGTGTCGATCGTCAGGTCGGTGCCAACTTTTGAAACCACGGCGTCGACGACATCGCCTGCCTTCTCGGTGTCGCGCAGCGTGACGGCAAACGACTGCGAGGCGCGAAAACCGATCAACGACCGTTCGCCGTCCTGCGAATATGAATACTCGGGATAAATGCTGATGCTCTGGGTGGCGATGTCTTTTTTGTCGACCCCAGACTCGTCGAGCGCCGCGCGGGCCCGATTTGCCAACAAGTTGGCCCGCTCCGAAGAGAGTTTCGAAGTCGCCTCGACTGCAAACACCGAAAAATTGAATTGCACGCCGTCGGGCACGACATTGACTTCGCCCGTGGCCTCGACGGTTACACCCGTTTCGAGCGGCTGCGTGACATCCCAAGTGTTCTTTTGGCCGACGCTGAAACCGCAACTGCCGAGCATCATCGCCGTCGTGCCGAGCGAGACGAGCGAGACGAGAACTCTTTTGTTTTTTGTCATAACAAATTCTACTTGTTCTTCAATCGATCGGCGACCTGTGCAAGTCGGTCATCGGGCTGAACTACGGCAACCCGAACATTTTGCGATCCTCCCGCGCCATAAAAATCACCGGGGCTGACGAGCGCACCACCGCAATCTGCGAGTCTTTCGGCAAAAGCCCAACCGTCACGCGCATCGAACCACAAATAGAAACCACCCGCCGGTGGCGAAACTTCGTGGCCCGACCATCTCGACAAGACTCCGGCCATTAACCCAAGTCGTCGTCGATAAGTTTCGCGCTGTACCGCGACATGGTCGTCATCGTTGAGCGCGACTACAGCGGCCGCCTGTGCCGGGCCAGGCACGAGCATGCCGACATGCTTGCGCACTTCCTTTAGATATTGCACGATTTCGTCGTCGCCCGCGTAAAAACCGACGCGTACACCGGCGAGGTTCGAGCGCTTCGACAAAGAATGCAACGCGACCACACCGTCAAGGCCGTGCTGCAAAACAGATTCGGGTTTTCGCGACCAGGTGAACTCGACATAGCACTCGTCGCTGAAAACCGGCACTTTGTTCATTCTTCCCCACTCGGCGACCGATGCGAGCTCTTCGAGCGCACCCGTCGGGTTGTTGGGAGAATTTATCCAGATCATCAACGCGCGGGCGACGTCGCTCGCCGCGATCTTGCTCGTGTCGATGCCACCGCTTGCCGTCATCGGCACGGCGACGGCCCGGCATCCGGCCAAGATCGCACCCATCTCATATGTCGGATACGAAACTGCCGGGAACAGAACGGTGTCACGACTCGGGCTGCGCAATTTCAGATACTGCGGCGTCGTGGCGACGAATTCTTTGCTGCCAATGCAGGCCGCGATCCGCGAAGTCGGCACCGACACGCCAAACTTTCGCTGCATCCAGGCTTGTGCCGCCAGACGAAGCGCCTCTGAGCCGATGCTCGGTGGGTATCCCCGCTCGCTGTCCGACGACGACAATGCCCTAACGACGGCTTCGGCCGGCGGGTCGCACGGCGTGCCGATCGAAAGATCGACCAGCCCGCCCGCAAACTTGTCGGCCAATGACCTGAGTTTGTCGAGCCGATCATATGGATACGGCGGCGGAACGAAACCGTGGCTCATTTGACGACCACGAACTCGCTCAGTCGACCAGCGCTGGCGTCGGCCAGCCGGGCTCGAATTCGCATCGCGTTTTCTTCGTTGGCGGTCGAAACCACCTCGCCCTCGCGATGCACCGTGGCGACGATATCGCCCCGATCGTATGGAACCAGCAACTCGACGACCGTGGTCAAGGACCGCATTCGATCGCCGACTAGGAGCAAGAGTTCGTCGAGACCCTCGCCCGTCAGCGCCGAAACCGCGACGCTGCCGTTGTTTTCGTAGACAAGGCGCTTGGCCTGGTCGGGTTCGAGGTCGGCCTTGTTGAACACGAGCAGTTCGGGCACATGCGCGGCACCGATTTCGGACAAGATTTCGCGCACCGCCGCGATCTGCCCGTTCGGGTCGACTGCCGACGAGTCGACGACATGCACCAGCAAATCACTCATCGCCGCGACCTCGAGCGTGCTCTTGAACGCCTCGATCAAACCATGCGGCAACCGACGCACGAAGCCGACGGTGTCGGAGAGCAGCACCGGTTCGCCGCCCGGCAGCGCCAGACGACGGGTCGTCGGGTCGAGCGTGGCGAACAATCTGTTCTCGACGAGCACCCCCGCGCTGGTCAAACGATTCAACAGCGACGATTTGCCGGCGTTGGTGTAGCCGACGATCGCCACAGAACCCAGACCGCTGCGCGCACGACCCTTGCGCTGCTCTTGCCGGGTTTTTTGCAACTCCTCGAGTTCGCGGTCGAGACGACTGATTCGCTCTCCGATTCGACGCCGATCGCTCTCAAGCTTTGTTTCACCAGGACCACGGGTTCCGATGCCACCGCCCTGCTGCGACAGCCCGGCTTTCGCACCTTTGCGAATTCGCGGCAATCGATAACGCAACAGCGCGAGTTCGACCTGCGCTTTGCCTTCGAGCGTGTGCGCGTTCTGCGCGAAGATGTCGAGGATCACCGCCGTGCGATCCAATGCGGTTCGTCCCAAAAGTTTTTCGAGGTTGTATTGCTGCGCAGGCGAAAGGTCGTTGTCGAAAACCACCGTGTCGGCGTCGAGCGCCAAACACAATTCGCGCAACTCTTCGGCCTTTCCTTTGCCGATATAAAATGTGCTGTCGGGGGCGTCGCGGCGTTGCGTGATGCGACCAACTTCGTCGGCGCCGGCGGTATCGATCAGACGGGCGAGTTCGTCGAGCGACTCCTGGGTTTCGTCATCGGAATGTTGGGCCAATGTGGCGGCGACCAAGATGATGCGCTCGCGCACACCACGCGAGATGAGCGTCGAACCGAGTGCCTCCTGATAGGGCGTGGTCATGATTCGTTCACAAACCCAACTCAAGGTTGTGTCGAGATGAAAAATTCGCGGGGCCGATCAGCGTGACATGGCCTTCTTGCGGATGATTCAGCCGCACGGTCGCGTCGCCACCGGGTTGGTGCACGAGAATTTCTTTCGTCGACGCGGGCACGAGACCCCACTTGCTCGCCGCCCACGCACTGGCGCACGCCCCGGTGCCGCAAGCCTGGGTGATGCCCGCACCTCGCTCGTGCACGCGCATCGTGATCGCGTGGTTTTCGGGGCCCGGCTCGACAATCTCGAGGTTGACCTGCGGAATCTTGCGACCGATCTCGAGCAGGTCGACCACCTGCACATCTTCGACACCGACGACGGCATGCGGGTTGCCGACCGAGAGGTGCATCACCGGTCGATCCGGGTCGGTGCCGACTGCTGCCCAGTTCTCGGGGGCTGAGATGTTCGTGACCGCGCCCATGTCGACGCTGGCGAGCACCTGCTCCGGCGAAACCGGCCGAACATCGACGATTCGGTCGCCGTTGTCTGTCGTCACGGTGTAACTCACGGGCGTCTCATGGTTGTCGGCGTCGAAGGCGGCCTGCGCCAAACACCGAATGCCGTTGCCGCTCATCTCTGCCGTCGAGCCGTCGGCGTTGTACAACTTCATCTTCAATTTGAAGTCGTCGAGTCGCGTCAACAACAACAGCCCATCGGCACCCACGCCGTGGTCGCGGTGGCACCAGTCGCGGGCGACCATCGGCCAGTCGAGTTTGGTCTGGGCGATGTTTGACTCTGCGAGTTGCCCAGTGTCGAGCACCAAAAAGTCGTTTCCGAGGCCGTGATGCTTGCTGACGACGACTTGCATGACTGTTTCTGTCTAGCGTAAATGCCCGTCGATTATCGGCACAATTTCGCCGACTGGATCTTCGTCAACCGAACACCAGTTGATCCGCGGGTCACGACGAAACCAACGCTCTTGGCGCACCGCAAACTGACGAGTGTGCACGATCGTCTCGTGAACCGCCTCGTCGAGACTCATGTCGCCGTTCAGATGCGCGAAAAGTTCGCGATAGCCGAGCGCCTGCGCGGCGGTGCGTGATACGCCCTGCGCGGACGCGTGAAGTTTTTTGACCTCGTCCAGAAATCCGTCGGTCATCATCTGCTGCACGCGCTGTTCGACGCGCGCGGCCAGCCGATCTCGGCTCCAGAGCAGACCGATCTGCACGACGCCGTTTTCGGGATACGCACCCGTGCCCGGACCAAAACTGCTGAAGGCCCGACCACTGCCGAGGCACACCTCGAGTGCCCGAACGATTCGGCGTCGATTCGACGGCTCGATCTTTTTTGCCGCGACGGGATCGAGTTCAAAAAGTTTTCCGAAGAGCACCGCCGTGTCGGGTTCGGCCTCGAGCGACGACCTGACTTGCGGATACTCGCCCGGCAGGGTCAGATCGTCGATAACCGCGGTGAGATAAAGACCGGTGCCGGCGACCAACACGGCCTGGGCATTTGCCTCGTTGATTTGCCGCAGCGCCGCTGTCGCGGCTTGTTTGAATTCGGCAACGGTGAAACTCTGATCGCTGTCGACCAGGTCGATGCAGTGGTGCGGCACCAGTTTTTGATCTTCGGTCGTCGGTTTGGCCGTGCCGATGTTCATGTCTCGGTAGACCTGCATCGCGTCGACGGCGACGATGTGAATCGGCCGCTCGTCGGCTCTGCGTGATTGCGCCACGGCCATCGCCACGGCCGATTTGCCGCTCGCCGTCGGCCCGACGATGGCCAGCGGTTTGGGTTTGCTGTCGGTCGTCGTCACGAATCTGTTTGGCGTGGCTTGCGGGGCTTGATTCGGCGATTAGATCGCACTCGAAACGGCCAGTCGCAATTTGTGTCGCGGAGGCTCGCCGACTTCGACCAATCGACCCGCCAGGTGAAATCGCGCCGCGTCGGTGATTGCGACTTTGGCGAAGGTGCCGACACGCAGACTTTCGGGCGAACCGAAGTGAACGAGTTTGTTCTGTCTGGTACGACCGGTGGTCAACTCGGGGTTCTTTTTGCTCATGCCCTCGACCACCACTTCTTCGATGCGACCGATTCGCGCACGATGTTTTTGCACGGCCGAATGATCGAGCACGACTTTCAGCCGCTCGTATCGCGAGACGGCGACCTCGGGGTCGATGAACTTGTCGGTCATTTGCGCCGCTCGGGTGCCGGGTCGGGGCGAGAAAATGAAAGAGAACGCCGAGTCGAAACAGGCCTCGGCGCAAACCTCGACGGTCCGCAAAAAATCTTGTTCGGTCTCGCCCGGAAAACCGACAATCACGTCGGTGGTCACCGCCAGGTCGCGGATCATCTCGCGGGCTTGCGCCAACCTCTTGAGATAACGCTCGGCGGTGTAACCGCGGTGCATCGACGCCAGGACGCCGTCAGAACCCGACTGCAACGGATAATGAAGGTGCTCGACAACAGCCGGCGTCTCGGCCATCGCCAACAGAGTGTCCTCGCGCATGTCCTTGGGGTGCGGGCTGATAAAACGCACCCGCGAAATGCCCGGTATGGCCCCGACCTTGCGCAACAATTCGGCGAACTGCGGCTTGGCTTTGGTGTTCAGATCACCCGCCGCGCGCGCCGAAAGCGCCAGATCGCGCCCGTAACTGTTCACATTTTGGCCGATCAACGAAATCTGCGTCACGCCGCTGCGGGCCAACGATTCGACCTCGGCCACGATCTCTGCGGCAGGCCGCGAAATCTCTTTGCCGCGAACGGCGGGCACGATGCAATAACTGCAGGTGTTGTCGCAGCCGATCTGAATCGTCACCCAGGCGTTGTATGAAACCTCGCGCCGAACGGGCAATGCACTGGGAAACAACGAATGGTCGTCGAGCACGGCCGCCTCGAGAATCTCGGTCACGGGTTTGCCGGTGCGGGTTTGCTCGAGCAGTTCGGCCGCCCGATGGACATTGTGCGTGCCGATCACCACATCGACATACGGGGCCCGTTTGCGAATCGCCTCGCGGTCTTTTTGGGCCAGACAGCCCGCGACCAGAATCTGACGACTGCTTTTCTCGGCCTTCCAGGTCTTCAATCGACCCAAGGTGCCGTAAAACTTCTCGTCGGCGTTTTCGCGAATGCAACAGGTGTTGATCACCGCAACATCGGCGTCACCCAGACCATCGACATTGGTCATGCCATCTGCCTCGAGCAGACCCGAGATTCGCTCCGAGTCATGCTCGTTCATCTGGCACCCGAAGGTGCGCACGAAATAGTTGCGGGTCACGACCCGCTTATTTTACTGGGATATCTCGAACGCGAGATTAGAGCTCGATCGGTTCGTCGTCTTTGGTGGTGAAGGCCTTTTTGGAAGCCTTCTCGGCGACCGGTTTGGTCGCCGCAGATTTGTTGTCTGCACCTTCAGCCGACTTTGAATCGGCGACCGGCATCGACGCCTGCTTCACGCGCTCGGCCATCTGCACCATGATCTCGGCGTTTTCGGCCAGGAACAATTTGGCGTTTTCACGACCTTGACCCAGTTGCTCACCGTCGTATGTGAACCATGCACCCGACTTTTTGGCGATGCCCAGGTCGACGGCCATGTCGAGCACCGCGCCTTCTCGGCTGATGCCCTTGCCGTACATGATGTCGAATTCGGCCTGCTTGAACGGTGGCGAGACTTTGTTCTTGACGACCTTTACGCGGGTGCGAGAACCCACGACCTCGACGCCGTCTTTGATCGTTTCGATGCGACGGATGTCGAGGCGAACCGACGAATAGAACTTGAGGGCCCGACCACCAGGGGTTGTTTCCGGCGAGCCGAACATCACGCCGATTTTTTCGCGCAACTGGTTGATGAACACCGCAACAGTGTTCGACTTGTTCAAGTTGGCGGTGAGTTTGCGCATCGCTTGGCTCATCAGTCGGGCCTGCAGACCCATGTGGCTATCGCCCATTTCGCCCTCGATTTCGGCCCGCGGTGTGAGCGCGGCGACCGAGTCGATGACCACGACATCGAGCGCACCCGAGCGGACCAACATGTCGACGATTTCGAGCGCCTGCTCGCCCGTGTCTGGCTGCGAGATCAAAAGGTTGTCGGTATCGACACCGATCGCTTTGGCATAGACGGGGTCCATGGCGTGTTCGGCATCGACATAAGCGCAGATGCCGCCATTGCGTTGGGCTTCGGCCACGATGTGCATCGCCAGCGTCGATTTGCCCGAGGATTCTGGACCGAAGATTTCGATGATGCGACCGCGCGGAACGCCGCCGATGCCGAGCGCGATATCGAGTGGAAGCGCCCCGGTGGGAATTGCGGCGATCTCAAGACCTTGCCTGTCGCCCATGCGCATGATCGAACCCTTGCCGAATTGCTTGTCGATCGCCCCGAGGGCTACTTCGAGGGCTTTGTCTTTTTCTGTGCTCATTTGTTGTTGCCTTTCGCTTGATTGTTTCGATTGTTTTGGGGATTTCGCACTTTAGGTAATGGGTGTTGCACGCAACCCTACACACGAACAGATGTTCGGTCAAGCACCTTCTGCCCCATATAACACGGGCCTTTGCGCCGAAAATGCGCGTATTCTCAGCCTTTTGTCGGCTCGCCCAAGCAAGCCAATTCGTCGGCGTCGAGCGGTCGCATGCTCAGGTCGACCGCCAGCCACAAGGTATACGAAATTGGATAACCGAACACGCCCACGAGCAAAGTCACGCCGACCGTCGACACCAGCAACTCGAGAATCGCGATGTCGGGATAGGTGACCGCGACACCCGTCACCAAAGTCGCCAACAACGCAGAGCCGGTGACGATGAAATTGATCGCCAACGCACCGAGCATGAAGCCCTCCAAATTGCGCTGCCAAACAAGATTGCAACCCCGGCAAGTTTTCTGCGTTCGAAACCACGACACGAAGAACGCGCCGCGCCAGCCGCAATGCGGGCAGCGCCGAAACAATCCTCGGGTCAACATCCGCAGAACCGAGGGCGACTTGTTCGACACGAAAATTCTGGTCAGGCCAGAAGTTCGTCGACAAAGTCCTGAAAAACGTTGGCGTAGTTGAGCGTCTCGGCTTCGCCGTGCAACACGGAAATCAGCCACTGGTCGTCGAGACCGGGTGGCAACAACGCGCCGCGATTGATGCCGTGCATCCATTGGGCGAACGCAAGGTCAAAATCAGTGGCCTTGTAGTCGCGATAATTTTGAATCGGTTCGCGCGACCAAGTCACGCAACCCTTGGCCCCGAATTGCACGACATGGGCTTCGATGCCCGAACGGTCGATGACGGCCGTGCAAGCCGCGACGAGTTTGGTGTTCAGGTCGATCGTCTTTTGCGTCGCCTCGGGCGTGCAGACCTCGCGCAACACGGCTCGCGAAGCGGCCATGCACAACGGGTTGCCGTTGTAGGTGCCGAGGTGCAGGACCTTGCCGTTGGTGATCGCATCCATGTATTCGCGCTTGCCCCCAAACGCGCCAAGCGGAAGCCCGCCGCCGATCGATTTGGCCAAGGCGACGAGGTCGGGCGTCACGCCGAGCGCGCCAGTCGCACCGCCCCAGCCTGAAGTGATGCCCGTCTTGACCTCGTCGAAAATCAACAGCGTGCCATAGCGCTGGGTGATCTCGCGCACGGCCTGCAAGTATCCGGGCAACGGCATGCAGATGCCGATGTTTTGCATCACGGGTTCGACGATGAAGCACGCCACGTCGCCGTCATGCAAAATCTCTTCGAGCGCCTCAGGGTCGTTGTAAGGAACAACCAGCGTCGTCTTGAGAATGTCGGCGGTAATGCCCGCGCTCGACGGCACCGAAACGGGCCTGCGGGCGGGCCCGGCAACCGCGATTGGCGGCTTCATCGAGACCATCACTTCATCGTGATGACCGTGGTAACCGCCCTCAACCTTGACGATCTTGTCGCGACCGGTCGCGGCGCGGGCGACCCGAATGGCGTCCATCGTGGCCTCGGTGCCCGAGTTGGTGAATCGCCAAAGCGGCAGACCATAGCGTTCGGCCAGCATCTCGGCCACTTCGGCATTGTCTGGGCAGGGAGATACAAAAAGCGTGCCGATATCCAGTTGGCGATCGATCGCCGCACGCACTTTGGGGTGCACATGACCGGCGAACAAGGCCCCGAAACCCATGTCGAAGTCGGTGTATTTGTTGCCGTCGACGTCTTGCATCCACGAGCTGCCGGCCGCCTTGATCACGATCGGATACGGGTCGTAGAACTGAAAATTCGACGGCACCCCGAGTGGCAGAACTTTTCGTGCCCGCTCAATGGCGCTGTGAGAGCCTTTCGTCCGCTCGGCATACAGGGCGAGCTCTCGGGAGGTGATCTCCCTCGCGCGTTGCGTAAGCGGTGAATACAGCGTGGAATCCATCGCTGTCATGGTTATCAACTCCAATAACTGGTCGCCTCAAGTTTAGCCTTGCCGCATCGCGTTGGGGTGAGCCGATTACTGTGGCAAACTGAAGTATTCGTGGTGGGCGTAGCTCAGTTGGCTAGAGCGCCAGGTTGTGGTCCTGGAGGTCGCGGGTTCAAGCCCCGTCGTCCACCCCAACAAAATTTTGCTTTTTTGCGTATCTCCGTGACCAATTAAAGTAGTGTCGTTGCGCTGTCGCGAACAGCGTTGTCGCTCCTCTAGCTCAGTTGGTAGAGCAACGGACTCTTAATCCGCAGGTCCTGGGTTCGAATCCCAGGGGGAGCACGAAATGAAGGTTGTCGCGGTACTCGGTCACCCGAGTGCCGATAGTTATTGCGCCGCGGTTTTCAACTCGGTGGTCAGAGAACTTGAAAAATCGCACGAAGTCACGGCGGTGCGCTTGGCCGAGGAAAACTTCAGGCCGACGATGTCGGCAGTCGAGCGGCGCGCCTACGAAACAGCCGCACCGTTGGTCGAGGATGAAACCCGCCGTCATGCCGAGGCTTTGCGCACCGCCGAGGCGCTGGTTTTCGTCTACCCCACCTGGTGGTCGGGGCTCCCCGCCCAACTCAAAGGTTGGCTCGAGCGCGTGTTCGTCGTCGGCGTGGCGTTTCGTTTCAACCAACGGGGCAAGATTCGCCCCAGTTTGCAAAATGTTCGGCACATCATCGGCGTCAGCACCTACGGTTCACCGTGGCGCTACGTCAAATTGATCAACGACAACGGTCGACGCACGCTGACCCGCGCGATTCGAACCTCAACAGGGTTGCGCACGCGCATGATGTGGTGCGGTCTCTACGCGCTCGACACTTGCACGGTCGAGCAGCGCCGGGACTTCATCGCCGACACGACCGCAAAGATTTCGAAACGACTTGGTCGGTAGTCGAAATGAAAACCTTGGTCGTCTATGCCCACCCGGTCGATGATTCGTTCAACAGTGCCGTGCGCGACAGCGTCGTTGGTTCGCTCATCGCCGGCCGACACGAGGTGCGTCTGCGCGATCTGTACGCCGAAAACTTCGACCCGTATTTGAGCGCCAAAGAACGCGCGCTGCACCACACGCCACCCTCGACCCGACCCGAACTGGGGCGAGATGTCGAGGACCTGCGCTGGTGCGAGGCGCTGGTGTTTGTTTATCCCACTTGGTGGTCGGGTTTGCCGGCGATGCTCAAGGGCTGGATCGACCGAACTTGGATGAACGAGGTGGCCTGGGTTCTGCCCGCTAGAGCGAACACGATTCGGCCGCGATTGACCAACATCAGGCGATTAGTCGCGGTGACGACGCATGGGTCGTCGAAGTTGGTCAATGCGCTGCAGGGCGAACCCGGAAAACGCACGATAACGCGGTCGATTCGGGTGATGTGCAATCGCTGGTGTCGCGCCCGATGGGTCGCGCTTTACGGTCTCGACAAGTCGACCGCCGATTCGCGAGCGAGATATCTATCTCGCGTGGGTCAACGAGTCGCCCGCGCCTTGCGCTGAAGCACGCTGACGGTTTCGATGTGCGGCGTATGCGGAAACAAATCGAGCACGGTCACTTTTTCGAGTTCGTAACCCCCATCAATCAATAGTCGCAAATCGCGGGCGCCCGCCACGGCATCGCAACTTACCAAAACGATGCGCTGAGCGTTCGTCGCCACCAACTTCGACACGGCTTGCGGGCCAAGGCCCGTGCGCGCAGGGTCGGCGAGCACGAGACCCGCCTCGACAGGCGACCATTGCTCGACATTGCCACGCACGATTTGACTCGGTGATGCAGTGTCGCGGGTTTGTCGAAGATGCTCGGCGAGATTCACCTTCGCGTCTCGACACGACGACTCGCTTGTTTCGATTAGTGTCGTTGGTACTTCGGGTTTGAGCAAAGTCGCGGCAAATAGTCCGACGCCGCCATATGCGTCGATCACCCGACCATGGTGGCCAGACAATGCCTCTACGGTCGCGGCCTCGCGCACCGTCTCGACCAGCAACTCGGCCGCCGCGTGTGACGATTGAAAAAACGAAGTCATCATTATTCGCAAAGTCACGCCAACAACTTTTTCAT
>Ga0194128_10002086_pt1 | contig 33195 bp, 28 predicted proteins | sample TA2KigCa65mmetaG_FD_148650 | JGI IMG/M metagenome (GOLD analysis project Ga0194128, IMG submission 148650) | Freshwater microbial communities from Lake Tanganyika, Tanzania - TA2015037 Kigoma Deep Cast 65m | ecosystem: Environmental > Aquatic > Freshwater > Lake | place: Tanzania: Lake...
GTTCTGGCAGGGCGGCGTACCAGATGACGGATTCCTGGTGGCCTTCGAGGAAGGCGAAGCAGAGTGCCGCGAGCGCGGCGATGCGCCAGCCGATGACGCGCCAACTGCCGAGGGCGAAGACGAGCGTGGAGCAGAGAATATCGAGGAAAAGGCTGGTGAGTCGGTAGGGCAGGGGATCGATACCGAAGAGTTGTTCGGTCCAGTGCGTCAAAATGAGCGACGTGGCGCGGCAGCGGTAGAGGGCGTCGCTGAAGAGTGCCGGCCAGTTTTCGAAGGCCCCGTACTTGCTGGCGTAGTGGATCTGGACGTAGTCATCCGAGATGAAGGGCAGCGAAAGGGAGCGGGCGTAGGTCAGCAGCGACAATACGAATATTGCGCCGAGCACAAGCAACGCCTGAGTACGGATCGATTTTTTCATCCTCGTTGTTACGAACTGCAGTGTGGGCCAAGTATATAACAACTGGCCGAGTGTCCGGCGAGTTTTGTTAAAACGGCGGCCTACCCGACCGATGAGGTAATGGAGCGGCAGAAGGTCCGCCGCACTATCTCAAGGAGCTTGTACAAAAAGATGAAGAAATTTGCGACTTTCGCGGCCACGGCTTTGGTGGCGCTGTCCTTTGTTGCGGTGAACTCGTTCGCCAGCGACGACCACAAGAAGGACGATCACAAGAAGGAAGAGAAGAAGAAGCCGCACTAGGCTCTCTTCGAAAACTTACTCCACGGGCAAGCCGTCCGCCTGAGCGCGGACGGCTTGCGTTTTTCATTTGGCGGCGGATGGATACCAACCGCGATCCCAGGGGAACGCAAACGTCGGGCGGTTGACGTAGCGGGCCATTCGAAATGACAGCTTGGCGCCGGCGCCGGGCTCGAGGCGGACGGTGACGGTGGCTGCGGCGATCTTGATCGTCTGACCGTTGACGGTGACCGAATCGAAGCGGTGTTCGCCGTAGCCGCCGGCCTGGACGGCGACCTCGCGAGGCTCGATGGGGTTGGTGTTGACGAGGGTCACCGTGGCCGAATCGGCGGCGAGTTTGTCGACGAGTGCGCCGACATCTTCCGGAAGGCCGGCGCGGCGGCGAGCGGGATCGAAGTAGCGGAAACGGCTGTGCAGGGTCCAAACGCGGCCGTTGGCGAAGTAGCCGCCGAGGGTGAGATTCGTCAATGCGTTCGTGGTGGCGGGATTGAGGTCGAGCAAGTAGTCGGCAAGGCGGGTGTCGGCGGAGGTTTCGTCCTCGCGAATCATTTGGACTCTCTGGCGGATGTGGGCCAGGTCGGCTTGCAACGCTTTTTCCGGGAAGGTCTCGAACTTGCCTTCGAGGTAGCCCAGCCAGGCCGAGGTGCGATCGGTTTCGGCGTAGCCGCCTCGGCCGGATTCCGCGCGCAGCGTGGTGGCGACGGGGATGCGGTCGAGGTCCTTGCGATTCATCGACCAGAGGTAGATTTCCATGAGGCGGTCGTGATGAAGGCGCGGCGTCCAGTGATACCACTCTGGCTTGCCGTCATACTTGTAGCCGCGCGGATCGCCGTACATTTGGGGTAACGTGGTCTGCCCGTTCCGCTCCTTCTTCTGGGCGTAGATGAGGTCCATCTGTTTGCGCAGCGTGTCGATGTAGGACTGGTCGCCGGTCATCAGCAGAGCGTTGCCGAAACCGGGGAAATTACCGTCGGTAAAGTAGCCGCGATGGGCGATCTGTCCGAGTTCGCCGTCGAAGATGGTGAAGTTCCAGCCGTAGGTGCCTTTCCACCATTGGCCTTTGTGTTCGCCGCCGAGTTTGCCGTCCAGGCCGATGTTGGACGGGATCATGCCGCCGGTTTCGGCGGCGCGAGCTTTCCATGCGCCCATGTAGTCGCTGACCCACTTGTGGTATTTCTCTTCGCCGGTAAGGGCGTAGGCGTTGATGCCGAGGATTGTGGCCGAGAGATTGAGGAAATTGTCGCCGACGCTGTCGAGATACTCGTCGCAGTGCGAGAGCATCTTTTTGTAATTGGCTTCGAGGTCGAGCATTTTGCCTCGGCCGGCGGGATTGTGGAGGAGATGAAAGCGGCCGGGGACGGGATCGCCGACCCAATCGTAGGTCGTGGCTTTGCGGAGCATGGGGCCTTGCGAGCCGGTCCACATGCTGCGAATGATTTTCTTTTCGGGATCGTAGTTGGGGGCGTCGGTATCTTCGCCGGTATACATTTTGGCGAAGCGGATGGAGCGTTGCTTCCAGTGTTCGTCGTTGGGCGTGGAGAGGCCTTGCAGGAGGAATGCGCGCATGCCTTCGCCGGTGTGGAACCAGTCGGACTGGGTGAGGAACTCCCGGTGATAGGCGCCGTTGGCGGCGAGCGTGGTGAGTTTGGTGCGCAGTTCGTTGTACTGTTTCCAGTGGCCTTCCTGGCCTTTTTTGAACATTTCGAGGACGGCGTCGTCGCCGCCGAGCGCGTGGAGGAGCGTCCAGTTCCAATAGGTCTCGATGGCGTCGTCGGGGCCGTCGAGCGTACCCCAGCGCGGCGTGTGGAGCAGATAGCCACGTTCGTCCACGAACTTCTTGTAGAACTCGGCGACAGCGAACGAGTTGTACTTGAGCAGTTCCCGCTCCAGCACGGCCCAGGCGGGCGGAGGCATGGGCGTCTTCACGTGGACGATGGGGGATTGGGCGAACGCAGCGGAGCTGAGGAGAGCGATCAGACGAATCATGACAGCCAACACGATATCAAGTTCGAGCCGATGGCGGTAGGAGCGTTCGAGACGCTTGGCCTCTTCCTCCCGCGCGTCGAATTGGAACTCTGTTTGGCGTTTGGACGGGTTTACCGCCTAGGAGCGCCGCCGGTCAATTCCGCGCTTCATGGCAAAACGTGCAGTCATTGGGCGCCTTCTTGGCGCGGTGACATTCCATGCACGTGCCCATCGCAGTCGATACTTCCTTGCGGAGCGTCTCCCGCTCGGCGACCGGACCGTGGCAATCGGCGCAGGTGTTCTTCGCCTCAATGTGGGCCTTGTGCGAGAAGAACACGTAGCTTGGAATCTGATAGATCCGAATCCAGGGAACCTTTCGCTGCTGTGCGTGGAACTCCGTCAGCTTTGCGATATGCGGCGAGTCCTTCTTCACCGCCGTGTGGCAGCCCATGCACTTCGCCGTCTCCGGAATACCCATCAATTCGCCAGGATCTTTGTTCTCATGACAGAACTTACACGCCAGTTTCTGATCGCCGGCGTGGATCTTGTGGCTATACGGAATCGGCTGCCGCGGGGCGATCTGCGCCATCACGCACAGCGCGCCGATTACTAAAACCGCGTTGCGCATCAAACGCTGCCCTTTTTCCGCTGCGCGATCAGGTACTCGCTCGCCCGCATCGTTAGCGCCAGGATCGTCAGTGTGGGGTTCTGCGCGCCGCCCGAGGCGAAGCTCGATCCATCCAGCACAAACAAATTCTTCACGTCGTGCGCCTGGTTCCACTTATTCAGCACGCTCTTTTTCGGATCGGCGCCCATGCGGCACGTGCCGAGCTCGTGAATGCTCTCGCCCGGCGGCACCATCTCCCAGTGCTTCGCCAGCACCTCGAATCCAGCGCCCTCCATTGCCGCCGCACCTGTTTCCATCGCGTGTTTGGCCATGTTGAATTCGTTATCGGTGTACTTCTGCTCGATGTGCAGGCACGGTATGCCCCAGGCGTCTTTCAGCGCCGGATGAATGCTCACCTTGTTCTCGTAGCGCGGCAGGCCCTCGCCCATGGTGGTCATCGAGAACGCCGCACCCTGTAGATCCGCGAGTTGCTTGACGAGTTGCTCGCCATAGGCCGGAATCAGCTCGGCGTTCGGCGTGCCGCCGCTGTGGAAGTCGTAGGCGTAACCGCGGATGAAGTTCAGATCGGTGTGCTTTAGATTGGTGAACCGGGGGATGTAGCCAGCGCCGCCCATCAACGTGCGCGGGCCTTTGCCGCCGCGCGCTTCGGGCACAATCGCGACCACGGTGTTCTTTACGTAGAACTGATCGAACAGGTAGTGACCCAGTACGCCGCTCGAATTGGCGAGCCCGTTTGGATGGATCCTCGATCGCGAGTTCAGCATCAACCGCGTCGATTCCAATGTCGACGCGCCCAACATCAGATACTTGGCCGGGACGCTGAACTCCCGCTTGCTCCGCCGGTCCAGGAAATGAACCGCGTTCACCAGGCCGGTGTTCGAATCGACGCCGATCTCGCGCACGATCGCATTCGGCACGATCGTTAGATTGCCGGTTGCCAGCGCCTCCGGCAGCAGTAAGTTCACGCTCGACGCGAGCGTACCGGTCGACCGCCGCGGCTTCGACGTCGGCACGCCCAACTTGGCCGCCGCCGCCTTAAATCGCTCGATCGAGGTTGAGTCGCGCGAGTCGTCCAAGATCAGCTTGCCGTCGGGCATTTGCGCCCAGCCCTCGTTGCGGCCCGAGACTTTGAAGATCGGCTCGACGCGATCGTAGAACGGGGAAAGCTCGGCTAGATCCACAGGCCAGTTTTCACCGAAGCCATCGTGGTCTTTGCACTTGAACTCGTAGTTGGAGAGCCGCCACGACGCGCGTCCCCAACGCAGCGTCTTGCCACCGACCATCCGAATGCGCACCCAATAATACGGATCGTTCTCCGGATAGGAATACGGGTTTGCCTTCTCGTCGATCCACATGTTGGCGTCGAACTCGGAGGCCTGCGTGATATGCGGAAAACGGCCCGGCTTGTTGAACCCGCGATACGGCAACTCGTAGACGGCCTTCAGGGTCTTGTGCCGGTCGAGATCCGCCATCGGGCCGGCTTCGAGCATCAGGCACTTCACGCCCGCTTTGCACAAAATATACGCGGCCATTCCGCCCGACGCACCGGAGCCGACGATGACGACATCGTAGTCTTTCGCCATTAGTCGATCACCTCCCAGTAGGTGTTCACACCCGCGCCGCGCCGGCCGCCGGAGGCCTCCGCCCAGGCACGCGAGTTCATCGACGCTCGCAGAATATCGTTCTTCGCGTCGCGCAAGAATTTCGCCAGCAAATCCTTCGGCGCCGCCCAGGTCCACTTCGCGGTCAACGGCTTCAGGTGTTCGGCCGCCTCGGCCGCGTTCGTGCTTGCGAAGGCCTTGTTGTGCAGCTGCCGCGCGTTGACGTCGAGTTGGTCGAGCCCTTGACTGTAGAGCACCTGGCGAGCGGTGGGCGATTCCGCCAACAGGAAGTCGAGAAATTCCGGCACGCCCGCTTCGTTGGCGGAAGGGCGCCCGTTCACCGCGGGCAAGATCGCGCCGCAAAGCCGCGTCAGCGTTTTGAACTGCTGTTCGCTGAAGAACTTCGGTTTTGCATCGGCGACCGCCTCATGAGTCGAGGTGTCAAGCTTGACATTGTCTTCGGTGCGAGGAGCGTTGGAAGAAGGCGGCGTCTGGGCCGCTACTCCAACGCCAATCAGACTTCCTAGAGCGCTGCGGCGTTTCATTTGTTCAAGCTATCACATGGGATGCGCACGAGGACAATATCCTCCATATTCTCCGCATGGATGACATAGAGGAATCCGCCGCGCTCGAGCAGCTGCGGGTAGTGATAGCCGCGATAACCCGGTTCTTTGCCGGCGTAGCGATAGATCGTCGGCTCGTCGCGCAGCGTATAAATTTTGTCGAATACGATGCCGTCGTCGGAGAGCGATAGCGACAGCGGAATCCGCGTTCCATCGATGTTGGTATTGGATGCCAGCGCATAGCGCCCATCGGATAGCCGTAGAACGTTGAACTTGGCCATCGCATCGGGGAAGTTGGTCTTTACCGGCGCCGCGAAGTTGATCGAGCGATAGAGGCGGCGGGATCGCTCTCCGTCGCGAAAGGCAGTATGAATATCGCCGTTGGCTGCCGTCCACCATTCCGGTTCATCGAGACCCTTCTGTTCGATCGCGATTGCCTTCCAATCGCCTGGCGACGTCACCCCGCCTCGCAGCATCGACACATTCATTTTGTGGTTTCGTTTCGACATCAGCCAGTCGCCGCTCGCCGTCTTGCGGGGCGGAAAATTGTTGATCGCATCGCGTGCGATTACGACCGGCGCATCGAACCGCTTGCCGTTCCACTTGTAACCCAATAAAGTGAGTCCCGGGCCGAACAGCGGCCGCACCGCTTCATCGCGCGCCGCCAGCGCGATCAGCTCGCCATCGCGCACCCAGAACCCGCGCGCGAAGGTTCGATAGCCCTCTTCGCTCGGCGTCAGCGCGCGTGCCTCCGACCAGCGCTCGCCATCCACGCTTGTCGCATAACGGACGTATTGGCCAGACTGCAAATCGCGAATCCGGTTCGTGCTCCACATCGCCCAAAACCGGCCCTTGTGCCAGGTGATGTAGGGGTGCATGTTGAAGCCCGTCTTGCCTTCGACGGCCTGGTAGATCACACGCCGCCGGCCCGGCAACTTGCCCGCGTTCCGCGCCGCGAACATGTTGGTTTCGATAAACCGGTTCGTCGCCCGCGCGACTTCTCCGGGCGCTTCTACTAACAAGGAGTGGCCGGAATTCTTGACCCAATGCAGAACGATGTTGTCCCGCTCGGGGACTCGCAGTAAAGCCCGCGATGGGCGCTCTCGGCCGCGATCTCCCCAAATCGAAAGCACCGGCAGATGTGTCTCCGCCAGTATCTTCGACCCGTCCCACTTGCGCCATGCTGTTGCGAACTCCTTCCGCTCGGCGTCGGTCAGCGTGTTCACGATCCGCTCGCGCAGCGCTTCCGCTCGGGCCGGCCGTGGTCCGGGATCGCCGCCGAACGCCTCGGTCTGTACCAGGTGATGGGTCCATCCTTCCATGGCGATCACGCCCTTCAATCCTTTCGGATTGCGTCCGGCGATCTCGATCGCCACCATCCCGCCGATACTATGGCCGCCGATATAGAAGCTCTTTTCGTCGCGGATTTCATGCAGCACATGCGTCGCGAACGCTTCGACGGTTGGGTTCTTCATGCGCAACGGCAACTCGACCACGCGCACCTTGGCCGTCGAGCGCTTGCGAAACTCGTCGAAGACCTCGGGGCCGTTGAAGCTCCCCGGAATCAAAACCAGCGTTTGTGCATGAGACGCGACAGCGGCCAATAGCGCAAGGCGTCTCATCGTGCCTACTCGACGCGGTAGTTCGGCGCTTCCTTGGTGATGATCACGTCGTGCACGTGGCTCTCGCGCAAACCGGCCGGCGAGATCTTCAAGAACTTCGAATTCGCCTGCAAGTCCGCGATTGTGCCGCAGCCCGTGTAGCCCATGCCCGCGCGCAGTCCGCCGACAAGCTGGAACACCAACTCGGCCAGCGGGCCTTTGTACGGCACGCGGCCCTCGATGCCTTCGGGCACAAGCTTCGTCGAACCCACGTCCTGCTGGCCCGTATACCGGTCGGCCGACGATCCCGTCATTGCGCCGAGCGATCCCATGCCGCGATAGCTCTTGAACGTGCGGCCCTGGTACAAAATCGTCTCGCCCGGGCTCTCGTCAACGCCCGCCAGCAAGCTGCCGATCATCACGGCGTCGGCGCCGGCGGCGATGGCTTTGGTCACATCGCCCGAGTACTTGATCCCGCCATCGGAGATGAGAGGAACTTTCGCCGCGCGGCACGCTCGCGCGGCCTCGGTGATCGCGGTGATTTGCGGTACGCCCGCGCCGCTGACGACGCGTGTGGTGCAAATCGAACCCGGTCCGACACCGACCTTGATGCCGTCGACGCCCAATGCAATCAGATCCCGCGCGCCTTCAAACGTGCCGACGTTGCCAGCGATCAGGTCGATGTCCGGCAGCGCATGCTTGATCGCGCTAACCGCCGCCAACACACCCTCGTGATGGCCGTGCGCCGAATCGATCGCCAGGACGTCGACCTTTCGCTTCACCAACTCCTGGGCGCGTTCGAGAAAATCCTTCGTCGAGCCCACCGCGCCGCCGCAACGCAACCGGCCCTGCGAATCCTTCGCCGCGTTCGGATACTTCAACTTTTTCTGGATGTCCTTGACCGTGATGAGGCCCTTCAGCGTGTACGAGTCGTCGACGACCAGCAGTTTTTCCACGCGATGCTTGTGCAGAATCTGCTCGGCGTCTTCGAGCGTCGTGCCGACCGGAACCGTGATGAGGTTCTCGCGGCCCTGCGTCATCCGCGTCGATACCGGCATTGTGAAGTTGGTCTCGAAACGCAGATCGCGATTTGTCAGAATGCCGACCAGCTGCTTGTTCTCGGTTGTGACCGGTACGCCAGAGATGCGGAAACGCTTCATCAGGTCGAGCGCATCGGTGATCGGCTGATCGGGGCGAATCGTCACGGGATCGACGATCATGCCCGATTCCGAGCGTTTGACCTTATCGACTTCCTCGCATTGCCGCTCGATCGACATGTTGCGGTGGATGATGCCGATACCGCCTTGCTGCGCGAGGGCGATCGCCAGGTGCGACTCGGTAACGGTATCCATCGCCGCGCTGACGATTGGGATGTTTAGCGGAATGTTGCGCGACAGGAACGTGCGCGTGTCCGAACTCGCGGGCAAAACAGAACTCCGCGAAGGAACGAGGAGTACATCATCGAAGGTCAAGCCTTCCATCAACTGATCGGGAAGCATGGTGTGGAGGGTAGAGTATCATCCATGATACGACAGGCGCGCTCGAAGGCCGTCTGCTAAAATAGAAGCGAATCCCTCCCCTGGTGTTCCGAATCTTCCCCCTCAACAGGAGTCTTTTCTTCGCATGATCAACGCGACCTCTTTGCGCCCTGGCATGGTGATCAAGTTCAACAACGAACTGCACAGCATCTTCACGTTCGTTCACCGCACGCCCGGCAACCTGCGCGCTTTCGTTCAGGTGAAGATGCGCAACCTGAAGAACGGATCGATGTTCGAGCACCGGTTCGCTTCCGAAGACCGCGTGGAGAAGGTGATGCTCGACGAGGTGGAAGTGGAGTTCCTCTACAAAGAGGTCGATACCTACCACTTCATGAACACCGAGACGTATGAGCAGTACGAGTTCACGGACGAAATCCTCGGCGACGCGGCGCAGTATCTCACGCCGAATCTCAAGGTAAAAGTCGAGTTCTTCGAAGAGAAGCCGATCGGCGTCGAGCTTCCCGCGGCGGTCGAAATGAAGGTCATCGAAACCGAACCCGGTCTGAAGGGCGCGACCGTTTCCAATGTCGGCAAACCGGCGAAGATGGAAAGCGGCCTCGTTGTTCAGGTTCCCGCCTTCATCGGCGAAGGCGAAGTGATTCGCGTTTCGACCTCGACCGGCGAGTATTTGGAACGCGCGTAAAGGCGGACAACGCTCCGCCGCCTACAATTGCCAGGCTGATATCGACGCGTACCCTGCCGCACCGGCGGCGACGCATGCCGGCGCGTTCGATTCGTTGACACCGCCCAGCGCGAGCACCGGAATCGAAACTCGGCGGGCGGCTTCGGCGAGTTGCGCGAGGCCGAGCGCGGGGCCGTAGCCGGGTTTAGACGGCGAAGGAAATATCGGACTCAAAAAAACGTAGCCGGCTTTTTGCGCGCGGACTACTTCGGCCACCGAGTGACAGGAAACGCCGAGCAGGAAGTTGGCCGGAATGTCGCTGGGAAATGGAACTCCCGACGGGAGGTGCGCTCCAGCGGCGCCACAGGCGCGAGCGACGTCGACGTTCGAATTCACGATGAGTTTCGGCGGCAGCTTGACGAGTTCGCGCGCAATCGCGAGCAGTTCATCCGATGGCAGATCTTTCTCTCGCAGTTGAATCCAATCGACCGCGCCGGCGACGCGGCGTGCGTTTTCCAGCAGCGCATCGATGCCTCCTAGCGCGCGGCCTCCCAGCGCGCGCCGGTCCGTGATGTAGCAGCGGATCATCCTTTCAGTAACCGCAACGAGGATGGTTGGATTTCGATGGCGAAGTGTTCGGCGCGTTCGATCGCTTCCCATTCGGCGCGTGCGATTTCGGCGCGGAAACCGCCCTCGAAAAGCAGCCGCGCGCGCTGCGCGCCTTCGACCACATGTTCCAACTCCATGGCGATCTGATTGGCGCGGGGTGAGCCGTTGCGGGCGGTGACCGAGACCTGCGTCGGGTGCGCGCAGAGTGTAACGCGATCGCCCTTGAGATGGCCGGGGTAATACGTGCCGGCGATTTCGAAATCGCCGACGCGCAGGCGGCTCGTGTTGCGGCCGGGGTCGAGCGCGACGATCTCGGCCTCGATCAAATTGTAGATGCCGAGTTGGCGGGCGATGTCGGGTGAAGCCGGCGCGTCGAAAACATCCCGCGGCGCACCGCTTTGCACGATGCGGCCGTCGCGAAAGACGTGCATTCGGTCGCCGAGTTCGATGGCTTCTTCGACGTCGTGGGTGACCAGTAGGATCGGCCGGGCGAAGTTGTCTTGCACGCCGCGAAGGACGGCGTAGAGCTCTTGCCGCAGCACGGCGTCGAGGCCCTGGGCGGGCTCGTCGAGCAGAAGCAGTTTGGGATCGGCGAGTAGGGCGCGGGCGATCGAGCCTCGCTGTTTTTGACCGCCACTCAACTCATGCGGCGCACGGCCGGCGACACCGCCGAGTTGAAACCGGTCGAGCATTTCCGAGACGCGCTTGTGTCTTTCGACGTTGCCGCCGCGCGTGACGGCGAACTCCAGGTTCTCGCGCAGGGTCATGTGCGGGAAGAGGGCGTAGTTCTGGAAGACATATCCACAACGGCGCGCTTGCGGCGGCAGGTGAACGCCGGTGGGGCCATCGTAGAGCAGCGCGTCGTCGAGCAAAATGCGGCCATCGGTTGGGCGCACGAAGCCGGCGATGCAGTCGAGTGTGAGCGTTTTGCCGGAGCCGCTCGGCCCGAAGAGAACGGTCACGCCTTTGGCCGCTTCGAAAGCGACGTCGAGTGTGAAGGCGCGCGAGTCTTTGCCGCCGGGGTAGCTCTTTTTTAGGCGCGCGTTGATCATCGGCGCACCCACTGCTGAGCGGCGTCGTAGAATGCTGCATTGTCTCCGCTGGCTTCGCGCGACGGTGCCGGTTGGGGAAGGTGCGCTTCGTTGAAAGTCAGCATTTGGGGTTGGGGAAGGTCCGCTTCCTTGCGGTCGCGGCTCTGTAGGGTTGTCGGAGTAAATGGGGCGTTTGGGGTTGGGGAGGAGGTGGCGACTTTCATCGTTTTGAGCGGCCCGCGGCGGGCCACGGCGCGGTGGATGAGTGCCAGGGCGATCATGACATGGCCCGCTTTGGCGTTAGACGGTTGGCGAGTGTGAGGAGAGCGAGAGCCAGTAGGCTTACCACCAGTACCAGCGCGCGCGCGGCGGCGCCATTGCCACCCTCGACCGCGTCATAGATTGCAACGGCGACCGTCTGGGTGCGCCCCGGGATGTTGCCGGCGACCATGATCGTGACGCCGAAATCGCCGAGAGACCGCGCGAACGCCAGCGCCGACGCGGCGAGTATGGGCCGGCGGGCTAACGGCAGAGTCACTTGGAAGAAAACGCGCCATTCCGGGGCGCCGAGCGTGCGCGCGGCGCGTTCGTAAACGTGGTCGACCGATTCCAACGCCGCGCGCGAGGACTTGATCAACAGCGGCGCTGAGTGCAGCACGGCGGCGAGCACGGCGGCCTGCCAGGAGAACACAAGCGGCTCGCCGAAGATTGATTCGTACGCGCGGCCGGGCCAGCTTTCACGGCCGAGCAGCACCAATAAATAGTAGCCGAGCACTGTCGGCGGCAGCACGACTGGAAGCGTCGTGGCGGCGTCGACGAACTCTTTGAAACGGAAGTCGCGATTGGCGAGCCAATAGGCGATGGGGATGCCGGATGCGGCGGCCAGAAGGGTGGCGAGCAAGGCGACGCGGAGGCTGAGCCAGAGGGGAAACCAGTCGATGGGAAGCGACTCAGCCATTCGAACAAAGTATACCGATTATGTTTTTGCCGTACGAGGCGGGTATGCTCGAAGGCGGACATGAATATTCAGGGCAAGGCGATTCTAGTAACGGGCGGCGCGTCGGGATTGGGCGAGGCCACGGTGAAGGCGCTGCGGGAATCTGGGGCGCATCCGGTGGTTCTCGATTTGCAGCCGGCGGGCGAGGACTCGGTGGCCGGGAGCGTTTTGCATGCCGAGGATGTCGAGCGCGCGATTCATATCGCGGTTTCAACACGCGGCGGATTGCATGGCGTAGTGCACTGCGCGGGCATGGGCGCGGCGGGGCGGACGATCGGCAAGGATGGGCCGATGCCGCTCGAGCGTTTTGAGAAGGTCATTCAGGTCAATCTCGTCGGCGTGTTCAACGTCGTCCGCTTGGCGGCGGCGGCGATGATGCGGAACGAACCGGACGAAGGCGGCGAACGCGGAGTGATCGTCACGACATCGTCGATCGCGGCGTTTGAAGGGCAGATCGGCCAGGCGGCGTATGCGGCGTCGAAGGCGGGCGTGGCAGGCCTGACGCTGCCGCTCGCTCGCGAGTTCGCGCCGCGCGGGGTTCGCGTTGTCTCGATCGCGCCGGGATTGTTTGACACGCCGCTGCTGGCGAATCTGCCGCCGCAAGTGAAGCAGGAACTGGGGGCGACGGTTCCCTTTCCGCCGAGGCTGGGCCATCCTTCCGAGTTCGCGAAAATGGCGCTGGCGATCTTCGACAACCCGATGCTGAACGGAGAGGTGATCCGTTTGGACGGCGCACTGCGAATGCGACCCTAACCGGCTGTGCTATCATAAAATCGACATAAAGCGATTAAGGTAAGACTAAGGAGTATCCACAGCAATCCCATGGCCCTGGCTAGCGAGTCGAAGTCGGCGATTATTTCGAAGTACAAAGTTCATAAGAGCGATTGTGGCTCGCCAGAAGTACAGGTGGCTGTCTTGAGCACGCGCATCCTGCAGTTGACGGAGCACTTCAAGACGCACAAGAAGGATTTCGGTTCGCGGCGTGGTCTGTTGACCATGGTGTCGCGCCGCCGCCGCCTGCTTGACTACCTCAAGAGCCGGAGCCCGGAGCGGTACCAAGCGCTTATTGCGAAGCTTGGCCTCCGCCGCTAGTGGACCTTCCAACGGTACGGGCTTTCGGTTAAGCCCGGCAAACCCGCTCTTGTGAGCGGGCCCAGCCGCATAAAAAGACTCCCGTCTCCTTGATCTGTAAATCAGACCTCAAGGAAAACACATGCTGAACAAAGTAGAGATCGACCTATTCGGGACTCCGATCTCCATTGAAACCGGCGTAATGGCGAAACAAGCCAACGGCGCCGTGATCGTACGTTCCTACGACAACGTCGTTCTCGTCTCCGCCTGCACCTCCGGTAAGGAGCGCGCTGGCGTCAGCTTCTTCCCCCTCACTTGCGACTACCGCGAGTACACCTACGCCGTGGGTAAGTTCCCCGGCGGCTTCATCAAACGTGAAGGCCGTATGTCGGAGAAAGAGACTCTGACCTCGCGCCTGATCGATCGCCCGATTCGCCCGCTGTTTCCCGAAGGCTTCCGCCACGAGACGCAGATCATCGCGATGGTACTGTCGGCCGAACCGACGCGCGACCCCGCCCCGCTGGCGATGGTCGGCGCGGCCGCCGCTCTCGCCATCTCCGACATTCCGTTCCACGAAGTGCTGGCCGGCCTCCGCGTCGGTAGCGTGAACGGCGAACTGGTCGCCAATCCGACCTACGACGAAACGAAGGCGTCGCCGATCAATATCACCGTCGCGGGTACCGAGAGCGGTATCGTGATGGTGGAAGCCGGCGCGCAACATGTCGTCGAAGACGATGTGTTGAAGGCTCTCGAATTCGGCCACGAATGCTGCAAGAAGATCGCCGCGGGTATCCGCGAGTTGGTTGCCAAGTGCGGCAAGAAGAAGTACGAATTCGTTGCCGCGCCGATCAATCAGGCGATGTTCGATCAGATCGACGCCGCGCTACGCGCCGAGCTGACCGATGCCCTGGATACCAAGAAGTACGCGAAGCTGGAATCGTACGCGCGCGTCGACGCCGCCCACGAGAAGGCCGAAGCGTTGTTCCCCGAAGAGCAGAAGAAGGAAGCCGGCCAGCTGTTCGACCGCTTGAAGGAACAGATCTTCCGCGACGAGATGTTGAAGGCCCGCCGCCGTCCCGATGGCCGTGCGTTCGACGAAGTCCGCAATATCGACATTCAAGTCGGCGTGCTGCCCCGCACTCACGGTTCGGCGCTCTTCACGCGCGGCGAAACGCAGGCGCTGGTCACGGCGACGCTCGGCACCAAGGACGACGAACAGCGCATCGAGCTGTACGATCCGACGGTCGTTTCCAAGCGCTTCATGCTGCACTACAACTTCCCACCGTTCTCGGTGGGCGAAGTGGGGATGATGCGCGGGCCGGGCCGCCGCGAAATCGGCCACGGCGCACTGGCCGAGCGCGCGCTGAGCGCGGTTGTGCCGGACGAAAAGGGCTTCCCCTACACGGTGAAAATCGTGTCGGATATTTTGGAGTCGAACGGTTCTTCGTCGATGGCCTCGGTCTGCGGCGGCTCGCTCGCGATGATGGACGCCGGCGTGCCGGTGCCGAAAGCGATCGCGGGTATCGCGATGGGTCTGGTAAAGGAAGGCGACGCGTACGCGATTCTCACCGACATCGCCGGCGCCGAAGATCACTACGGCGATATGGACTTCAAGGTCGCCGGTTCGAAGGAAGGCATCACGGCGCTGCAGATGGACCTCAAGGTTCCGAATGTGCCGCTTTCGCTGATGAAGGAAGCGCTCGAGCAGGCTCGCCGCGCCCGGCTGCACATCCTCGACAAGATGAACGCCGCGCTGGCCGAACCTCGCCCGAGTCTCTCGCTCTACGCGCCGCGCATCACGACGATCACGATTCCGGTGGACAAGATTCGCGAACTGATCGGCCCCGGCGGCAAGGTGATCCGCAATATCACCGACACCACGGGCGTGAAGATCGACGTCAGCGACGACGGACAGGTGAACGTGTTCGCTACCGACGGCCGCGCCGGCGAGCGCGCGATGCAGATGATTCAAGACATCTGCGCCGTGGCCGAATCGGGCAAGACGTATCTCGGCAAAGTCGTTCGGATCGTCGACTTCGGCGCGTTCGTCGAGATCTTCCCCGGCACCGATGGCTTGCTGCACATTAGCGAGATCTCGGAGAGCCGCGTGAAGAACGTGCGCGACGAGTTGAACGAAGGCGACCAGATCATGGTGAAGGTCCTGGCTCTCGAAGGCAATAAGATTAAGCTCAGCCGCAAGGCGATCTTGAAGGAGCAGCGCGAGAAGCTGGCGGCTGCCAAGGGCGAGTAGTCTTAGTTTTGATGTTGAAAAAGGGCGGGCCGTGAGGCTCGCCCGCCCTTTTGTTTTTGCTATCTTGAAGACGATGAGCGTGGCGACACAAATCGCGATCGAGGAGTACCTCCGGACATCGTATCGACCAGACCGTGAGTATATCGATGGCGAGGTGAGGGAGCGAAACTTGGGAGAACAACCGCACAGCCTGCTTCAACTCCGAATTGCTGCGCGATTTCTGCGGATGGATCCAGGTCTGAGATTGATTCCTTACGTTGAGTGGCGAGTCCAGGTCTCGATGTCCCGCTTTCGAGTCCCCGATATTTGCGTTGTCCGCGGTAAGCGCCCGCCATCACGTATCTTGGAGATAGCGCCATATATCTTGATCGAAGTCTTGTCCCCGGAAGACAGTTGGTCCGACATGGCCGAACGCATCGAGGACTACACCCGGTTCGGCATCGAAAACATTTGGGTCGTAGACCCGGTGCGTCGTCGCGCGTGGCGGATTTCCGGTGCGACGCGTGAAGAAGCCGTCGATCTCAATTTGACGACGGTCGATTGCGAGATTACGCTACCGCTCAGCGAAGTCTTCGCGGAAATTGACGCGATCGAATAGACGCCGCTATTTCCGCCGGAAGGCGTCGCTGAGTACGGCCTTCTCGACGAGATCTCGCAAACCGTCGCCCTTGGCCGAGGCCGCTTTTGCGATGCCGTCGATTGCTGGCGCGTCGATCGCGTCGAACTTGCGGCCGCAGGCGTAGGTCATAAGGCGGTCCGTTAGAAAGCGCGTGAATGCGGGCTTGCGTTTGGCGATCGTCTCGCGCAGGCCGGCGATGTCGGTGAACTTTTCGCCGGTTGTCATTTCGCCCGATGCGTCGATGGCGGCGCCATTCGGATACTTCGTGCGCCAGCGGCCGATGGGGTCGAAGTTTTCGAGCGCGAAGCCGGGCGGATCGATCGAACGATGGCACGACATGCAGGACTCGTTCTCGCGATGTTTTGTCAGCAGATCGCGGACTGATTTTGCGCCGCGCACGTCGGGGTCGAGCGCGGGCACATCGTCGGGAGGCGGCGAAGGCGGCGTGCCGAGAATGTTCTCCAGCACCCAGATGCCGCGCGTTACCGGCGACGTTTCGATGCCATTCGCCGACACTGTCAAAATGCTGCCGTGGCCGAGTAGACCGCCGCGGCGGGAATCGGTTAGCGCAACGCGGCGGAATTCGTGCCCGCCGGCGCTAGGCATTCCATCCGCAATGCCATAAAGCCGCGCGAGAGGCTTGTTGATGAAGCTGTAGCGCGCGTCGAGGAAGTCGTGCACGCTCTTGTTTTCATCGAGCAGGTGACGCATCAGCAAGCGCGTTTCGGTCTTCATCGCGTCCTGCAAGCCGTCGAAGTAGTACGCCGCGAACTGATCGCGTTCGGGCGGCATGTCGCCCAGTGAGCGCAGGTTCAACCAGGAATCCAGAAAACCGTCGACGAAGGCTTTGGCGCGCGGACTGGCCAACATTCGGCGTGTTTCGGCGCGCAGAATGTCATCGCGCAACAGTGCGCCCGACGCCGCCTGTTTCAGCAATGCTTCATCAGGCATCGACGACCAAAGGAAATACGACATCCGCGACGCGAGTGCGTACGGATCCAACCGGCTCTTGTCCTGCGCGGTGGAGATGTACAAAAAAGCCGGCGAACACAATGCCGCTTTCGGCGCGTCTTTTAACGCCACTTCCGCGCCCGCGTCGCGGCGCTTTTCGACCACGGCCATTAAGCGGTTCACTTCTTCCGGCGTTGCGGGACGGCGATACGCGCGTGAGGCGAAGTTGGCGATGATCTCGCGCGTGCGCTCGGGGGCGAACGGCCGATCGCCGTAGACGGCGCGCTGGCTGGCGGGAATGACGGGCGCGTTGAGCGGCCCGCGGATTTCGACATGATGAATGCGAATCTGCGGGATCTTGCCGTACTTCATCATCGCGATGCGGCCGGGCACGATGCCCGCGGCGACGTTGCGCTGATCTTCCGGGAGGAATTCCGGAAAGCGGCGCGCGAACTGCGAGAACACGCGGCGCACATCGTTCATGCCGTTGGGAAAAATGAAGCGCGGCTGATAGCCCGCGTCGAGGCGCACTTGGAAAGTAAGCCAGTACGGGCCGCCGTCTTCGAGCACGGTTTCGGCGAGCAGCGGTTGGATCGGCTGTTCATGCTGCAGGTAGCCAACGCGGGCGTTGCCGGCGACGACACCGAAGCGGAACGGCGCTTCCGGATCGGTGCCAAGCAACTTCGCGTCATATGGATTCTTGCGGTGCAGCGCCTCGACTTGCACCTTTACTTCGTAGACACCGTCGTAGGGAACTCCTTCGGAAAACGCATGCAGCGGCGCGTAGGCGCCTTCGTAGTGCGGCGTGCGCGGATGCTCGAACAGCGACATGTACTGCGTCAGCTTGTTCGCTCTGCGCGCGCCGTCGAGCTCCTTTTGCTGCTGAAACTGATCCTTAAAAACCCACGTGCGCGGCGCGGGCGGCGGTTGCGAAGGCAGCGCCTTGGCGACGACGGCTTCGGCGGCGTCGAGATATTGTTCGAGCAGATAGCCCGAAGTCACCAGCGTTTCGCCGATGTTGTCCATGTGCGTCCATTGCTGATCGCGCGGGAACTTCGACGAGGGGTCGAACTGATCCATCGGCATCTGAAACAGGTCGCCGATGGTGTTCAAATACTCGCGGCGGTTCATACGGCGGAGGACGATCTTTTCCGGAGCCTGTCTTGCGACGTGCGCTAAATACGCTTGCCGCTGCGCGGCGGTTGGCTGTTTCGGTGCGGATTTCGGGGGGCATCGTGCCCGCTTCGACGCGGCGCATGATCGCCGCGATGTCGACGTCGCCGCGATCGAAGCGGCGATTGGCCATCTGCACGGTTTCGCCGTGGCATCCAATGCAGTACGTCTTCAGAAAGCCCGCCGCGTCGTCGGCCGCGGCAAAGGCCAACAACATCACGAAGCTCATATGCCGCGCAGTGTGCCGGTGGAAAGCGCGAATTTTCGCTGCTCAATGCCGAAGCGTTGCAGCATGCTGACGAAGAGATTAGACAGCGGCTGCTTGTTTAGGCCGCTGGTTGGGAACGCGTGATACTGGCCGTGTTTGAAGCCGCCGCCCGCGAGGACGACCGGCAGATTCAAGTTCGTATGCGCGTTACCGTTGCCCATGCCACTGCCGAACAGCACCATGGTGTGATCGAGCAGCGTGCCGTCGCCGTCGTCGATGGACTTGAGCTTGGTCAGGAATCGCGCGAACTGTTCGGACTGGTAGCGTTCGAGTTTCACGAGCATCTCGATCGCCTCCGGCGCTTGGCCGTGGTGCGAGAGCGCGTGGTACTCCTTGCGAACACCGAGCACGGAGGCCTCGAAGCCGCCCGCGATTTCGAGTGTCGCGATGCGGGTTGAGTCGGTTTGGAGAGCCAGGGCCATGAGGTCATAAAGCACTGGGATATCATTCACCAGACCGCGGTTTTCGGGCTCCAGCATCGGCGCGTCGGGTTTGGGAACGTTGGCCCACTTCTGGCGCAGTTCGAGCACCTTTTCGACATCGCGCACCGAAGTGAAGTACTCGTCGAGCTTCTGTCGATCGCGCGCGCCGAGGCGATTTTTGAGCGACTTGGCGTCGCCGTGTACGGCGTCGAGAATCGATCCTTGTAATTGCAGGCGGTCCTTGGCGGCGGCGAGTCCGGCTTCGCTTTCATTGACGAAGAGCTTGCGGAAGAGTTCGCGCGGGCCTTGGATTGGATTGACGCGCGTGCCGCTGCGCGTCCAACACATCATGCAGCCGCCGTGCAGGCCTTCTTCGGAACCGAGCGTAAGGGAAGGGAAGCGTGTCGCGCCGCCGACGGTTTCGGCCGCGCGCTGATCAACGCTGATGTTGCCGTCGGGCATGCCTTTCGCATCCACTTGCCGCACGCCGCTTAGGAAAGAGTGCACCGCGAAGTGCCCGCCTTTGACGCCGTGATCGAGACCGGAGAAGACGCTGATGTCCTTGCGATGTTCCTTGGCGATTGGTTCGAGCAGATGCGGGGTGTCGTAGTTGGCGCCTGCGGTTTGCGGAAAGAACTGTTGTGCGTAGAAACCGAATGCATTACCGATCGCGGCCATGCGCATGGGGCGGACTGTTTTTGCATTGGCGCTCAGCGCGGTGACGGCGAGTCCGGAACGCACCACGTTCGCGCCAAGGGAATCAAGAATCGGCAGAGCGAGACGGATGCCGGTGGCGCTCAGAAAGAAGCGGCGTCCGGCGAGATCGGGTCGCGAAGTCGGCATGACTGCATCTTATCATCGGCGGGAGGTACTATTAAGTGATGTCCGACTTCGTCGTTCCCATTCTTGCCTGCGCGGCTTATTTCGCCATGATGCGATGGGTGCTACCGCGCTTCGGTGTGAGCACTTGAATGAGCGGGGATTGCGGCCCGGAGGGCCGCGGCGTTAGTTCGCCGAAACCTGGGTCTGTGTCCACGCGGACTCGCCCAGCGAATTCCGCGAGCGGAGCTGGTAGCGATACGATCCCTTCGCGGTGACGGGATCGGAGAGCGAAGTGGAACCGGCGGCGGGGTAGGCAAACGTGGCGAAACTACAGGTCTGGCTGGCGCCTTTGCCTTGCACCAGGCAGCGCTGCAATTCAAAATCGGTTTCGTTATTCGACGAGTCGGTCCACGTGAGACTAATTCCCACCAACAACTTGTTCCGGCCCGAACCGCTATAGACCGGAGTCCCGGCGAGCGATGCGGGCGCCGCAGGCGGGCCGTTCGGCGTGAGCGCTTGCGCGGTGTTCGAGTAAGCTGAGTTTCCCGCGCTATTGGTCGCGCGCACTCGGTAGGCGTAATTCGTATTTCCGGTCAGCCCGGTGTTCGACTATGCGGTTACGTTCGCGCCGACGACGGCTACTTCGGCAAAAGCCCCGCCGCTGGAGGAGCGCTCGATGCGGAAGCCAGTCTCATCGTTTGCGTTGTCGGTCCAAGAGAGATTGATTTGGCTGGCAGAGACCGAGACGGCCGATAATAGCGACGGGGCTTGCGGTGGTGTCGCCGTCGAACCGCCGCGGAATCCGGCGACGATCGGAACCGTCAACCTCAGCGTGCGGGCGTTGTCGCGTTGTTCGGCGATGCCGGTGGCGTAGCCGAGATAGGACACCCCCGGATTCGAGTAATAGGCGACGCGCGTGCAACCGTTGGGGCACGGGCTTGCATACGACATGACGGTGCGGAACTGCGCGTTCACGTAGTGGCCGAACGACCATGGGTAAGAAGCAGATGACGGCGCAGTACCGTTGGCGCGATCGTGCTCCAGGCCCGAGTTGTGGCCGTGTTCGTGCGCGAAGGTTAGATTGCCCACGGCGCAGTCGCGATCGGTGACTTGGAACGCGGAGTCGGCGAAACCGGGGCCGGGACTGCGCATGACGAAGCCGATGCCACATCCGCCGCCGCCGTTGGAAACGATCAACGACACCATGTCGGCGCCGTACTGATCGCGCAGCGCGGCTACGTTCGCGTTGGTAGAAACCCAATCGAGATCGGCGCTAGGGTTGCCGGAGTCGTTGTAGTTGGCCAGGGCCGTGTGCACAAGCGTGTATTGGGCCGAGACTTGCGAATTGACGAACGCGCCGTTAGCGGCGTCGACGGCAGCCTGAATCTGCGCGGCGATTTGCGTGACACCGCCAGCCGCGTCGCGCGCCTGCGGTGTGTAGACCGATAGTAAGGTGATTTCGGTGACAGCGTCAGCGGCGGCGCTGGCGGTTACCGCGTTGGGGGCGCCGGTCGTATCGGCGGCAAAATTCGGACGAACCGTCCGTGCACCGGCGCACGGCGGGAACGACGCCAGATTGAGCCGTTCAACGACGGAACCGGCGGACGCGGGCCGAATCTCGTAGACGGCGCTGGCGCGCCGAATTGTACCCGCCAGTACGCCGTCGTGCCAGGTTAACGAAACGTCGCTCGATGGCTCAAATACCAGGCTGCCGCGCCAGTGCGCGCTACGGACACCGCGCAGGGTGTGGCGAGCCAATTCGGCGATGACCGATTCACCGCCTGGCAGATCGATTCGAATCTGGCGCGATCCCCGGCGAACAATGTCTCCGGCAGGATCGATGGCAATGGCGGCGCTTCCGTGCGGACCTGGCGGCGTCGCGCGCGGAATCGAAGGAGAAAGGCGCTCCGGCTGAGCGAACAGAGCGGAGGACAAAAATAGCAGTGCGCCGGCGCGGCGCGTCCCGAAACACATGCGTCTTAGTGTTGCACGCCGAGGGCCAATTCCAAAACAATCTGACTATTTTTTGTTTGGAGCTGCCGCGCGGATTTCCAATACGCCAGTTTGTCCTTTACGAAAGACAATTTCCCAGAACGAGTCGCTGCCCATGAAGAGCCGGGCTCGCGCGCCGGCTTCCTTGTCGGTGTCGCCAGGATCGAGGCCAACGGTCATCGGGTACCAGCCGCCGCGCTCGACGATTCGTTCGGGTTCGGACCAGCCTTTGGGATTGGAGATATCAGGGTTGGTGCTCACGTAGATGCCCTCGGCAGGCCAACCGGGCTCGCAACAGGAGTGGTTCAGGAGCATTACCCATTCACCGAGTTCGCGGTTGAAGTGAGTGGACGGCCCCCAGAACGCATCTGCGTTTGGGCGCTCCCAGGGGGTTTTGACTGAAAAGACCGGCGTGACAGGGTCATCAATCCCGGAAGACTCCCACGCCCCGTCATAGTATTTGAATACCGAGCCGGCTTGATCGTTGCGATGCTCGTACGGCATTCGTGCGATCGCTATGCCTTGTTCGGCGGCTTCTCCTGTGTAGTTGGAAAAAAGGAAGTAGAAAAATTTTCTCTCCTTGTCCAAAACTACCGAGAAGTCGCCGTGGCCGCCGGCAAAGTAGCCGTTCTCCGCCGTGCAATTCGGCTCGCCGCGGGCCCGCAGTACGATGCCCATATTCTTAAACGTTCGGCCGTTGTCCTTGGATACCAGCGCACCTATCATTGGCACCGAGAGATACACGCCGGTTGTGTCGCTCTCGCAAACGTCCCATAGTTCATGGTGATACCACGCAAAGATCGTGCCGTCGGGGTCGCGGAACGTCGACTCGATCCACCAAGGTGAGATCGGATTCTCCACTATGTGAGCGGAGCGTACGTTGCGAAGCGTCGTGAGAGACGATCCCTCGCTACGCAGCGGATTGCCATCGGAGTTGTACACATAGAGCTTGCCGCTGTTCCAATGCATGGGACTGTTGGAATCGGCAACGCCAGGGAGATAAATGAGCTCTGCTTCTCGTACTTCCACCTTCTGGGCATTCATCGTCTGTGAACAAATGCCAAGAATAGCTACGGGTAAAAAACGCATCTCTTCTATTAGTGCAAACAGCGGGCCAAAGGTTACAGGGTTTATAATTATGACCCATGCAACTTTCCGTCGTCGACTGGGTGGTGGTCGCTGCCTACTTCCTCCTTAACATTGCAATTGGCTACTACTACAAGCAGCGGGCGGGCTCGTCGGTCGACGAGTTCTTCCTGTCCGGGCGTGATGTGCCGTGGTGGTTGGCGGGCACGTCGATGGTGGCGACCACCTTCGCCGCCGATACGCCGCTGGCCGTAACCGGGATGGTCGCCCGCAATGGCATTGCGGGGAACTGGCTGTGGTGGAACTTCGTCGCAGGTGGAATGCTGGTTGTGTTTTTCTACGCGCGGCTGTGGCGGCGGTCAGGGGTTATGACCGACATCGAGTTCTCCGAGATCCGCTACTCGGGCAAGCCAGCCGCGTTTCTTCGTGGGTTTCGGGCCTTGTACTTTGGGATACCTATCAATTGTATCGTGCTGGGCTGGGTTAACCTCGCGATGGTCAAGATTTTGATGATGGTCCTCAACGTCGAGAAGACCACTGCTTTAGTAATCGTCATTTTTCTGATAGGCATTACTTCTTGGATCTCGACATTGTCGGGGTTGTGGGGCGTGCTGGTCACCGACGTCGTGCAGTTCTTCATTAAGATGGCGATGGTGGTGATCCTGGCCTATTGTGCGGTCGACGCCGTTGGCGGCATGGACGCGCTGATGGCGAAGCTCGCGGCGGTTGATGCGGCGCGCGGCGCGACGCCCGGCGGCAAGGGATCGCTCCTCGCTTTTGTGCCGGATCTCGATTCGCCGTGGATGCCGATGATCACGTTTTTGGTCTACATTTCGCTGAACTGGTGGGCGACGTGGTATCCCGGTGCTGAACCCGGCGGCGGCGGATACGTCGCGCAACGCATGTTCTGTGCCCGCGATGAGAAGCATTCGCTATTGGCGACCCTGTGGTTCAACATCGCGCACTATGCGATTCGCCCCTGGCCGTGGATTCTGACCGCGCTGGCGAGCATCGTGCTCTATCCGAATCTCGCCGATCCGGAGACGGGCTACATCAAAGTGATGATCGATCACATGCCGGCGTCGCTGCGCGGGCTGATGCTCGCGGGTTTCGCGGCGGCGTACATGTCGACCATCGCGACGCAACTCAACTGGGGTGCGAGTTACCTGGTCAACGACTTCTACCGTCGGTTTTGGAAACCGACGGCGACGGATGCACACTACGTGCTGATTTCGCAGATCGCGACGGTTGCGATTACTCTGATCTCGGCGGGCGTAACGTTCTACATGGACTCGATCTCGGGTGCGTGGAAACTGCTCATCGTAACAGGCGCGGGCACCGGTGGTGTGCTGCTGCTGCGTTGGTACTGGTGGCGCGTGAATGCGTGGAGCGAGGTGGTTGCGATGGCGACAGCGTTTGTTGTGAGCGTCGGACTGCAACTGTTCGCGAAGTTGGATTCCGACAAGCCCGAGGAGTTCGCGTGGCTGATGATTATCACGGTCGGAGTGACGACGGTGGCGTGGCTGGCGGCGACGTTCCTGACGCCGGCCGAGCCTCGTGAGACGCTCATTGCGTTCTACAAACGGACGCGGCCGGCGAGCGGTTGGGGCCCGATCGCGGCGTTGGCGCCGGAGGTGAAACCCGCCAGCGATGGATTGAGCAATCTGGCGTGTTGGGTCGCCGGCTGCGTGATGATCTACATGGCGCTATTCGGGCTTGGCAAGGTGCTGTTGAAGGACACGATGATGGGCGCCGGCATGCTGGCGCTGGCGGCCGCGGCTGGAGCGTTTATCTATTACGACTTGAACAAGCGCGGTTGGACTTCGATTTCAGAGTAGGTCTGGGAGACTTTTCGCTTCGACGAGCTTCGTGAAGTGCCGCGGGTTCGTGGTTGCGACGACAAGTTCCTCTGCGGGCGCTCCGAACGTGAGCACCTGCGCGGCGAGGATGATGTCGGCGTCGATGTTTCGTGAGCCGGCGGTCGGTTCGCCGGCTTGTCGCTTCATTGCCCACAATTCCGCGGCGAGGCGCAGGGCGGTATCGGTGAGCGGGACGTAGCGGTTGTGTCCTTGCGCGATAAAACCGTCGAGCCGTGCGATACTGCGCGTCTTTCCCGCGCGCAAGAACTCACGCTTGATTTCGTAATAAATGATTGCCGGTACGTGGAACTGCACGCCTTGGTGGGATAACTCCTCGATTCGTTCCATAACGGCTTCCACCTCGGGACTTGGCGTTGGATTCACGAGCAGGCCCAGCGGCCCGGAATCGAGAAAAATGTATTTACTCACGGATAGACGGGCGGCCTACCGTCTATCCGGCGGTTTTCATTCATGTTGCGCTTGAATTCTTCCAGTTCGATCTGCCTTTGCCGAATCACCTCGGGATCATCGGTGGCATCTTCTTCGCGCCACTCGCGCAGCAGTTCAATGAGCGCGTAGTCGATCTCCGGCGGCGCGGGATTCGCAGCTGGTGGCGGCGTCGCCTCGTTATCTGGAACCTTGATCGTCTTCTTCATTGGTTACAGTCCCTTCGCCTTCATCTTAGCAACGCGAGCGCCACTCCAGTAAGATATCCCCATGCTCTCCCGCCGAGGCTTTATCGCCTCCACCGCGCTGGCCGCTCAACCAAAACGAAAACCGAACTTTTTGTTTTTGATCTCCGACGACCACGCCGGCTACGTCCTCGGTTGTGATGGCAACACGAAAGTCTCGACGCCGAACATCGACCGGCTTGCCGGCGAGGGCGTCCGCTTCGCGCGCCACTACTGCAACTCGCCCGTTTGCACGCCTTCGCGGCAGAGTCTTCTCACCGGCCAGATGCCGGTGGCCGCCGGCGTCACGGTGTTGAGCACTTCTCTCGATCCCGGCAAGCCGACGCTCGCCAAGCAGTTCAAAGGCGCCGGTTATCGCACCGCCGTGTTCGGCAAGATGCATCTCAACAGGCCGAGTGCGCCGGGCCTCTACGGTTTCGATGAAATGATGACCGAGCAAGACATCGCCAAGGCCTGGGGCGTGGCGCCGGTTACCAAACCCGCGCCGGCCAATCAGCCCGTCAAACCGCGATGGCAGCCGTTCCGCGTGCACGCTCGAACGTGGCTCAACGCCGAAAAACTTCCCTTTCCACGCTACTACGAAGAGATGCGGGGCACCTTTACCGCCAATCGTGCGATCGACTGGCTGAACAAACACAGGGACGACGCCGAACCGTTCGCGTTGTGGGTGAGCTTCCCCGATCCCCATTCGCCGTACGACTTCCCTGTCGACATGAAAGACCGCAACGACGCCAAGACCTTCGACGTTCCCAAGGTCGGCCCCGAAGACGCCTGGCAGGTGCCCAATATTTTTCGGGATCTCACGCACGAAGAGAAACAAGGCATCGCCGCGGCCTACTACACCAGCGTCTCGATGGTCGATCGCAACATCGGCGATGTGCTGAACGCGCTCGACAAACTTGGTCTGGCGGAGAACACGTGCGTCGTCTACATGGCCGATCACGGCTACTGCCTCGGCCAGCATGGCCGATTCGAAAAGCACTGCGGCTACGAACCCGCGCTACGCGTGCCGCTGGTCATGCGGTATCCGAATCGCATCCGCAAGGGCGCTGTCGTGCGCGAGTTCACCGAACACATCGACGTGCCGGCGACGATTACCGATGTCATGGGCCTTGGCAAATTGCCGGTCGAGCATGGCGCATCGCTCAAACCGTACCTCGAAGGCAAGAAGCCGAAGAGTCCGCGCAAACGGATCTTCAGTCAGTATCTGGAAAACGAAGAAGCCTTCGCCGCCGACGACCGGTGGAAGTTCATCTTTGGCAGCGGCAAGCGGAAACGCACCGACGGCTACGAGACCGATAACCCAACACCGGGACGTTATGTTCGACTGTTCGACAAGAAGAACGATCCGGGCGAGTTCGTCGATGTAACCGCGAAGTACCCTGAAGTAGTGAAGGCCATGCAAGAAGAGATCCTCGCGCGCTTCCGAAGCGTTCATCCCGACACCGCCGCCGAACCGAAGCACCTGCCCGCACCGGAGGCGATCGAATACTACGTTCGCCCGCGCGACGCCGCGAAATGAGCGAGCTCAAGATGCCGTGCCGTGTATGCGGGAAGGACGCATCCTTCATCGGCGGCAAGTTCGGCAAGTACAACGTCCGCAAGTTCTCCTTTTACCGTTGCGCCGATTGCGCATTCACTTTCATCGGCGATCCATGGACCGAGTACGCCGAGATTTACAATCGCGCCTACTATCGCGGGGAAGGCGCCGATCCGCTCGTCGACTACCACTTTGAACTCGACCACCCCGACAAGACCATCCGGCTCTACGAATGGCGCGGAATTTTGGAGGCGGTGAACGCGCTGCACCGCATTACGCCCCAGACGAAATGGATCGACTTCGGCTGCGGCAACGGCGGCCTTGTGCGGTATGTAAAGCAACAGGCGCCGTGCGATATTCAGGGTTTCGAGGAGGGCTGGATCGCCGATACCGCGCGCTCTCTCGAAATTCCGATTCTTTACGAATCGGACTTGGCTTCGCGGGAAGGGACCTGCGATGTGGTCACGGCGATCGAAGTCATCGAACACGTTGAAAAACCTGTCGAATTTTTGCAGGCTGTGCGGAAACTGCTCAAGCCCGGAGGCATCTTATTTCTGACGACAGGCAACGCCGCGCCGCATCGCAAGAATATCTTTGACTGGGGCTACACGACGCCGGAAATTCACATCAGCTTCTTTGAGCCTTCCACGCTTGAACGCGCGATGAACCTGGCCGGCTTCACGCCCGAGCATCACGGCTTTCTTCCCGGCTTCGCCGACATCATCCGCTTCAAGGTGCTGAAGAATCTAAAGCTGCGACAGCCCGCGCTTTGGGAGCGGGTGCTGCCTTGGCCGCTGCTTAGCCGAATTGTGGACCGGGTGGACCGCGTCACGGCGCACCCGGTCGGACGGGTTACTGCACCGCGATAGTCACCGGACGGCTGCGCTGGCCGGCGGCTTCGACGATGACCTCGACCGCGTTACCGCTTACTGACTTCTGCGGCACGAAGGCGTTGATCTGATAGAGACCGCTGAAGCCCGGCGCCAGCCCCGCGAACAGCACTTGCGCCTCGGCGCCGCCGATTGTCACCGTGACCGGATTCACCACCCCGCTTAATGGCGACGCCGGCGCAGGCCGTCCCGACTCCACAGCCGGACTCACCGGCCCCAGCCCCGCGCAATAGATAATAACGACTTCGCCCTTACGCGCGGGCGTGCCCGGTTCGGCCAGCGTCACGCCGTCTTGTTTCACGATCGCGCCTTGACCCGATCCGCTCTGCGATTTCGTGAACACGCCCGGCTGCGCCGCGGCCACCGTCAGCGTCTCCGGCACCGCGAACGCAGAACCACGTTTGACCGTGACCTGGTGTTGCGTATCGGTGGGAACGTCGAACGGAACTTGCGCGTTCAATTGTCCGTCGCTGGTGAACAGCAACGGCAGCGGGCGGTCGCCCAGCCGCACTTCGGTGCCATTCAAAGTCGTGGGCAGCGGCAGGCCGGAAGCGAGGCCGGTCTGATCGGCCAATCGCGCGCCGAATAGTGTGATGAGCCCACCCGGTGCGATCGGCACGCCGCTTTCCAGGCTTGCCGCGTGGACAACGCCGTTGGCGGTCAACAAGGGCGCCGACTGCTGCTGCAAGCCGGTAACGGCGCCGCTCAATTCCACTTTGCCCGCCTGGGTGCGGCCCGCGATGAGGTCCGCCGCCGTGCCCGTGAACAGCGCGACGATCGTCACGCGTGTTGACGTCGCCTCTCGCACGGGCCGCCAGGTTCCGCGCCACACGCCGCCGCCGACGTGCACCAGCACGATCTGTGGATCGCCGTTTTCGGGGCGCGCGACAACCTGGGCGCCCGTGCCGCCGGCAAGCGGCGTCAGAAGATTGCCGCATTCGTCGGAGGCGCGCACTTCGATCGTCGCCGCTTCGCCCACCCGCACCGCGAAACCGTTGCGTAGCGCGGTCGCTTCGACGCGCAGCGTGGGCGCCGCGCACGACGCCGCTTCCCGCCGGCCGTTGGCGTTTTTCACCGCATCGGCGGGAGCGACGATTGACAACACGTTCACCGTTCGCACGCTGCCGTCGTTGGAGGATAAAAGGGTCAGCACGCCGCGGCGTACCCCGGGCGGCAACCCGGCGAGCTTCGGCTGGACGACAATCGATACGGGTCCGTTGGCCGCCGCGCGGCCGAAGGATGGAGACGCGTCATAGAACGCGCCCAGCCGTGACGATTCAAACGTCGTCTCACCGCGGACAAGGTGGTTAAAGGTCACCGTTTGCGACCCCGGATTTTCCCCGGCCTTGCTGATAAAAACGACCGACGACGGCGATACCTCGGGACCCGGATTTGTACCTTCCGGGAGCACATTTAACAGTACCGTGACCAATTGTGGGGAGTTGTCGGCGTCGCCCGTTACTTCGATTTGTCCAAAATGACGGCCAGGCGCCAAACCCGCGCTATTCACCCTAACTTGAATGTTGGCGATATCGAGCCACGGTTCGGCTAAGCGGCCCGCTTCCGATCCGACTGCGATCCAAGGCGTCTTCGACTCAGCGCGCCAGTTCATCGCGCCCTCGCCGATGTTCAGAATTCCAAACGCCTGCGCGGTCGGCTCGCCGCCGCCCGCGACGGCGGTAAATGTGAGCCCCGCCTGCGAAAGCAGGATCGTTCGCCGCCCGCCTTTCACGGTCAATGAGACAGGAACATTGACGCGTTCACTGCTGGAGCTTACCGTCACCGTGCCCGAATACGTTCCAGCGCCGAGGCCCGTTGGGTTCGCGACGACATTGAGCGAAACCACTCGTCCGGCCTGCACGGCTCCGGTCGCGGGTGTCACGCGAAGCCAAGGCGCGTTCGCGGCGCTCGCTTGAAAATTCAACGTACCGCCGCCCTCGTTGCGCACATCGACAACAGCGGCGTCTTCACCGCTTCGCCCGCTTCGCGTGAAGCGCAGCGACTCACCGCTCAGCCGGAGCCGCGGCGCGGCGCTCGTCACATCCAAGGCAACGGCAACCGCATTCGCGATTCCCGCCGGGTCGGTGACGAGGCTGAGCGTGGCCGAATACCGGCCCGGTTCGAGGCGCGACGCATCGGCGCTTAGCGTCAGCGAAGCGGGCAGCGTTTCGCTTGCCGCAGCGATACTCAGCCATCCCGCCGAGCCCGTCCCGTAGCCGATATTGACCCGGAAGGGCAGGCCTGCAGACTTCGTTGAGATCGTGACGTTTGCCGGCGCCGCGCTAGTGCTGCCGGCCCTGGCCGTCATGTTGATCGACGTCGGGGTGAGCGCGGACGAGGGTGTAACGGTTCGCAATCTGCGAATGCGATTGTTTCCGGAATCGGCGATGAAGAGGTCGCCGCCGCGATCGACAGCAAGTCCGACCGGCCGGAATAGCCGTGCGTTTGCGGGCGGGCCTCCGTCGCCGGAAAAACCGAATTCCGGGTTCCTGGTGATTGAAGACACCACACCGCTTCTGTCGATGCGCCGAATGACGCCGGTCCCTTGCTGCGACACGTAAATATTACCGGTCCCGTCGGAAGCGAGGGCGAGTGGGAACAGGAACGACGCCTCGGCGGCGAGCCGTCCGTCACCGGCCGAGAGACCTCTTCCGTCTCCGGCGAAGGTTCGGATCGCGCCAGCGGCGCTTACGGCCCGAATGCGATGATTGGCCCCGTCGGCGATTAGCAACTCGCCCGCCGCGCCAAAGGCCAAGCCGACCGGGTAATTCAAGCCGGCGTTGATCGCGAGTCCTCCGTCGCCTGAAAAAGCAGCTCTTCCGTTACCCGCGAAGGTGGTGATCACACCGTTGACCGCGATTCGTCGCACGCGATGGTTCAGGGTGTCGCAGAAGTAGATGTTGCCGGAAGCGTCGATGGCAACGGCGGTCGGGGCATTCAGTCGCGCCTCGGTCGCGGTGCCGTTATCGCCGCCAAAGCTGCCGACTCGGGTCGATGCGGCCACCGAACCACCAATCACCGATATCGTTCCGTCGGTCGACATGCGAAGGATGAGGTTATTGGCGTTGTCGGTGATCACGAGCCGGTTCTGCGGGTCGATCGCGACTCCATACGGGTATCGCATCGCGGCCAAGAGCGCCGGCCCTCCATTGGCGCAGCACCCATAAACTCCCTGCCCGGCGATGTGGGTGATCGTGCCGTCCGGATTCACGCGATGAATCTTGTTGGCCACTGTATCCGCGATGTAAAGGCTGCCGTCGGACGCCAGCGCGATGCCAGATGGCTCCGACAGCCAGGCCAGAGATGCGCGAGTTCTCGGTGGGAAAACTTTGAAGCGCTGCTCGCCGGATACGATCTGAATCGACGTATTGCCCGTGATGCGCCATAGAGCGCCGTTGTAGAGATCGTTGATCAGAATCCGGCCTTGCGAGTCGATTGCGACCGAGGTGGGATAACCGATGGAGGCTCGCTCCGGCGCGCCTCCCGATCCACTCGCGTTGAGAATTCCAGTTCCGGAGATCGTCGTGATCGTCCCCGAAGGAGTGACCATGCGAACCCGGGCGGCGGAAGTGTCGCAAAGAATCAAATTGCCGCTCCGGTCGTAAACCATGCCGTCGACGTTCGTGATCGTCGCCGCGCGCGCCGGACCGCCGTCGCCGGAAAACCCTCGCGATCCGTTGCCCGCGATCGTTGTGAACGTTCCGTCAGCGTTCAATCGCAGTATGCGAAAGTTTTGAGGATCGGAGACAACGAGCGCGCCGGAGGGATCAAAGGTAAGGGCAAAGGGGACCAGCGCGGTTTGGCTGGCGGGCCGGCCGTCGCCGGAGTAGACGAAGTCACCCGTGCCGGCAATCGTCGAGACCGTACCGTCGCGCGCGATGCGCCGCAAGCGGTTATTCGCCGTATCCGAGAAATAGACGACCCCCTGGCGGTCCACCACGATCCGGTTCGGCGTCATTCCGGCACGTACAGCCGATCCGCCGTCCCCGGAAGAATCAAGGAAACCGTTTCCGCCGATCGTTGTGATAATTCCGGTCGTCGAAACCTTGCGAACGCGGCCGTTGCCGGTGTCGCCAATGTAAAGAGTTCCCTCGCCGTCGACGGCCAGTCCGAGTGGTGAATCCAATGACGCTTTTGTTGCGTCCCCTCCATCGCCGGAGTATCCGACAAGTCCGTTCCCGGCGACGACGCTGACGGCGCCGAGATTGCCCAACCGAAATACGCTGTTATTGCGCGTGTCGGCGAAGTAGAGGACACCATCGGCACCGGAAGCGAGCGTCAATTCCTGCGACAGCGCGGCCTCGGCGAGCGCGCGTCCGTTGCTCGGGAAAACCCAGTCCGTGCCCGCGAAGGTCGTGATGATCTGCTGCGCGAACATAACTTGCACAGCCGCAAGAACTGCCAAAATACGCATGGGATGACGCCTCTCCGTAATTTGCGGAATTCAGCCCGCAATTGGATCATACGCCATAATGACGATATGTTGCACCGCCGAAGTTTCCTGCTGGCCGGTTTGGCCGCCTGCGCCGCCGCCCGGGAGTTGAAGTGCGATGTTGCCATTCTCGGCGGCGGGACCGGAGGCGTCGCGGCCGCGATCGCAGCCTTGCGTAACGGCATGCGCGTCGTCATGACCGAAGAAACCGATTGGATCGGCGGCCAGCTTACTTCGCAGATGGTTCCGCCCGACGAGCACCCGTGGATCGAGCAGTTCGGCGGCAAGCCGAATAAACATCCAGCTATCGCTTCCTCGACGGCGTCTTCAGCCAGTTCACGAAGTTTGGTCGTAGAGGTGTCGGTACACGTCCCCGACGCGTCCGCATTACAGCAAATTACAGCAAAACAGGTCTAATTGCTTGTAAGTTGTTGATTTATTGGGGTGCCTAACGGGATTTGAACCCGTGACATCCGGAACCACAATCCGGCGCTCTACCGACTGAGCTATAGGCACCCAACCTTATTCAGCTTACCAAACCCGCCGCACGAAGTCAGCACTGGAGAGGATCACAAATGAGTTGGTGAAATCGATCAGAAACGCGCCCACCACCGGCACCGCGACGCGCGCACCCGGAGCAGCGCCATGCCGCGCTTCAAGAGCATCCAGCGCCGCCACCGCGTTCGCCGTCGTGCCCAGCATGAACCCCAACCAACCCGCCGCGCCAGCCGCTCCTTCGTACCCGCGCCCCATCACGCGCCAGACAACCAACACCGCCATCGCGATTGTCACCACTGTCTGCACCGCAAGCAGAATAAACAGCGGCAGCGCCAGCGTCGCCAGCACCCACAGCTTCAGTGTCACCAGCGCCAACACAATGAACAGACTCACGCTGATTCGAGCCGCCCGGTCCAGCACCCCATCGTCGAGCTTCCCCTCCCCGCGGTCGTCGATAAATCGAATCACCGCCGCTACGATCATCGCGCCGATATACCCCGGCAGCGTCAAACCCGCGCCCGCCATCGCGCGGCTCAGGACCGACCCCGCACCCATCGCCGCCACCAACATCCCAAGAGTCACTGCCACCGACCCCGATCGCATCTCCACGGCCTCAGCGCTCTTAACGCCGCCTTCGAACGAATGCCGCCGCACCAGGAATCCGCCGGCCGGCCCCGCCACAAGCCCCGCCACCAAAATCCCAAACACCGCGCACGCCACGCCAATCGTCGACGCCTCCGCCAAACCCATCCGCTCGAACGTCTGCCCAAACGCCAATGA
>Ga0194128_10002100_pt1 | contig 32950 bp, 29 predicted proteins | sample TA2KigCa65mmetaG_FD_148650 | JGI IMG/M metagenome (GOLD analysis project Ga0194128, IMG submission 148650) | Freshwater microbial communities from Lake Tanganyika, Tanzania - TA2015037 Kigoma Deep Cast 65m | ecosystem: Environmental > Aquatic > Freshwater > Lake | place: Tanzania: Lake...
AACTGCTGATCAGATTAAGAAGAACCTGACCGAAAACAATCAACGCCAAGCTCTAAAGGGCATAGTCAATTCACTAACTACCTTGATTATCGCTGGGCCTATCTACATTTTCCATTGGCGTTTAGCTGGACGATCAAGCTCTCAACAGCTGCTCAAATCATAAGAACATTGAATCCTAAACTGTCACTTCATTGACTGCACTAGTAGATGAAGTGAAAGCGTAAGGATATGATTTTCGAATGGAAGAAATAAATTCGTACTCGGTGAGATTCCTAGTGAGGGCGAAGGGCCGGTTGGGCTTGTCTCAGAGTCTCTAACCTACCTAAGTTTGATTCCAATTGGCTAGGTTGAAACTCTCAGATTCAACTGAGATTTTGGTCAATTTGGGCAAATCTTCGAGCATAAAGCCGTATCCGAGTCGTTATCAGAAGGAGTCTGGGGAAGAACTGAGTGCTAAGGAAATTGTTGAACGCTAACAGACGCACTTAGTCACAAAGAGAATGTTAGATGAGGCTGCTTCGAAACTAGCCTTTGCGCTAGATCATGCTTCGATGATTCTTGATCCAGGCTGAATAGTTTTCAGCGGAGAATTGCGCGCCCCCGGAAGGAATCGAACTTCCGACCTACGGTTTAGGAGAAATTATTTGGGGTTGCCGGGGGATAATCAAGGGATGGGCAGAAAGGCCGCATTCCAGCCCCTACTTTCGGTTAGCCTTTTCAAAAGCTCGGATTGCCTCATTTAATTCTTGGTACTCTTCACAAGAAGCACCACAAATTGCCTTGAGTTTTGCCAGATTCTGTTTAGCTTGGCGAAGTTGCTTGAGTTTCAGGAAGAGTTCTCCCTGGTACTCCAGCGCCCCTTTATGCTTGCTATCTAAAGAGAGCGCTCTGCGATAGTAAGCAGTTGAGTTCTTTATGTCCTCCACATTTCGGGCTGCAAACCCTGAAAGATTCCAAACTTCGGGATTTTTCTTATCCTCACGGCGAAGATCTTTGAGAATTTTCTCTGCTTCGGACCAATTCTGGGCCTTGATAAAAGCCAAAGATCTTGCAAGACGCTCTGCCAAAGTTAATTTCTCAGGAGTTGGAGTAGGAGTGGGCGTGGGAGTAGGAGTGGGCGCGGGCGTGGGCGTGGGAGTGGGAGTGGGCGCGGGAGTGGGCGCGGGCGCGGGAGTGGGAGTGGGAGTGGGCGCGGGAGGGGGAGGGGGAGGGGGCTCAGAACCAGAGCTACTGCCACCGCTACTAGGAGCCGCTTGCGCCGGAGAGACTCCTGCGAGAACTACACAAAGTGATAAGAGAAGCCCTGAGAATCTACTCATCCACATGTCTCGAGCATAATTGGGTCAGGCAATTCTGCAACTCAGAATTGCGTTATTTGCATCCTAAAGGAATCAGAGTCGGGATAGGGAAACCATTTAGGGTCGGCTTCTGCTTTGGAGCAATCACCACCATCTTTGATCTGCGGAATCGACCTAGCCCTTGGGTTCCAAGTGGTAGGAAAGGCCGTAAGGTGGCAGATCAAATAGTCGAATCCACGGTTGAGACAACGCCCCCGGACCCTGCTGAACCGATACCGCCAGAAGCGAACTTCTTGCGAGTGGAATCTGGGAGCAGATCTTCATGAAGAGCGCGACCGGCCACGACATGATCGTCTGGAGCAAGGTAGTCCAACTCTAGCTATCAAAGTAGAAGAACCCTCAGTCATATCCACCAAGGGTTCTTCTGCTTACTTCACTACCTATTCATGTCCCTTGACAGCTGCTGCTTCTTCTGGCGAGAGGACTAGTTTCTTTCTGCCAAAGAGAGCGAAGCCAAGAAGTCCGATTACGTAGACGACTGCGATTGCGATGATTGCGTCTCTGTAACCCTCATTTAGAGCCTGACCGATGAAGATAAGAGCAGCAATTACGCCTCCAACTATTGCGCCCATACTTCCAAGTGGTGACTTATATGGACGATTTAGGTTTGGATACTTACTCTTAAGGAGTAGGTAGGAAACCATCTGGAGAAGGTAGGCAAGGACTGCGCCCCAGACCGCAATATTTAGAACTATTGCGCCTGCGGCCTCGCCCCCATATTGAGCCCAAAGTAGCGCACAATATCCAACGATTGCCCCGGCGACGAGGGCTATCCACGGAGTCTTCCGAGTTCCGGTTAGGGAAAGGACCTTCGGAAAGTAACCCGCGCGCGATAAGGAATAGATGTTGCGTCCGTAGGCAAACATGATTCCTTGTAGCGATGCTAAGAGTCCGATGAGTGCAAACGCAGCAAGGATCGCTGCGATATCGGCGTTCGGCAAGATAGCGCGGAAGCCATCGAGAAGTGGTTCGCCAGATTCTTTGAGCTGATCCGCACCAGTAATACCTGGATTAAGTACCAGCACTAAGATTCCAGTGACGCAGAGTGTGATCAATCCGCGAATACCTGCTTTAGGGATGTCGCGAGTCGGATTCTCTGCCTCCTCTGCAGCGAGTGGAAGTTCTTCGATACCGAGGAAGAACCACATCGCAAATGGCATTGCTGCGATTATCGCCCAGAAGCCAAATGGAAGGAATTCTGTGTTCCCATCTGTTGGTGCGATGTTGAATAGGTTATCTACCGAGAACTTGCCACTGAAAATCGCCATCACAGAAAATACGCCTAGAACCACTAGCGATGCGACTGCGACAATCTCCATGAACCTGAAGGAGGTCCTCACCCCAGCGATATTTACCGCTAGGAAGATGGCATAGAGAATGATCCACCAAACCCAAACTGGCATACTGAGATTGAATAGCTCCTTGGTGATTCCGTCTGCGTAACTTGCGGAGAAGAAGACGACTACGCCGGTTGTTGCGACATACTCGATCGTCTCTGCAAAGCCAGTTACGAATCCACCCCAAGGGCCCATCGCAGATCGTGCGAACGAATATGCGCCACCGGTATGTGGTAGTGCGGAAGCCATTTCGCCGATACTGAAGATCATTCCGAAATACATGGCGACAACAAGTAGGGATGCGATCAGAAGACCGCCCCATCCAGCTTCGCCGATTCCGAAGTTCCATCCGGAGAAATCTCCAGAAATAACTGCGGCTATTCCGAGCGCCCAGAGGCCAAAAAGACTTGCATGCCTTTGGAGCCCACGTTTTTCAAAGTAATCATGAGATACATCGGTGTAGCTCACGCCTTGAACATTCTTATTAGACAAAGGTATCCCCTCTCTCCCCCTCTATAGCTATGAATGAGGATGCCTATAGAGTGATTGGGCAATAGGTTAGACCTGGGTCATGGCGTAGTCCAGAGGCATTTGGTGTATTTCGAGAGTATTTTCAGTAGTTATGCCCCCCAATTATGCTTACTTCCCTACAAGAAAAGGGGAGAAAATGGGATCGGCTAGAGCTGCTAAACCATCAATGACTTTGAATGAGCTGAAGGGTGAGGTGGCGAACGGTGGGATAGATACCGTCGTTGTTGTGATGACTGATATGCAAGGTCGTCTCGTCGGCAAGCGAATTCATGGCTCCTTCTTCATCGATGAGATTGCGCATCATGGAACCGAGGGCTGTAATTACCTACTAGCTGTTGATGTCGATATGAATCCAGTTGCGGGCTATGCGATGTCATCTTGGGATAAGGGATATTCGGATTTCGCGCTAGTTCCAGATTTCAGCACGCTTCGTCGCCTTCCTTGGCAGCCCGGAGCTGCGATGGTGACTGCGGATGTGCGGTGGTTGGATGGAAGTGATGTGGTTGCATCGCCTCGTCAGATCCTAAAGCGACAAATAAAGGCGCTTGCTGATGCGGGAATGACTGCGATGGTCGGAAATGAATTGGAGTTCATCGTATTTAACGATACCTATGAGCAGGCCTGGCAGAAGCGTTACAAGGGTCTAACTCCAGCAAATCTCTATAACGTCGATTACCAGATCTTGGGTGGAAGTAGATTGGAACCTTTGTTACGGGCGATTCGACTTCATATGTCTGGCGCTGGGATGAATGTTGAGTCGGTAAAGGGCGAATGCAATTACGGGCAACATGAGATCGCCTTTAGATATGACGATGCCCTTACGACATGTGATAACACCTCCATTTATAAGAATGGTGCGAAAGAGATTGCGGCTCAGATGGGCTACTCCCTCACCTTCATGGCAAAGTTCAATGAGCGGGAAGGAAACTCATCTCACATCCACCTCTCATTTCGTGGGGCTAAGGATGAGTTGGTGATGGCCGATGAGAAGGATCCGCATGGATTAAGTGAGGTTGGTAAGTCATTTATCGCTGGACAACTTGCCCATGCAAGAGAGCTGACGCTCTTGTTCGCTCCGAATATCAACTCCTATAAGCGTTATGTACCAGGCTCATTTGCACCAACTGCAATCCGTTGGGGAAGAGATAACCGGACCTGTGCCTTCAGATTGGTCGGGCATGGCATGAGTCTCCGACTCGAAAATCGCATCCCGGGCGGAGATGTAAATCCTTATCTCGCCGTCGCTGCGGTAATTGCGGCAGGATTAGATGGAGTAGATAAGAAGTTGAAGCTTGAGCCGATCTTTGAAGGCAATGCCTATCTCTCAGATTCACCGCGTGTTCCAGCCACGATGCTTGAGGCGCGCAACCTCTGGGCGGAGAGCTCCTTCGTGCGAGGAGCCTTCGGTAAAGAGGTACAGGAGCACTACACCAACTTTGCCGATGTCGAGATGGCTGCTTACAACAAGTCGGTAACTGATTGGGAGCTCTTTAGAAACTTCGAGAGATTCTAAGTCAAATATGGGTAGCTATTCGGTAATTAACCCCTCTACTGAAACGGTGGTCACAGACGTTCATCTCCACTCCGAGGCTGAGACCGATGCTTTGATCGCAAAGGCAGGCAGCGCATATGAGAGTTGGCGGAAAGTTGCTCCGGGTGAGCGAGCTGCGCTGCTCCGTAGTTTCGCATCTGAGGTTTCCAAAGAACGTGAGGCGCTCGCCGAGCTCGAGATTCGCAATTCGGGACATACTCGGGGCAATGCGCTCTGGGAAGCGGACAATGTTGCAAATGTTCTCAACTATTACTCCGCAGCACCGGAAAGACTCTTCGGTCGCCAGATCCCAGTTCCAAGCGGAATCGATGTGACCTTCAAGGAGCCACTTGGGGTTGTCGGAGTAATAGTGCCTTGGAATTTTCCGATGCCGATCGCCGGGTGGGGATTTGCTCCTTCACTTGCCGCCGGAAACTGTGTGGTTTTGAAGCCAGCGGAGTACACGCCACTTACCGCAATCAAGCTTGGCGAGATCGCGAAGAAAGCCGGAATCCCCGATGGGGTATTTACGGTTATTACCGGTAAGGGATCGGTTGTCGGAGCGCGCTTTGTCACGCATCCTGCGGTACGAAAGATCGTATTCACCGGCTCTACCTCAGTCGGTAGATCGATCATGGCGGGATGTGCCGACCAGGTAAAGCGCGTGACTTTAGAGCTCGGCGGAAAGAGCGCAAATATCATCTTTGCCGATGCCGATGTCGATAAAGCCGCGGCGAACGCGCCGGGTGCAGTATTTGATAATGCCGGCCAGGATTGCTGCGCTCGATCACGCTTACTGGTTGAGAAAAGGATCTTTGATGAGTTCATGGCGAAGTTTGAAGTCGCAGTCAAGAAGTTCCGGGTGGAGGATCCATCACTTGCTAGCGCTGAGATGGGGCCGTTGATCTCGAGGAAACAATTTGAAACCGTAACCTCCTATCTGGAAGAGAGGGTGGCGTTTACGGGAAGCGCGCCAAATGGTAAAGGTTTCTGGTTGGCGCCACATGTATTGCTTGCCAAAGATACAAGCGCCCGCTCTTGGCGCGAGGAGATCTTCGGACCTGTTGTATCGGTCCTTGCCTTTGAAGATGAAGCTGATGCAATCAGGAAAGCTAATGACTCGGAGTATGGGCTCTCCGGATCGATCTGGACGAGAGATTTGGCGCGCGGGCTGCGTGTTGCCCGGGGGGTTGAGTCAGGAAATCTCTCGGTTAACTCAAATTCATCGGTTAGATATTGGACGCCCTTTGGCGGCTTCAAGCAATCTGGCCTTGGCCGTGAGCTAGGTCCTGATGCGCTAGATGCTTTCACTGAAGTCAAGAACGTCTTCTTCTCAAACGAATGAAAGGTAGAAAATGAAACGACTAGAGGGACGAGTTGCCGTAATCACCGGAGCTGGAAGCGGCATCGGTCTAGCAACCGCAAAGCGCCTCGCAGATGAGGGTGCAAAGGTTGTCGCAGTCGATACCAACGAGGAGACGGGAAAGAAGATCGCTAATGAGGTGGACGGAATATTCGTAAAGGCCGATGTGACCAACCGTGAAGAAGTCGAGAATATGTATAAGGTCGCATTTGATACCTACGGTCGCATCGACATTGCCTTTAACAATGCTGGTATTTCACCACCAGATGATGACTCAATCCTTGTGACTGAGTTGCCAGCTTGGGAGAAAGTTCTCAAAGTGAATACGACCTCGGTCTACTTATGCTGTAAAGCTGTTATCCCTTACATGCAAAAACAGAAGAAGGGTTCAATCATCAACACCGCATCCTTCGTCGCAACCATGGGAGCTGCTACCTCACAGATCGCCTACACCGCATCTAAAGGCGGCGTGCTTTCTATGAGCCGCGAACTCGGTGTGCAATTCGCCCGCGAAGGAATTCGCATCAATGCGCTCTCACCCGGACCGGTAAATACTCCGCTGCTTCAAGAACTCTTCGCAAAAGATAAGGAACGCGCCGCTCGTCGCCTCGTTCATATCCCAATGGGGCGCTTCGCTGATGCAAGTGAAATCGCCGCAGCCGTTGCATTCCTTGCTAGCGATGACTCAAGCTTCATCACCGCATCTAACTTCCTAGTTGATGGCGGTATCTCAGGGGCTTACGTAACCCCGCTTGATTAGGCGGAAACTTCTTGCGAATTAGCAACTCGCGTCAAGAACTTCTCAACCTTAGTTCCGCGGGGGATGTTTCCCAGAACTCTTCCGTTAGCAGCACTGATTACCGGAATTTGTTCCCCATCGGAAAACTTGTCACTCCCAATGAGGTGAGTCGTTGGGAGTGACAATGAAGAGACAAGACTTTGCCAACCTTCAAATGTTCCAATCAGGGCAAAGACCTTGCCCGGTCAATTTTTCCAATGCCTTTCTTGTAACCATGCTCGATTTCTAGGAGAAGTCCTTGCTGAGTGATTCATGGCTCTTCTTGGACAAAGTTGCCACGCCTAGTCCGACCAACATTGCAATAAATGGCGATAGGACTAAGAACCAACCAAGACTGGACAGTTTCCAGGCGCTCTCGGGAAGAGTTGGATCAACATTGGCGGCGACCGTCCCAGCAAGTAGGTTGAATCGAGACATCAGGAGGTACAGACCTCCGACAAGTAGAACGATGGAAACCACAGGTGCGACTCTTGTCTTCCATACATTTCCGCCGCCTTGGGAGCTGAAGTAGCGAAGGACTGCTAGCGAGACCAGAATTTCAATTGCCACGATAGCAATAACTGCGATACCGCTCATCCAACTGAACAACTTGGTGTAAGGATCTAAACCACCGGCTGCAAAAATAACGATGACAAGTCCGGCAATGGCCGAAGTGACCATTGATGCCATCTGTGGCGCGCCCGAGGCATTGGTAGTTGCTAGGTTCTTTGGCATCACGCCGGCACGACCCATCGCGTAGAAGTAGCGTGAAGCAGCATTCTGGAAAGCGAGCAACCCAGCGAAGAGTGAGGTAAGAATAAAAATCTGCATGAGGTCGACGATCCATGTTCCTACATACTCGCCTCCAAGACTGAATAGAACGCTCGCAGGATCAGAAAGATCACTCGAGCGTGCCAAGACCTGTTCGACGGCTTTGCTAGATCCCATGCCAACGACCATGGCGAAAGACACGAAGGCAAATAGAACGGAAATAGCTATGATTGCAAAATAAGTCGCTCTTGGTACATCACGTTTCGGATCTCTCGACTCTTCACCATAGATGGCGGTGGCTTCGAAACCGATGAACGAAGCAAACGCAAACGCAAGAGCGATTCCCGCAGTGCCGGCAAAACCTCCGGCAAATACATTTGCTGGATTAAAGGACGCCCCAAGATCCATCGGCTCCGGGCCCCCTTTGGCAAAAATTGCTAGACCTACGATGACTAGGGAGAGGAGTTCTACCACTAGCAGAGTTCCAAGTATCTTGGCACCAATGTCGACGCTGAGAATCGAGAGGACTGTTACAGCCAGCCAACCAATGAGTGCCCAAGCCCACCAAGTCAGATTCAGCCCGTAGTCCGCCATTGTGATGTTCATGACCAACCCGAAGAAGCCATATATTGCTAACTGAATTGTTATGTACCCCACCAATGATGCATAAGCCGAAGCAACTCCCGCTTTCACACCAAGGCCCCGGCCGACAAATGCGAAGAAGGCGCCCGTGTTTGTGACGTGGTTGCTCATGGTCGCATAACCAACAGAGAAGAACAGTAGAGCGATACCCGTGGCCAGGTAAGCGCCCGGGGTTGCGCCACCATTGCCGAGAACTATTGCTACCGGTACCGCGCCGGTCATTCCAATAAGGGGGGCAGAGGCTGCAACGACGAAGAAAACTATGCCGAAAACGCCAAGCCTGCCCTTCCTCAATGAAGTATTTTCACTTGCCATACCCGCTCCTTTGCTCATCGCTTCGAAATCGTTAACATTCGAACGAATTTGATGTAGAGTGGCGCAACTCACACTTGAAGTCAAGGGTTTATGGGTGTTTCCTTCATGGATTCTCTGAGTGCACGCAAGGAGTCAGATAGATGTCATCGCTGCATGGTTTCTTCCCTCCGCGTACACCAAGCGGCAAGAGCGCGATCGCACCGGAGATGCCATGGTTCTACTCGGGCAACCTTCTAACCGTTGAATTTCGTACCGATCCCAAGAGCGTGCAGGCTCTACTGCCTGAAGAGATCTCATTGGCCGAGGACGATCCAGGTGCCGTCGCGCTGATATGGGCAGATTGGCAGAGCTGCTCTCAATCGAAAGAAGAACTCCTAGATCCCCTTCGGTCACAATACCTGGAAGCGTTTGTGGTCATCCGCTGTCAATATCAAGGTAAGACTTACAGCAGATGCGTGGCAATTTGGGTAACCAAGGATTTCTCACTTGCTCGTGGTTGGTTCCAGGGATATCCCAAGAAAATCGGCTCCATTGGCCTGACTCGGATCTTCAATCATGGGAAGGCAACGCCGCGACTTGAACCCGGTGCTCAACTAGGCGCAAGTATCGCCGCCTACGACCATAGATTGGCGACCGCGCGAGTTACCCTGCGAGAGCCGTCCCAAACAGATGGGTTCGTCAATGGACATCCGATGCTTCACAGCCGTTGGGTACCTTCCATCACTCCAGGGCTTGGAAACTCTCTCGATCAATTGATAACCATGAGTGGCGTTGATGCCGACCTCGGCCAACCATGGGCTGGCGACGCGGAACTAGAACTCCTTGATTCGCCCTGGGACGAACTCGCTTCAATACTGCCGATTAAGAAAATGATTGGTGCCTACTACCGCGAGGTTGGTGTCACCTTCAACGGCGGTAAGCTCGTATTGGACAAGTCCAATCCCAAGATCTGAATCGGCAACTCGATTAATTCTCGATCAATACCGGAGCAAGTACTCATCCTGTTCCCACTGGGTAACTTCACGAGTCGAAGAGTCAGAGACACTATTCTGGTAACGCTCGATTTCTTCTCGCTTAAGCACAAGGAAAGTTTCCACTAGTTGCGGCGATAACTGACTCTTGAGATGGGCGTTCGCCTCAAGAGCGTCCAACGCGGCTTCAAGAGTCATGGGAAGGATCGGCGCCGATTCCATCTCATAGGCCATACCAACAGCTGCATCAGGGCACTTGAGTTTTCGTTCAATCCCATCCAGGCCAGCAGCCAAGATCGCCGCAATAATCAAATACGGATTAGCCGCACCGTCTCCGACTCGGACTTCCAACCGAGTGCCGCCGCCCCGTTCTGGCGGTATTCTCACCATGCAACTTCGATTGTCGAGTCCCCAGTTGGCACGAAATGGCGCCAGTGTGTCGGGCCCTAGCCGCTTAAATGCGTTGACTGTGGGGTTAGCAAGAGCCGTAATTGCAGCTGCGTTGGCCAAAATGCCGGCGATAAGTGAGTGGGCAATGTCTGATAGACCATCTTTTCCATCACGCATCTTGTTATTGCCACTCTTGTCAGCCACCGAGAAGTGAAGGTGGAATCCGCTGCCGCCCTCGTCGCCCCAAGGCTTACCCATGAAAGTTGCTATCTTGCCCTCGCGGTAAACCATGTCCTTAATGGCGGTCTTGAAGATGAATGTTCTGTCGGCCGCATCTAAAGCCTCACTATGCCAGAGATTGATTTCATATTGGCTCGGACTGAATTCGTGATTACCTGCAAAAGCACCTAGTTCCATTTGATCTAGAGCACGAATGACTCGCAGAAACGTACCATCTGGATCAACCATAGACCCCGTCGTGTAAACGAATCCGAGATTCTCATGGGACCGGAAATACTTTCCATTAACACATTTTGCGATATAGAATTCGAGCTCTGCACCGACGGTAGGCACGAGCCCATGTTTGGCATAGGCAGAAACGATCTTCTTTAGGACTGTTCGGGGCGCGAAGTTGTTCTCGGACTCATCGGGATTAAAGGCATCAACCACGGTGCAGGCCATTCCGGGTTCGTAGGGAAGTTTGCGGACACGGCTTGAATCTAGCTTGGTAACGAAATCTTGCAGTCCGTCAGAAGCGATATTGCCTGCATTGAGAACGCCGCCGCGGTTGGTTGTCACCCATACGCCTTGGCAAAATGAAGGACCATGACCGACACCTTTCTCAAGTTCTGAGGTCAGTAGATATTTGGATCGAGTTACTCCGAGAACATCGGCATACATGACCTGCAACACATCGACACCGAGAGATTGCAACTCCTTCTTCAAACTATCAACTGAGCTTGACATTCTCATCTCCCTTTTGGCCGCATGGCTTTCATTAGGGCGCGAACGATATTCTAGGGTTTGCTGGGGTATTCTTGGCAAGAACCTCAGAGCCAAATTGGAGTTGTTTCTCGCTTTTATCCATCGTGAAGGAGGCAAGAGTGAAAGCCCTCTTTGTCGAGCATGACCATGTTTCACCGCCCGGTCCGGTTGCTGAGCGGTTACAACATCATGGTTTTGAGATTGCTGAAGTTGTAGTGGTGAGCGAGGAAAACTTCAAGAAACCTAACATCACCTTTGTTCCTCCTGATGCAAGTGAATACGACTTGATCGTTCCCCTTGGTGCGCCATGGGGGGCATGGGATGACGGATGCATTGGCAAGTGGCTATTGCCAGAGGTGGACTGGATTCGCACCATAGTCGAATCAGGCAAACCGGTCCTTGGTATCTGCTTTGGCGGTCAATTGATGGCAAGAGCTCTCGGCGGGTCAGTAGCTAGGGCACCTCAATGTGAGATTGGATGGAAGTCAATCTGGAGTGATCAACCTGATTTGGTTCCAGAAGGGCCTTGGTTCCAATTCCATTACGACCAATGGAAGTTGCCCCCCGGTGCTAGAGAAATTGCACGAAACCCAATTGCCTCTCAAGCATTCGTCATAAGAAACTCCCTGGCGGTGCAATTCCACCCTGAAGTTAATGCCACTTCGCTAAAGCAATGGCTTGACTGGGGTGGTCGAAGTGAAGTAACTGATGATGGCCAAGATCCAGAGATCATGCTTGCGCAAACCATTGCCTACGAACCAGCAGCGCGAGAACGCACGTTCAAACTAGTCGATTCATTCTTGAAGCAAGTCGCAGGCCTAATCTAGCGAAGATGAACTTTCACCGGCATTCTCTTAATGCCGTGGACGAAATTGGATCTCAAGTAATCGACTTTGCCTACGATGTCCATCGAATCAATCCTAGAAATCAGGTCCTCGAACATCACTCTGAGTTCAATTCGAGCCAAGGCATTGCCGAGGCACATATGAGGACCACTCCGACCAAAAGTCATATGTTCATTTGGAGTGCGCGTGACGTCGAAGCTATCAGGATTATCAAAAAACGCCCCGTCGCGGTTTCCTGAAGCGAACCATGTGACAATCTTCTCTCCTTTTTTCACCGTATCGCCATGAAGTTCGACATCCTTCGTTGCAGTCCGCCTGAAGTGGTAGACCGGACTGGCGAATCTCAAGAATTCTTCCACTGCCCAGGGAATTAGATCAGGGTCTTCCTGCAGTCGTGCAAGTTGGTTTGGATGCTCAATTAGATTAATCATCGTATGGGTGATGGTATGCCGGGTCGTCTCATTACCTGCAACTACCAACAAGAGGAAGTTGGTATGAAAGTCGCGCTCGGTCAAAGGAACTCCATCGCTCATCTCCCCGTTTACCAAGACGGAGATCAAATCCGAACCATTCTTTCCCCGCCGCTCCTTGGCAAGGGCATCCCCGTAAGCGAACACCTCAAGGGCCGCTGGTGAACGGAAAGGAACCAATCGATACTTCTCGCTATCTGGATCGCTAAGCAAGATATCTGCATGCTCTGGATCGTCAAAACCAATCATGCGATTTCCCCACTCGATAAGCTGACGATTGTCCTCAGCTGGAACATCAAGTAGCTGTGCCAAAACATTTATCGGAAAGTCTGCGGCTACATCCTTAACAAAGTCGAACTCGCCTTTTGCAAAAGCGTTATCTAGCGTTGTCGCGGTGAGTCCGCGAAGGAATGTCTCGTAGCGAGCGACCGCAGCTGGGGTGAATTGACCCTGCAACAGGCGACGAAGTGCTCGGTGTCGAGCGCCATCAGTCTCAAGGAGTGAGCGTCGAGCTTCTTCTTGTTCAGCATCAACCTCCTCGAGGTTGGTGAAACGCTCACTTGTGAAAGTTGCTGGGTCACGCAGTATCGAGACGATGTCGTGATAGCGAGTGACAGACCAGAACCCATGATTTGGGGCGACTTCTTCACTCCAATGGAGAGGTTCTACCTCTCTCAATCTCTTGAAAACCGACCAGGGAGCGCCGGGCTCAAAGAGATTGACATCGGCAAGATTTATCGAAGAACCCATCATCACTCCACTCGTTAGGATACGAACGAAACGAGAATACCACCGGCTATCTTTGGTTAGAAGCGATTTCTGCAGATAAGATACAAATTATGGCCGGCTCTCATACACTCGCTGAGACCGAGCGCCAAGTTTCTTCCTTGCTTCGTGGCATGAATATTGACTTCAAGGCTATGACGGTGGTGTCCAATCTATTCCGTGCAGCAAACGCTGCAAGGAATCACCTCGAGCGAGAAGTCCTTAGCGGCAACCGCCTCTCTTGGACTGGCTTTGTAGTGCTCTGGGTGGTCTGGGTTTGGGGAGAGTGCGAAACACGCGAAATCGCCGAAGAGGTTGGGACTTCAAAGGCAACTCTGACCGGAGTCTTGAAGACCTTGGAACGGGATAAGTTGGTGGCAAAGCGACGATCCAAGAGCGATGGTCGCCTTGTCTTGGTTACATTAACGGGCGATGGAAAGCGATTGATGACGCGAATCTTTCCTGAATTCAACAAACAAGAGGTCTACCTGGTCTCCTCACTTGAAGGGAGTGAACGCAAGGGCACTGCAGATGCCCTTCGCAAGATCACGCTACACGCGCGAGGCGACCTTGCTCAGAAGGGAAAGAAAAGGAAGCGCTAGTTTCTCGCTGCTTTGATGAAGGACTTTACTATCTCAAGCTGGTCAGCTATCTCCAGATAATTATCCTCAGGGTGCCACTGTAGGCCAAACGCCCAAGTGCGAGATGGGTATCTAACCGCCTCGACGTGCCCCTCTTGGGCAAAACCAAGCGGAGTTATCTCCCTTCCTAGTCGATCTATTGACTGATGATGGAAACAGGAAACTGAAATCATGGAACTTGAGTTACCAAGGGTCGGGTCGACTATCTTGAACTCCACGTTTGAACGATGGTTTATATGCGGTATCTGCATATGTTGAATCAAGGAGCCACCCAGAGCGACATTTGCCAACTGCGTTCCCCGGCAGATGGTCAAGAGTGGAATCGAGGATTCCAGCGAGAATCGCACCAATTCCATATCGGTCTGATCCTGAACCGGGTCGATTCCGTAAAGCTCGCTTCTTTGGGGTGCTTCTCCATAAAGCCTGGGATCAACATCGCCCCCGCCTGGAAGCAAGACACCACCAATTCCCTCGAGTCGCTCGGACCAAGGCACGCCCACCACCGGTAGGAATGTGAGCGGTTCGCCTCCCGCAGCCCAGACTAATTCAGCGAGTTTTCGCGCTGTGACAATCCCTGAGTAACGGGTGGCGGAAGTAGAGTCTGCGAAGCGAGCGGGGATAGCTATCCGAGGCCGTACTGCACTTGCCACAGGAATCTCCCGTCGGTACATACTTCACAGTGAAGATTGCCTAGAGTAGCCTAAACCATCTCGTTAGTATCCTAACGATTAGATCGCCTCCCAAATGGAGTGCTCGGCGAGGGCAGAGGATATGAAGTGAATAGCATTTCGGTCGCGGGCGTGGAAATACCAACCGGCCATCTCATCAATGGCCATCGTATCGATTCAGTTCGGACGCTTCGCAACACATCTCCGATAGACGGACAGTTCTTAGGTGATTTCTCTTCGGGAGGCGCTGGGGAAATTGACCTCGCTGTCAATGCCGCGCGCGTGGCCTTTCCCGCTTGGCGAGATCTTGGCCCAAGCGGTCGCGGCGAGATTTTGGAGAAGCTTGCGACGTTGATCGAGGAGAACGTTGAGACTCTCGCACAGATCGAGACTCTTGACAATGGCGCTCTTCTTCGTTCACATCGCAAAGGTGTAATGCCTCGCGCTGCGGCAAACATCAGATTCTTTGCCGAGTGGGCGAAAGAGCAGTTGAAGCACGAACCATTTGAAACTCGCGGCCACATCAATAATGTTTCGTGGGATCCATCTGGCGTGGCAGCGCTAATCACCCCGTGGAATGCGCCGCTGATGCTTGCAACTTGGAAGATCGGACCAGCCCTCGCTGCTGGTGACACGGTGATCTTGAAACCAGCAGAGTGGACACCATTATCGGCAAGTTTCTTCGCCGACTTGACCATGAAGGCTGGCATGCCTCCCGGCGTCTTCAACGTGGTATTCGGTCCAGGCGAAGAAGCGGGCGCCGCCCTAACCAAGCATCCAGGAATCTCAAGAATCTCCTTTACGGGTTCTGTGCCCACCGCCAAGATTATTGCAAAGGCAGCAGCTGAGAACCTGACTCCAATTACTCTTGAGCTTGGTGGAAAGAGTCCGTTAATCGTTCTTGAGGATGCTGACCTCGAGCTCGCCGCCACCTTAGCGATAGAACAATACGACAACGCCGGTCAAGTATGTCTCTCCGGAACTCGACTCTTGGTGCATGAGAAGGTAGTTGATGACTTCACCAGACTCTTTGTCGATAAGGCATCGAGAATCAATCAAGGCGATCCAAGGCATGAGGAGACTCAGGTGGGGCCACAGATACATCCAGACCACCTAGCCAGAATTGAAGGTTTCGTTGAGCGAGCGAGAAAAGAAGGTGCAGATATAGTTCTTGGAGGTAAACCTAATGAACAACTCGGCGGTCTTTTCTATCAACCAACTCTAGTAATGAAGCCGAACCCAGAGAGTGAGATCTTCCGCGAGGAGGTCTTCGGCCCGGTTCTCTGCCTCCAAACCTTCGCTAATGATGAGCAAGCACTCGCTATGGCGAACGACACCGAATTCGGTCTTGCTGCTGTAGTGGTCTCGGGAAGGCGCGAACACGCGGCGAAGATAACTAAGAACCTAGTCGCTGGGACCATCTGGGTGAATTGCTTTTTCGTCCGCGACCTTAGAGCACCTTTTGGTGGATCAAAGAAGTCTGGTATCGGTCGCGATGGTGGCACTTGGTCATTTGACTTCTATGCTGATGTAAAGAACACAGTGGTTGCACCTCATGGGTGGAAGGAGTAACAAAAGTGGGAAAAGTAGTTGGAGCAGCTCTCTTGGCACATGTGCCAACGATCATGCTGCCTGAGACGGTCAGGAAAGATCTCAACGAGGGAAAAGAGATCTCGTTGGTGCCTGGCCTTAAGAGACTTCGAAAAGATGTGTTTGAGACCCTCGACTATGACACAGTCGTCGTGCTCGATAGCCATTGGGCTACTACCGTTGAATTCGTCATCACCTCAGCCGCTGAGCGCTCCGGGCTCTTCACTTCAGAGGAATTACCACGAGGCATGACGCAGATTCCGTACTCCATAAAGGGTGACCCTGAGCTTGCAAAGTCGCTCTCTAAGTATGACGAGAAGAACGGAACTTGGGTCACCCCGATTGCCGATCCCCATCTTCCAATCTTCTATGCCACGGTAAATCTCTGGCACTATCTTGGACGCGGACTTGACGAGAAGAGATGGATCAGCATGTCTGTCTGTCAGACCGGAACCCCAGAGGACTTCATCCGAGCAGGAAGAGCCTTGGGCGAAGCGATTCGCGACAGCGATAGAAAGGTGTTCCTGATTGCCTCGGGGGCTCTCTCACACACGTTCCACAAGTTACGTGACTTGCGAAAACACGAGGCAAGCGACCCCGTCCACATCTTTACGCCCGAGGCGTATCAATACGATCTCAAAGTTCTAGAGTGGATGAAGCAGGGAAATCATGGCGCAATTCTTCAAGACTTCGGCACGTTTAGAAAATACAAGCCTGAGGCAGGCTTCTTTCATTATCTAGCCATGGCCGGCGCGCTTGGTGAGGAGCGCAATCAAGGGCGAGGGATTCTCTATAGCGAATATGAAAACTCAGTGGGAACGGGACAAGTTCATGTCTACTTCCCCGAACCTCCAGGAGGCTTCCCAATGGCTAAGGATTTGGTCCTCACCCGTGACTGAGTTCAGACGAATCGAAGTCGATGGTGATGCGCTAACCGTTGAACGAGTTGGCGAAGGCCTTGCTGCAGCAGATGGACGCAAGTTCACTATAAGTGATGTGAAGCATCTTCCTCCAGCCACTCCTACCAAGATCATCGCAGTGCATCTCAACTATGAGAGTAGAACCAAGGAATTCCTCACGAAGTTGCCGCTGGCTCCCACTTACTTTCATAAGCCGATTACTGCACTTAATTCTCACGGAGGCGAAGTAGTCCGACCCAAACGATGTAAATGGCTCAATTACGAAGGTGAGATCGTCATCGTCATAGGCAAGCAGTGCAAGGACATCTCAATTGAGGAGGCTTCAGATTACATCGCCGGATATAGCGTCGGAAATGACTTCGGCCTCCATGATTTCCGCGACACAGATGCGGGATCGATGCTTCGAGTCAAGGGCGCGGATTCGCTCGCTCCCGTCGGACCTGGGTTGATCACCGATTGGGATTTCAGGAACAAGGTGATCCGAACCTTGGTTAATGGCGTTCTAAAGCAAGAAGACAACACCAATAACATGGAATGGAATATGCATTACCTCGTGGCAGACATTGCCCGAACCATCACTTTGGTTCCTGGTGACATGATTTTTTCGGGCACGCCAGCGAATTCAAGACCGGTTGAGATTGGCGATCTAGTGGAGGTGGAAGTCGAAGGTCTTGGTCGGCTGAGCAACAAGATTGTGGAAGGTCACAGGATTCGAAGCGAAGTTGGCGCCCAACCTACTGAGAGTGAGGAGGTGATCTCAACGGCGCTAGGTGGCGATTGGGAATTTCGGGGAATCCGAACCCCTTCAAAGGACCTCTACCCGTCAACTATCAAAGAGTAGATCCGATCTGTAATTGCGAAGAAGTGCTACGCAAAACGAGCGAGTAAGGAGTTGACATGATAAGAGTTTATGTTGATTTGTCTAAGTGCCAGCACTACGGTCAGTGCGTCTTTGAAGCACCGAACATCTTTAAGCTCAATGACGAAGATAAGTTGGAATACGCGGCAACGGCAGATGACTCTGAGCTTTTGAATGTGCGAGAAGCAATTGATGTGTGTCCAATGCAAGCAATCAAGTTGGTGGATTGATTCGGATTCATCAGCGAGGGCAAGCCGGGGCAGCAATTGAGTAGCGTGGTGATTGTCGGCGCATCCATGGGTGGGCTGCGTGCAGCCGAATCTCTCCGTAGATCAGGTTTTGATGGCCAAATCAATCTGATTGGAGCTGAGCCGCACCTTCCATACAACAGACCGCCCTTATCCAAGGACCTGCTTGCAAAGGACAAGACTCTGGCCGACATTGCCTTTCCGATTCATCATGGAGAGTTGCAAGCAAATTTCGTCCTAGGGAATCGAGTTGAAACACTCAACCTGGAAGAATCGCACGTGGAATTGTCCTCAGGGGCTAAGTATCAATTCGACTATCTCGTGGCTGCAACGGGCCTGAGATCTCGGCAGATGTCATTTCCTAACAACCTAGGTCGAGGGCGCTACTCGCTTCGAACTTATGACGATGCTCGATCATTGCGTGATTCGCTCGCACCGGGAAAGCGAGTCGTCATACTCGGAGCGGGTTTCATTGGACTTGAATTGGCGGCGACCCTTAGAACATTGGGTTGTTTGATTGATGTTGTAGCGGTAGAAGCAATCCCGCTTGCCGCAATTCTTGGGAATGAGTTTGGCGATGAAGTTCGTCGCCGTCATGTAAATGAGGGAGTTCGCTTCCATTTGGAACGTAGCATCGTGGATTTGATTGGCACCAGAGAGGTTGAGGGGGTCTTGCTCAGTGATGGCACTGAATTGCCATGTGAGATCTTGATTGAAGCCGTAGGGTCACTGCCGAACATTGAATGGTTGTCCGGAAATGAAATAGAACTGTCTAACGGTGTCCTCACTGATCAGACCTTGAGAGTCATGAGTGAAAGTGGGACCTCATACCAACACGTGTTTGCGATTGGAGACATCGCTCGTTTCCCCTACTCCACACGCTCGCTCCCTGCTCGAAGAATTGAGCACTGGAATATTCCGATTGAATCTGCCAAGTGGGTTGGACGTCAGATTTCCCATCACGAGAAGCCAGGCTCGGTCCTCGAATTCAAACAAGGGGAGCGCTTCAATCCCCTCCCTTCCTTTTGGAGCGATCAATTCAGCGTTAGCATCTTGTCCTACGGGGAACCAACACTTGCTGATGAATGCCTGCTCATTGAAGGTGAGCTCGGAAACGAATTCATCATGGGTTATAGGCGAGCAGGTGAACTAGTTGGCGTGGCAGGAATCGGAATGCGGCGAGAAGTAAACAAATTGCGAGGGGAGATTAGACTATGAGCGATTTCTTCGACCTTGATATCTCATTTGAAGATGACGGAGAGAAGTTGGATCTTTCCAAGATTCCAGCCAAGGATCTTCTCGCCGCTATCGAGACGCTACCTGATTCGCTCAGAGAAGTGGCTATGGGAGTCCTTTATCAGAAAAGAACGTTCTCTGATGTCTCACAGGCTCTCGCTATCCGCCAATCAGAATTGGTTACCAGGCTTCACCGAGCGCAGCTCGCAATTTCCATGCATCTGATGAGGCGTTGATGGAAAGACTGCGCATTAGTGTCGAGAGACACGCGGTCTTAGGTTTCCTCGCAAGGGAGATGGAGCGAATCTGGGGCAGTTTCGACCATGCTCGCGAAAAAGAACCTGAATTAACGGCATCACTCAAATCTCTTCTAAGCGAAGGTCTTCCCGAGGATTCTCAGGAGATTATCGATGTGCTTGGGAAGTCAATTGATGTTCTAGAAGCATCCATCGCACAATCGCGACCAAGGTTTTTGGCCTACATTGGGTCCAGTGGGCTTGAGGTGGGTGCAATTGGTGACTTCCTGGCCTCTTCTTACGACATCAATCAAGCGATTAACTCTCGAGCATCAACCCTCTTGGAGCAGCAAACGGCTAGGTGGGTAGGCGAGTTCATTGGATTCGAAAGTTCAATCGGATACTTCACTTCAGGAGGGATGGTTAGCAATCTCACTGCTCTTGCAACAGCGCTAAATCGAGCATTGCCAAATTCGCGAAAGTCGGGAGTAGATAGGAAAGTTGCTATCTACGCCTCTCACGAATCTCACTACTCGGTTCGAAGAACAATTGAAATTCTTGGCATTGGAAGTGATGGGATGCGCCTTATCCCTATCGACGATCGCCATCGAATGAATGTGACTCAGCTGAGGCAGCAAATCGATGCGGATCTAGCAGCAGGGGTAGTTCCAATAGCAATCGTCGCAACGGCTGGAACCACTCTCACTGGCGCCGTTGACCCTATCCAAGACGTTGCAAAAGTGGCCCAAGAGAAGAAAATTTGGCTACACGTCGATGGCGCATATGGAGTTCCAGCGGCCGGATCTACAAAGTCAGCGCTCTTTTATGGCATAGATGGCGCAGACTCCGTAACCGTCGATGCACACAAATGGCTATTCGTTCCTAAATCCTGTTCTTTGGTCTTGATGAAGAACATTGAGGGACTGGTCAAGACTTTTGCGCATCATGAAGCGTATATGCCTCACCTTGAGGGCGACTACAACCCAGTTGATCTCACCTTGGAGTATTCGCGTCCATTCCGGGCACTTAAACTATGGATTGCACTCAAAGCTTACGGTGCGAATGAATTCCGCAGGGCTATAGATAAGAACATCCAACTCGCAGAGCTGACCTATGAGATTGCATCAAGCCGAGAAGACTTTAGGACCCTTCCCCACCCACCAGATCTTTCAATTGTCCCTATTCAATACCGCAGTTCGCGGGAACCTGATGCCAGCACTCTGAACGAAAGAATTTGTCAGAAGATTATTGAAGATGGGCGCTTCTACATTTCCACCGCGCGAATAGATGGTGAAACCTGGCTCCGTCCGTGCTACACAAATTTTAGGACGACGGAGGATGATGTTCTCGCTCTTTTCCAAGTGATACAGGAATTAGGCGCAATTCTTTGAATTAACTCAAGTACTCTTCGCATAGAATTTTCATGAATGCCCGGGCAAATGCCCGATAAATGAGGAAAATTTGACTCAATACAATTGCAAGACTCGCACTCTGATAATTAAAGCAGTGATTCCTAAGTGCGTTGTGAGGGGTCGGACCTACGACCCGGTTTATCAAAAACAGTTAGTCGGCACCAATGAGGGCGCTTAATCATAAATCATGCGTTGACTTACATTCATCAATCATGGCTTTTTGATGAGCATGAAGCTGTTGGTCTCGTCGAGTTGAAGCATCGCTCATATCTGCCATGTAATCCGGAATCCCAGAGGATTTTCCTAGGAATGCTTCCAGAACCGCTAACCCACAGAAAGGTACATAAACTTCTGAGTAACCACCTTCATGAGTTGCCACGATTCTTCCAGAGCAGTGTTTGTCGGCGAGCTTGATGGTTTCTTCTGCCATCCACTTATATGTATATGCATGAAGCGCCATCCGTGAGAGTTGATCGTAGTATGAGGCATCAAAACCGGATGCCACGAAGATAAATTCAGGCTTAAAACGATCAACTGCAGGTTTCACAACATTTTCAAAAGCGTAGCGATATGCGCCGTCACCACTACCTGCTGGAATTGGAATATTTATGTTAAAACCTTTCCCAGCACCTTCTCCAATTTCGCTTATTTTTCCTTCATACCGCGGATAGAGCTCATCTTGATGGAGTGAGATGGCAAGGACATCAGGATCGTCATAAAAGACAGATTGTGTTCCGTTTCCATGGTGGACATCCCAGTCAATTACTGCAAATCTACGTAGTTTTGTAGTTGCCCTTAGATGTTCTATTGCGACGCCAATATTGTTGAACATGCAATATCCCATGCCATGATCGCGAACCGCGTGGTGTCCAGGTGGACGGATCAAAGCGTAGGCAAGATCAACTTCACCTTTATAGACCGCGTCAGCAGCTGCAATCGCGCCACCTGCGGATAAACATGCGATTTCAAATCCGTAAGGTCCAAATACTGATTCCTCATCACCCATAAGCCCGCCACCATTATCTGAGAGCTCTTTCATCTTCTTTATATGTTTAGGATTATGAACTCTCTCTAGTTCTGCGACAGTTGCAGGGCGTGGTTCGATAGGAATTACTTCACTCTTAAAAGGAGAAACTTCAACCAGACTCTTGAAACGTCTTTTGGAGTCTGGTGATTCCCAATGTTTTCCAGCTTGAACGAACTGGCCGGGTTTGTAAGTTCCCGCATAAGTTCCAGTGTCATGCCAAAAATAATACTCGTGAGTCAGGAAGCCAACCTTGCGTTCTTTGCTCACGAGCGATGAGTCTAGGTATCGAGCCCTGATGAATCAAGGACACCCTTTTTGATAAATCTGAGCCTGGATAGCCTCTGAACAAGTTGATCGATCTTCGGAAAATTAACTCACCTGGTTATAGAAGTTGGTCTAGGACATGGCTACTATTGCTAAGAGGAAAGGCCACCCAGGGGGAGATGAGAAATGTCCGGAACCACTGGCTATGTCTGGGAGGAAATCTATGGCTGGCACAATACGGGAAATTGGGCTGGTGCCGCCCCTGCGGGCCTAAACGCTCAACCATATGAACACTTTGAAAGTGCGGAATCGAAAACTAGATTGGCGAGTGCCATCGAGGTTTCTGGTCTACACAAGAGTCTAAGAAGATTGCCTGCGCGAATGGCAGATATTGACGAAATTGCCCTCGTGCATAACTGGGACTACATTGGAAGAATCAAACGGGATAGCGCTTCGCCCTTTGGCGGTGATGCGGGAGATGGTTTGAGCCCATTTGGAACGGGATCGTTTGAAATTGCACTCTGGGCTGCTGGTGGCGCAATTACCGCTATGGAGGCAGTAGTTTCAGGATTGGTAAATAATGCCTATGCCTTGATTCGTCCACCAGGTCATCATGCAAGAATCGAAACGGGTATGGGTTTTTGTATCTTTGCGAATGCATCCATAGCTATTAAGTATGCCCAAAAAAATCTTGGCGTAAGACGTGTAGCAGTTCTAGATTGGGATGTTCACCATGGGAATGGAACTCAATCAATTTTTTATGAAGATCCAAGCGTTCTCACGATTTCTATCCACCAGTCCGGACTTTTTCCGCCAAACAGTGGAGGAGTAGATGAACAAGGACAAGGATTTGGCGAGGGATTATCAATTAATATTCCGTTGCCTGCGGGTAGTGGCAATGGCGCCTATGTAGAAGCTCTAGAAAAAATAGCTTTTCCAGCTATTAAGAAGTTCAAACCTGAAATTATCGTTGTTTGTTCAGGATTCGACGCAGCCATGACTGATCCGCTTGGTCGGATGATCGTAACTGCCAATGGATATAGAGAAATGACCAAGCGCCTTATTGCCGTTGCAAAAGAAGTCTGTAATGGAAGAATAGTTATGACCCATGAAGGAGGTTATTCTCCAACATATGTACCTTTCTGTGGTTTGGCAGTAATAGAAACTCTTGCGGGAGTCAAAACAAACATGAACGATATCCTCGCTGAATTTTGGGATAATTTGCCCGATCAAAAACTTCACTCTTGGCAAGATTCAATTATCAGAGATATTTTGAAAGATATTCACTTTCTCACATCTGCGAAACTAGAGGCCTCTTCATGAATCCAACTATCACCAGAGGAATATTTGACGTTCTTAGTCTCTCTTCTGTTCTAATTTTGCTGGTTATTGGAATGGCAATAATAGTTGGAATGATGAAGGTATTTAACATGTGCCAGGGGGAATTAATTTTGCTTGGTGCGGTGACTGCTTTCTTATGTAGCAAGTATTTAGGAAACATATGGTTAGGAATCTTTTTGGCACCCTTAATCGTTGGAATTTTCGGTTTTTTTCTGGAACGAACAATCATCCATCGATTTTATGTAAATCCACAAGCGGCATTGCTTGCAACCTTTGCCATCGGACTCATAATTAGGGAGACATTAAGGACGAGAATGAATACTCAGGGGGCGCCTGTTGCTCCACCAATTGAGAACTATGTTGAAATTGGTGGTACAAATCTTCCAGTTTGGCGCGTTGTGATTATAGCTGTCACACTTGTCTTAACTCTGACAATTGCTTTCGTTTTGCTGAAGACTAACTTGGGTATGAAGGTAAGAGCAACTTTAGATAATCCCGAATTGGTTTCTGTTTCCGGTATCTCAACTAAGTGGATGTATGCCTGCACCTATGCAATCGGAGCAGCCCTATCAGGGTTTGCAGGCGCAATGATTGTTCCGTTGCAAACTCTTTATCCAAATCTTGGTTATGACAACTTAATTCTCATGTTTATCGCCGTATTGGTTGGAGGGCTTGGCCAATTTTCCGGACCTATAATCGGCGCGGCAATAATCGCATCAACGGGGGCGCTATTAGGTCAATTTATTAGCCCAGTAACAGGCCAAATAATGGTAGTGCTTTTTGCTGTCGTCCTCACAAGGCTTCGACCCGCTGGAATCTTAAAAGGAGGTCGATAACCCAGACACTAGCTCCAATTTTTGGAAATCCGAAAGATATTACTAGAAAGGAAAAGTTCTAAAATGAATATACGAACGATTAGGAAGGGAAAATCTGTCAAGACTGTTGCAATTTTCTCATCCTTACTGATGTTACCAACCTCTTTCATGTTCACGCCGGCAAGAGCTGCCGACCCAATTAAGGTTGGCGTATTGACCGATATGACCGGACCATTTGGTCTTGTTGGAAAATCTAATCTTGCTGTCGCACAATTTACAATTAATGAAATCAATAAGAAGGGTGGCGTTCTTGGTCGTAAACTAAAGCTTGTTTTAGCGGATGGCGGGAGCGATCCAGCTATCGCAGCCCAGGCTGCAAGCCGACTTGTTAACCAAGATAAAGTCGCCGTAGTCGTAGGGGGAGTTGCAAGTTTCACACGTGTTGCGGTACGTGATGTAATAACAAAACGAGGTAAGACCCTCTATATATGGCCGGCCTCTTATGAAGGAAATGAGTGTTCCAAATATGTTTGGAATACCGGTTCTGCCCCAAATCAACAAGTAGATCCGACGGTCAAGTATCTTCTTTCGCAAGGAAAGAAGACTTTCTTCCTTACAGGAAGCGACTACTTGTATCCGAGAAATATTCTGGCTCGCGTAAGACAAGTTGTACTAGCGGGTGGAGGAAGCATTGTGGGTGAGGAATATGTTCCTCTAGACATGACTGATCCATCTAACTTGGTCAGCAAAGTTCTAGCGTCTAAAGCTGATGCTTTGTTTGAAGTCGTCGTACTTCCTGGCACGGCACCTTTCATAAAAGGTGTGGTAAATGGCGGTTTCAAAGGAACAATTGCCGGAACTCTTTTTGATGAGGGAATTAATCCTCTTATCGGCAAAGAGGCAGAAGGCTTGATTGGTGTACAGGATTACTACGGACCCGTAACAGACAGTTTCACGAAAACGAAGGTCGCTGCCTTCAACAAGCAACATCCAGAAGCGGCGGGCCTATTCACCTCAACATTCAACGCGCCCGCTTGGTACAGAAGTTTCTACCTCTGGAAAGTGGCTGTCGAGAAAGCAAAATCTTTTGATACGGCAAAAGTTGATGCGGCAATGAATTCTGCATCTCTTAAGTCATCAATTGGTGGCCCGGTTTCATTTTCACCGGGTACAAAGCATGTCAATTTGACTATGTATCTAGGTAAAGGAAATGCAGATGGTTCTCAAACTATCTTGAAGAATCTAGGTATGTTGAGTCCTTTTGAATGCGCAAAGAAGCAATAAGGAAATAAAAAAGAATAATAGACTCAGAACAGGTATAGCAATTGTTTTAGCTATCCCTGTTCTGAGTCCTTTGCTCTTTTTGTCAGGAAATGACTACTTGACTCAGATAGTCACGAGAATCTTGATTTATGGGATTCTCGTGCTGAGCGTAGAAATGTGTTGGGGGCAAACCGGAATATTTACATTCGGTCAAGCAGCTCTTTTCGGAATTGGTGGATATACTGTTGGACTAATAACTACAAAAACAACGATTACAAATCTATTTATTGCCTTAAGTTTTGCCATAGTAGTTGGCGCTCTCATAAGTATTCTAATTGGTTTCTTCCTTTTTTCTGGGAAAAGAGTCGGTGAACTTTACGTTGCACTCGTAACTCTAGCGCTGTCTTATATCTGCGAAAGATTGGCTAACAGTTGGACCTTCCTAGGGTCAGGAAATGGAATACCAGGTATTCCGTTTCCCACTATTCTTGGGAAAGAAATCAATTCAAATATTGGTCTTTTCTTCATGGTTTATAGCTTTTTTGCTTTTACTTTGATCATCTGTGTAATTCTTGTCAACTCGCAATTTGGACTGACTATGAACGCAGTAAGAGATGATGAAGAAAGAGCAGAGTTCTTCGGCTATCGCAGAAATAAGGTGCAAATATTGGTATTTACCTTCTCGGCCGTATTGGCTTCTCTTGCCGGGGGTTTATTTGCACTGTCGGAAGGATTGGTTTCTCCGTCAATGAGTGGATTAGCACTTTCTACGACGACGGTCTTATGGGTAGTCTTAGGTGGCCGAGGAACTTTCTTTGGTCCTCTAATTGCGCTAGCTCTTCTTCAAGCAGTCAATATTCAGCTTCAAAACATCTTGCCAAGTCTGTGGACAATCTTGCTTGGCATTATTCTCTTGCTGACAATGCTCTTTCTGCCAAAGGGTCTTAGTTCGATACCCTCACTTTATCGGCAGCGAAAATCGGAAAGAAGTGCAAAGTGAACTTACTAAGAGTTGAAAAAGTCTCGATGAAGTTTGGACCCCTACTAGCAGTGAATAATGCATCACTTCATTTATCGCAAGGTGAAATATTGGGTCTAATAGGTCCAAATGGATCTGGGAAATCAACACTACTTCACACAATTTGCGGCCGTATTCTGGCAACTGAAGGAAGAATCGAATTACTTGGCATAGATATTACAAACCAAAAACCTAATTTGAGGGCATCTTTGGGTATGGGCATAAAGTTTCAGCTTGCTAGAATTTACCTTGAAAAAACTGTTCGCGAGAATATCCTAATTGCATTACAGGCATCATTGTCTATATGGAATCAAATTAGGAATAGGACTTTGAAGCAGAGTGCCGATGAAATAATGAAATTAGCTTCGGATTTTCAACTCATAGATCATCTTGATACTCCTGCAAGAGAGTTATCTCATGGGCAGCGACAATGGCTTGAGTTAGGTATGGTTCTCGCAACAAAACCTAAACTACTTCTGCTGGACGAACCGACGGCAGGCATGAGTCCAAAAGAGCGAAGTGATACTTCTAGACTGATTCGATCAGCTTCAAGGCAATGTGGGGTATTGATTGTCGAGCATGATTTAGATTTCATAAAGGAACTTTGTGACCGCATTTGTGTAATTCATCACGGCGAGATTGTTGCTACTGGTAGACCAAAAGAAATTGAGAATGATGAACGAGTGAAAGAAGTGTACTTGACTCGTGCCTAAATCTAATTCTTCTTTGTCGGTTTCTGAACTTGAAAGTGGATATCTTTCTAGTCAAGTGCTATTTGACTTAACTTTTGAAATACCTGCGATAGGAATAACTGCCCTAGTTGGAAGAAATGGAGCGGGTAAGTCGACACTCTTACAGACGGTTGCAGGCTTCATAAAACCTACCAAGGGAGATATTGAATTATTTGGGGAATCGGTCCTTAGATTTGGACCTTTTGAAAGGACAAAGCGAGGAGTTGGATATGTCCCGCAAGAACGATCAGTTTTCTCTGATCTCTCGGTAAAGGAAAATCTTCTAATGGGAGGCGTTCGTTTGCCTAAATCTGATAGAGAAGATCTAACATTCGTTTTGAATCTTTTTCCTAAGTTGGCAGATCGACTAAGTCAAAAGGCTGGCACCATGAGTGGCGGTGAAAGGAAGATGGTTGGAATCGCTAGAGCTCTAATGGGTAAACCAAGGCTATTGATGATGGATGAACCAACCGAAGGCGTATGGCATGGGGTAGTTGATGAGATAAAAGAATGCTTAGTTCAATACGGAAAGGAAAACTCAATTTTGATTGTTGAGCAGAATCTAGATTTTGTTACAAATATTGCCTCTCAAGTTCTATTGTTGGAGCGTGGGGTTCTGACTAGAAAAGTTAATGCTTCTGACAAGGCGTTGTTAGAGGAACTCAAGGGTCGTTTAACTGTCTAGTCTGCTATCGTGGCGTTTGGCAATTACCAAGGTATTTCCTTGGTGACCTGGTTTTTCAGAGCAGAGTCACGCTCAAAGTGGGTTGCGAGGGGTCTAACCTGCGACCCGGTGATTAAGAGGTGGTAATGATTCTCGGCATCTAGATTTCTATCTGTCAAGCCAATCATCACCTACCGCGCCAACTTGCTTACCCGTCATCAGCGCTCCTATCTGCTCTACCAAGTAGTCCTTCAGAGCGAGTGATGATTCATACCGCCAAGAATTTCAAGAACCAATCAAGCCCGACCCCACGTTGCTTATCAGCAACGCAGTGCCGGATGTACTACCTGCCCAGAAATCTCTCCTAGATTCAGACTCCTTCAGATCCTCAGAAGATTGAGTAAGAAATGAGGTATGGCAAAAAAGGTTTCGGAGGCGAAGGCTAGAGAATTATTCTTACCAAATGATCTAAAACCGCTTGCTCCATTTCCTGGTACTAAAAAGCCCGGGAAGAGTCAATGTTTGAAATGTAGGATCATCGTTCGACCTACCTACTCATCTGTCCAACAGGGTCAAGGGGCTGCCTGTTCTTAAAGATATTCAACGACCGATGTCGCCTGGGACGGAGCCATAAGATCAACCTCTTTTGAGCCAATGTGCACTTTGAGGCAGTCTGATCAACTACATTGGTGCTATGTCTAGAGCCAAGCTTGAATCGTTTCCCAGAATCCAGCTAACTATTGGTCCATCCCCTGTTCAGAGATGGGATCGACTAACCAAAGACCTGGGCGGTGATGTTGAGATTTGGGCAAAGCGCGAAGATCTCAATTCAGGCCTTGCCTACGGTGGAAACAAGACCAGGAAGCTTGAATACCTAGCAGCGGAGGCAATCAATCAAGGTTGCGACACCTTGGTTTCAATTGGCGGTGTTCAGTCCAACCACACCAGACAGGTTGCAGCGGTGGCGGCAAAGCTCGGACTAAGAGCTGTTCTTGTGCAGGAGCACTGGGTCGATTGGGATGAGGTCAACTACGAGAAGACCGGCAACATTCTGCTTTCAAGAGTAATGGGCGCCGAGGTAAGGCTCGATCCGGCAGGTTTTGACATTGGCTTCAGGGCCTCTTGGGAAAAAGCGATTCAAGATGTTAAAGACAGGGGCGGCAAACCCTATGCGATCCCAGCTGGAGCAAGTGACCACGAACTGGGTGGACATGGTTTTGCTCGCTGGGCCTTTGAGCTCGAGGACCAAGAAAAAGAAATAGGTGTCAAGTTTGACAACTTTATCGTTTGCTCGGTGACTGGTTCATCCCAAGGTGGAATGATTGCGGGCCTTGCTCATTCCAACCGCGCAAAGGATGTAATCGGAATTGATGCTTCTGCAACCGTGCAGCAGACCTGGGACCAGATTGCCCGCATTGCCAGACGAACTGCCAAGACCATAGAGCTGGGTCGAGAGATCACCGATGAAGAGGTCATTCTTCTTGATCGTTGGCACGATGGTATTTATGGTGTTGCAGGGCCAAGGACGATTGAAGCAATCAAGCACCTAGGACGAACAGAGGGCGTTATCACTGATCCCGTGTATGAAGGCAAGAGCATTGCGGCACTAATCGACTTGGTCGGTGAAGGTTACTTCCCAGCTGGCAGCAAGGTTCTGTATGTCCACCTAGGTGGCCAGCCAGCGATCAATGCTTACACAACTGCTTTTTAGTCCTTTGGTCTCTTGCGCAAAGTTGAAAGGGGTAGTCCCCACGTCCCTCATTAGCAACGCAGTGCCGGATGTACTACCCCGAAAAAATTTCTCCTAATATTTGTAGACAGGAGCAATAAAGACTTCGAGTTGACGCGTCTCTAGGTCGATACCCACATATCTGCCTACCCGACTTCTGAAACAGGCTCAACTCCCGTCAAGGCCACCCCCTAAGGGGCATCCGCTCTGACCCCTCATTGAATAATGCCTGTTCGCCCCATCTGTATAGACACTATCTGAGATTCTCTGCTAGAGAGGTCAGAGGCAGGGAGTAAAGATTAATTCATTCGAAGCTCATTCTAGGTAGGTCAGAGCATCTGCAATGATCGTAGGTCGGAACTCTTCACCGAGTGAGATATGTCCGTGTCCAGGAACGAAGCGGAGTTGAGAGCCTGGAATGTGTTTGGCTAGCCACTCGCTGTGAGCCTTAGGGACCATGTAGTCGTCATCACCTTGCCAGATCACTACCGGCTTTTGGATTCGGTGGAGATCAAATCCGAAATCTCGAACAAACGCCAGATCATCATCAATCCAGCCAGTGAAACCATTCCGTAATGCGCGTCGTAGCGTCGCAGCATGCTGGTCTGCCACCCGTGGTGTGAGCGCTCGTTTATCAGCATCTCCAATCAATCCACCGAAAGCCTCGATGATCTGCTCGCCGGTCACAGTTTGAAAACTTGGTGCGTTCTTCTCCATCCACGCAGTGATCGCTGCTTCTCCACGCAACGCTTCACCAAATTCATCGTGATTCTCGGGGCCCATTCCCTCAAGAAAATTCAGATCTTCGCGACCGGATTCACCAACGCCGGCCAAGGTAAACGATGCAACACATCGAGAATCTCGTGTCATGTTGAGCGAATGTGGGCCGCCACCTGACCATCCAATTGCGACGAAGGACTTAATCCCGAGATGATCCAAGACTTGGGCCTGATTCTGGAGATCATGGGCGACTGTCCGACCGCCCTTTCTCTCCGAAAGTCCATAACCCGGGCGAGATGTCGCAATCGCAGTTACTGTCGTAATTTCGTTGAGCCATGTGGACCACGCGGTGGCGTCTCCAGGCGTTCCATGTAAGAAAAGAATCGCTTTATCGCTGGAGATTCCATTATCTAAATATTCAAAAGCTCGACCATCACTCAGACGTAAAGTTGACATAGTTGAGGGACTACTCGGAACCATCTTTCTTTGTCGCAAAGGCAAAGATTGCCAGTCCGACCACGAGCGCGCCTGCGCCTACCCCGTAGGAGATCACATCTTCGGATCGATTGGAGTCTACGAAGACTCCAACAAAAACGACAGCGATAATTGCGACAACCACCCCGATTAACTTGGATTTCAAATCATCGAGATTGTTCACTCGAAGCCATAAAGGCACTTCGATATCGGTATCGATAAAGAGTTCATAGAGGCCATAACCGATGACCAGTAGTACTGTTCCAAGAAGAATCGCATCGATTGCAGTCAGAACATCCACAATTGATTCCTTCAGCGACGAGCTTTCGGTAACGGCCTGGATGACCACGGTCACCATTGAGATTGAACCCTGGGCCATCAGAAGGAGGGCACCAACGATCGAGGCGATGGCAGGGACAACGACTGCGAAACGAGTAAGGCCGAGGATGCGCTTCATGAGTTCCACTCTATTCGACTCTTTGTTTTGAGACCATCACCTAATAGATGTTGAAATGTGGGCTGTGAGGGGATCGAACCTGCGACCCGGTGACTAGGAGTTAGCAGAAGATCTCTTAAGCACGACCAAACCACTGTTTTGAGTGCACCTTAGCCTGGATCTATCCGGAGAGCGACCCCATGGGAAGTTTTCTATTGCCGACTTAGATTCGGCTGTTCCTCTACCAAAGCATCGACTGTGGGGCTTGGGAATTGAGCTTCGGTGGGATAATCGATCAGGATTAGTTTCTAGTTATTTCAACCAAGTCTCCACCTGAAGTAGATTGCTTAACCAGGATTGTGATGCCCTCAACCGTAACTTGCTCACCCTCGGCACGCGGACTTTCAAGTCGACGTGGGTCGCTCTTTTCTGCCGGGTAAACTCGAACGGGTCCGTAGCCGGATTTGATACTTGCGTCGACAACATAGACAAGAGCTCCAGCCTTCTTAAGGTTCCTATCTACCCCTTCAGCTCTTCTGCTTTCGACAACGACAACTTTAGATTTAGAAATAGGAACTACAACCGCCTTTATCCCCCCAACTTGAGCGATGGGTGTAAGAAGCTGAGTAATCTTGCCTCCGCTCATGCATGAGATTTGCGAATCCTCAAGCCAGTCCAAGAGCCATCGTTCCCACGCTAGGTAACCGGGTGAATTGGCGTTGAGGCTACTCAAACCCATTAACGAGAACTCGCCAACAAAACGATGATAGTCGTAAGGATTGGTGGAATCTTCACCCTTGAATGCGTATAGATCGGGCAATCCGAGGGCGTGACCAAATTCGTGATTGAGCCAGATATATTTCCAATTATTTAGATCGTATGCAGAAGTCGCTCCATTTGCAATGTAGGTGCCATCGAGCGTAATTCCACGTCCAAATATTGAAGCGAATGCTGGTCCGGCATTTCCGGTATCTCGCGCGTCAGGATTAGAGATGACCAATAGGGCATTCGCGCCACTGAAATCAACATCGGGATCAGCAAGCGTGACAGCTTCAGAAATGTAGTTTCGATGATGATTAAATGATTGATTAAGTGGAGCATATGATTTGCTTGTCCCACTCATTCGAAACCACTTGTAGGTGGGATCCAACGTAAATTGCATCTTTCCGTAAGAAAGTTCGGAGAAGAGGTCTGAAGCTTGCGCGACTTTAGCAAAAGCCTGTTGGGGCGTCATGGTTGCTGGAGAATCTGGAAAATCAACAAAGATAACTTTGGTTATGACACGACCAGTTGATTTCAAGCGATCGGAAATTCTCGGGAAACCTCCAATTGCAACATCGCCAAGACCATCTTGAATTGCTAATTTGCAAGTTGATATATCGGATGTCTCTGAACTTGGCGTAGGAGTCGGTCTCGGAGTCAGAGTGGGAGATGGTGAGGTAGTCGGCGCTGGCGCCGGCGTCGGCATCGGTGAAGACGCTGGAGCAGGCGTTGGCGTGGGTTGAGCTATAGCAACAGCAACGCCTTTGCTCCAAGCTAGTTTCTTGCCTCTCTTGACGCATGTGTACTTCTTGCCCTGGTAGGTCTTGGCGATCCCCGCCTTCGTG
>Ga0194128_10002101_pt1 | contig 32935 bp, 36 predicted proteins | sample TA2KigCa65mmetaG_FD_148650 | JGI IMG/M metagenome (GOLD analysis project Ga0194128, IMG submission 148650) | Freshwater microbial communities from Lake Tanganyika, Tanzania - TA2015037 Kigoma Deep Cast 65m | ecosystem: Environmental > Aquatic > Freshwater > Lake | place: Tanzania: Lake...
CGAGGCCCACAAGTTCGTCATCCTGCCCAAGCGCTGGGTCGTCGAACGAACCTTCGCATGGATCACGCGCTATCGCAGGCTCGCGCGCGACTTCGAGCGCTATGAGCGAACCGTCGCCGCCTTCTTCCGCCTCGCCATGATCCGCCTCATGCTCCGCCGCTTGACCCGAACAACAGCTTGCTCCTGAATCTCAACTTCCTGGATCGGCTCTCAGGGTTTTTCTGGGCGCGTTTGCGGGTTTCTACCGAGTGCCACACGAACCCTTGAGGGCTAGACTGACCTAGGGCAACCACGGGTGGCATTCTTACCCCGGGTGCATTCTTACCGGGGCGGCGTTCTTGCCCCGCGTGGCATTCTTCACACCGGGTGACAGCCATTGCGAGACCAACAGCGGTTCTTGGGAGGATGCTCCGGATGAGCCCTATTCCAGCCACCGTTTTCGCTCCCTCGCACGAGACTGTGCCGCATGGTCTGTTGCTCGGGTCAGAGGCGCTCGACCTGCTGCCCACCGCCGCCTATATCTGCAATGCCGACGGACAGATCATCGGTTACAACGAACGTGCCGCCGAGCTGTGGGGTGAGCGGCCGGTGCCTGGCGCGTCGCAGCCGCTCTATTGCGGCTCATACCGTCTGCACTGGCCGGACGGCAGTGCGTTGCCGCACGAGCACTGCCCGATGGCGACGGCGGTGTGCACGGGGATTGCAATCCGCAACGCTGAAGTGGTCATCGAGCGGCGCGACGGCTCGCGTCGAATCGGTCTCGTCAACATTCAGCCGATCCGCGACGCGGAAGGCAGGGTTACCGGCGCAATCAACTCGATCGTTGACATCACTGAGCGCAAGATGCTGGCGGCGCGTGTCGATCAGCAGCGCAGGGATCTCGAGGATTTCTTCGAGAACGGGGCGGTCGCGCTCCACTGGGTCGACGGCAATGGCGTCATCATTCGCGCCAATCAGACCGAGCTGGATATGATGGGTTACGCGCGCGACGAATATGTCGGCCGGCCGATTGCCGAATTCCATGTCGACCGGACGGCGATCTGCGACATTCTAGACCGTCTCGCCCGCGGCGAACGGATCGAGAAATATCATGCGCGCATCCGGACCAAGGACGGCTCGATCAGGCACGTGCAGATCAGCTCGACCGGTCGCTTTGCCGATGGGAAACTGCTGCACACGCGTTGTTTCACCATCGATGTGACCGAGCAGCACCGAACGACCAAAGTGTTGCGCGCGCGCGAGCGCTGGTTCCGTGATCTGCTCGAGGCACTGCCAACCGCGGTCTATACAACCGATCCGTCGGGCCGGATCACATTTTTCAACCGCGCGGCGGTCGACCTGGCGGGGCGGACGCCGGAGGTCGGCAAGGATACCTGGTGCGTTTCCTGGAAACTCTACACGCCCAACGGCGAGTTTCTGCCACACAGCGAGTGCCCGATGGCGGTTGCGCTGCGTGAGCGGCGCCCGGTGCGCGGCGCCGAGGCCGTTGTCGAGCGGCCCAACGGCACGCGTGTGCCGTTTCTGCCCTATCCGACGCCTTTGCATGATGACGACGGAAACATGATTGGCGCGGTCAACGTGCTGGTCGACATTGGCGAGCGCAAGGAGTCGGAAACGCGGATATCGCTTCTCCTCAACGAGCTCAATCACCGGGTCAAGAACACGCTGGCGACCGTTCAGGCGCTCGCGATGCAATCGCTGCGTCGTGTCCCATCCGGCGCCATGGATGATTTTGTCGGGCGCCTGTTGGCGCTGTCCCGCGTGCACGACCTGCTGGCGGACGACAGGCAAGGTGCTAGGTCGATCTCCGCATTGATGCGGGCCGTGCTCAGTCCGTATGGTGATCAAGCGATGCGGCTTTCGGGGGACCCGGTTCGCGTCCCCGCGGATGCATTGATGCCGCTGGCGATGCTGGTGCATGAGCTCGCCACCAACGCCGCCAAATATGGCAGCTTGTCGGCGGCAGCCGGCCAAGTCGCCATAACTTGGGTGCGCAAGAGCGATCATTCGATTCATCTCGTGTGGCAAGAGAGCGGTGGGCCTGCTGCGGATGAGCCGAGCCGCGACGGCTTTGGTCTGCGGCTGATCAAGGCGATAGCCAAGCAGCAACTCGGCGGATCGGCCACAATCGACTTCTCGCCGACCGGGCTGATTGCCAGTTTTGAGCTGCCGTTGCGCGAGAGCGGTGACGACGGGGTACGGTCTTGACCAGGCCTCCCGGTGCCGCATGGCGCGTGCTCATCGTCGAAGATGAGGCGACGATTGCGCTCAACATCCAGGATGTCCTCGAGGATAACGGGTTCCGCGCCCCATGGATTGCCAGTCGCCTGGACGAGGTGCAGGCGATCATTGACGAGCATCGGCCCGATGCCGCCGTCGTCGATCTGAATTTGGGTGGCCAATCCGGCGATTCCGTCGCAGAGATGCTCGATGCCGCCGGGATTCCGTTCGTATTCTCGACCGGCTATGGTCGCCGGGCGATATCCGATAAATGGGCCAGGAAGCTGGTCATTCAGAAGCCGTTCGCACCCGCGACCCTTATTGCTTCAGTTCGCGCGGCGATGGACAACAAGCCGCGCCTCTGAATCGCGGAGCACTCATCCGCCGACGGTGCCGTGAATTTCATCCAGCGCCGGTGTCCGACGAGAGCGCCATTCCCGACCGCCTGCCAATCCGCTCCGGTTGTTCCGCCGGTCGGTCGGAACCGAACCACTAGGACGCCGCGGCGCCGCGCGCGTCGATTGCCGTCGCCACGCGCTTGAGCACCGCGACCGCGTCCCACAGATCGACGAAGCGCAGGTAAAGCGGCGCGAAGCCGAAGCGCAGCACGTCGGGCATGCGCAGATCGCCGATCACGCCCTCGGCGATCAGCCCCTCCATGACCGCCTCGGCGCGCGGGTGCCGGAATGAGACCTGGCTGCCGCGCCGCTCCGCATCGCGCGGGCTGAACAGCGTGAGGCCCGGGCATTCCTGCTCGACCAGCTCGATGAAGCGCTGGGTCAGCGCCATCGACTTGGCGCGTAGCGCCGGCATGCCGGCGGCGGCGACCGTCGCAACCCCTTCCTCGAGCGCCGACAGCGACAGGACGGGTGGCGTTCCGCACAGCGCGCGCGCAATGCCGGAGGCCGGCCGATAGCCGGGCTCGAACGCGAAGGGCGCTTCGTGGCCGAGCCAGCCCGAAAGCGGCTGCGTCAGCTCGTCCTGGTGACGGCGGGCGACGAACAGATAGGCGGGCGCGCCCGGCCCGCCGTTGAGATATTTGTAACCGCAGCCGACCGCGAGATCGGCGTGCGCGCCATTGAGATCGACCGGCACGGCGCCGGCCGAATGGGCGAGGTCCCACAACACGAGCGCGCCCTTGTCGTGCGCGCGGCGCGTCAAGCCCGCCATGTCGTGGATCTCGGCCGTGCGGTAGTCGACATGGGTCAGAGTGAGGACGGCCGTGTCGTCGTCGAGTGAAGCGGCGAGGTCGGCGCGTTCGGCGACCTTGAGGTGCGCGCGATCGCCGGGCAGGCGCGCCAGGCCTTGCGCCATGTAGATATCGGTCGGGAAATTGTCGGCTTCGGTCAGGATGGTGCGCCGATCGGGCCGCATCGCGAGTGCCGCGGCCAGCAGCTTGAACAAGTTGACGGACGTGGAGTCGGCGACCACGACCTCGCCGGCCTGGGCGCCGATCAGCCCGGCGATCGCGTCGCCGACCCGGTGCGGCAGCGTCATCCATCCCTCGGGCCCACGCCAGCTTCGGATCAACCCGGTGCGCCATTCCGTGCCGAGCGTGCGCGACATCCGGCCCGGCACGCTGCGGGGCATGGCGCCCAGCGAATTGCCGTCGAGATAGATGACGCCCTCGGGCAGATCGAAGGCGTCGCGGTGACCGGCGAGCGGGTCGGCGGCATCGAGCCTGGCGAGATCGTTGCGCGTGAGTGGCATGGTTGCTCCGGTCAGCCGCGCGGCGCCTCGCCCAGCGGATAGAGCCGGTTGACGTGGCCCATCTTGCGGCCCGGCCGCGCCTCGGCCTTGCCGTAAAGGTGGAGCTTGGCGCCCGGTTCCGCAACGATCGCCGGCCAGGTCTCGACTTCGGCGCCGATCAGGTTCTTCATGACCGCATCGGCGTGCCGGTCGATGGCGCCGAGCGGCAGACCCGCGACCGCACGCACGAACTGCTCGAACTGGCTGGTACGGCAGGCATCCATCGTCCAGTGCCCCGAATTGTGCGGCCGCGGCGCCAGCTCGTTGACCAGGATCTCGCCGCCCCGGGTCAGGAACATCTCGATGGCGAGCAGGCCGACGAGATCGAGCGCACGGGCCAGCGCGCGCGCGATGCCCTCGGCCTCGGAGGCCTGCGCCTTGCTGAGCGCGGCGGGCGCGATCGTCGTGTCGAGGATGTGATTGACGTGGCGGTTCTCGACGGCGGGGTAGGGTGCCATCGCGCCGTCGGCGCCGCGCGCGACGATGACGGAGATCTCGCACGCGAAGTCGACGAAGCCTTCGAGGATGCCGTGCCGGCTGCCCATGCGCTTCCAGGCCTCGGCGAGATCGGTCGATGCGTCGATCTTGACCTGGCCCTTGCCGTCATAGCCGAGCCGCGTGGATTTCAACACGGCTGGCCGCCCCAATGCTGCAACCGCGGTGTCGAGCTCCGCGACGCCGTCGACCTGCCGCCACGCCGCCGTCCTGACGCCGCACTTGTTGACGAAATCCTTCTCGACGATGCGGTCCTGCGCCACGCGCAGCGCCTCGGGGCCGGGCCGCACCGGCACACGGGCGGCGAGCAGGCGCGCCGTGACGTCGGGCACGTTCTCGAACTCGTAGGTGACGACGTCGACCATGCCGGCGAAGCGCGCCAGCGCCGTCTCGTCCTCATAGGCGGCGACCGTCGCCGCCGATGAGACCTGCGCCGTCGGATTGTCGCGATCGGGGCAGAAGACGTGCACGCGATAGCCGAGATTGGCGGCCGCCAGCGCCGTCATGCGGCCGAGCTGGCCGCCGCCGAGCATGCCGATGGTCGAGCCCGGCGGCAGCGGCTTGTTGTCAGCCATCGCGCGGTGCTTCGGCCACGCTCGCGGTCTGCCTGGCGCGCCACTTTTCCAGCGCGCGCGCGACGCGCGCATCGCCGAGCGCCACGATCGACGCGGCGAGCAGCCCGGCATTGGTGGCACCCGGCTTGCCGATGGCGAGCGTGCCGACCGGAACGCCGCCCGGCATCTGCGCGATCGACAGCAGGCTGTCCATGCCCTTGAGCGCGTGACTCTCGACCGGAACGCCGAGCACCGGCAGCGCGGTCAGCGATGCCACCATGCCCGGCAGATGTGCCGCACCGCCGGCACCGGCAACGATGACCTTGATGCCGCGGCTCTTGGCGCTTTCGGCGTAGCCGACCATGCGGCGCGGCGTGCGGTGGGCCGAGACGATACGCGCCTCGTACGCAACACCGAGCCCTTTGAGCACCTCGGCGGTGTGCCGCATCGTGTCCCAGTCGGACTGGCTGCCCATGATGATGCCGACGACCGGCTTCGCCCGTGCCATTCCATCCCCCTCATCGTCGGTCAATCCCTCTCCCTCGCGCCGAGCGCGGGGAGGGCAGGGGTGGGGGCCCTTGAGGGATGCGCCGACCGCTTCGGGGCCCCCTCCTCGATCCTCCCCCGCGCTGCGCGCAGGGGAGGAGGAAGACCGGGCCCCCCTTGGCGGCGGAAAGCGCGCATTATATGTGGGCGACGGGGCGCGGCAAGCGCCGCGGCTGGCGGCTCAATTGAAGGGTTTCAGGCGATGATATCGGGCAGCAGCAAGCTCTCGAGCTTGGCGATCTGATCCTTGAGCATGAGCTTGCGCTTCTTGAGCCGCTGCAACTGGATCAGGTCATAGGGCGCGCGCTCGGCCAAGCGCGCGATCACGTCATCCATGTCGCGATGCTCGACACGCAGCTTCTCTAGCTGCTCGCGCAGCTGATCCAAATCGGCCATGTTCGGCCAGCATAGCAAACTCCATGCGGGCGGTCAGCGCTGGCGGGCGAGGCGGGCTTGTTGAGGGCTTAACCCCTTGATCCATCGCGCATAGACTTGCGGGGTAAGCGATGCCCCTCTGTGACGAGCCGCCTGATGTCCGATGCCGAGTCTGTGCCACTCTGGCCGTTTGTCCGTGCGCTCTATGACAAGCCGGGTGTTTCAGAGGCGTGCCTGTCGCTCCAGGCGCGGCACGGCGCCGATGTCGATCTGCTGATCTACGCGGCCTGGGTGGCGGCATCCGGCCGCGGCCTGCTGGAGACATCCGATCTCGCCGGATTGCGTGCCGCCGCCGCACCGTGGTCGGCCGAGATCGTGCTGGCGCTGCGCAGCGTTCGCCGGCGTCTTAAGCTCTCGCTGGGTGCGATTACAGCAGAGGACGCGGCAGGCCTCAGCCGCCACGTCCTGGCCGTCGAGATCGAGGCCGAACGCATTCAGCTCGAAGCCTGGGCTGCTGCCGCGCCGCCAGCGCGCGCTCGCTCCGCAACCGTGCGGCGCGGCGATGTCGCCGCCAATCTGGCGGCGTGCCTGTCATTGTTCGTATCGGGCGAGGTCTCGAAGGACGATCGTGACGCTTTGGCCGCGATTGCCGCGGCAAGCGTCGCCTAGCGCCGCCGTTTCGACGTCTCGCCCCAGCGGGCGACCGTTCCGGCATCGAGCCCGAAGAGGTCGAGCGCGCGGCCGAGACTGTGATCGATCATCGCCTCGATGCTCGCAGGCTTGCCATAGAGCGCCGGCACCGGCGGCATGACGATGGCGCCGAGCTCCGTCACGGTCAGCATGTTGCGCAGATGCACGGCATGCAGCGGCGTCTCGCGCACCATGAGAACGAGCCGCCGACGCTCCTTGAGGACGACGTCGGCCGCGCGCGACATCAGGCTGGTGGCCACGCCGGTCGCGATCTCGGCGAGCGTGCGCATCGAGCACGGCGCGATCACCATGCCGAGCGTGCGGAACGAGCCGCTGGATATCGCGGCGGCGATGTCGGCGACGGGATGGACGACGTCGGCGAGGCGCCGGACGGCGGCCAGCTTGCGATCGGTCTCGTGGGCGAGCGCGATCTCGGCCGAGCGCGACATGACAAGGTGGGACTCGACCTCGAGCGCGCGAAGCAGTTCGAGCAGGCGCACGCCATAGATCACGCCGGATGCGCCGGTGATGCCGACGATCAGCCGGTCTTTTCCGCCCGAAGTCTTCGATTTCCGCCCCGCCATGGCGCCTGTCTTAGCCCGCGCCGGCGGCCACGTCCATGGGAGCTGTCGCTGACGTCGCCCTGTCAGGCGATCTCGACGCGGTCACGCCCTGTGCGCTTGGCGCGGTAAAGCGCGCGGTCGGCGGCCGAGATCAGCGCACCCAGGTCGAGGATGCCCGTACCGAGCACGGCCACGCCCGCGCTGATCGTGATTGCGACATCGGCGCTGTCCAGGGCGATCCTGGTGGCATTGCGACGAATGCGCTCGGCGACATTGACCGCCCCGTCGGTGCCCGTCTCCGGCAGGAGAATGACGAATTCCTCGCCGCCATAGCGCGCAACCACGTCGCAGCTGCGCAGCGACCGGCGACAGGTCTCGGCGACCGCCTGGAGCACCTGATCGCCCGCGGGGTGGCCATGCGCATCGTTGATTCTCTTGAAGTGGTCGACGTCGATCATGATGAGGGAAACCGAGCGGCTGTAGCGGCGCGCGCGCAGGATCTCGACCTCGCCGACCTGCATCAGCGTTGTCCGGTTGAGCAGGCCCGTGAGCCCGTCTCGTGTCGCGCTGTCGCGCAGCTGCTGCTCGGAATGCAGGCGTCGCGCGATGTCACGCACGGTCGCCAGCAGATAGCCGCCGGCACCGTCGCGGAAGCTGCCGAGCGTGACTTCGACGGGCAGTAGCGCGCCGTCGGTGCGCCGCGCCACGCTGTCGCGCCGCTCGCTCACCATTGCGGCGTTGAGCGCCTCCGCGACGCCGATACGCGGCAGGAGCTGGCCGAGTTCGAGGCCGACGAGCGTTCCCTGCGGATAACCGGACAGGCGGTGAAGCGCCGGATTGGCGGCTACGATGATGCCGTCGCGCCCGCATACGGCGACGCCGTCGGGAAAGGCGCCGAGCGCGGCGGTCAGCGGGATGACTGCCGGCGCTGCGCCGGACTGGTGGACCGATTGGCGTGCGAACTGTGCCATGCCGGCACCTGCGGGTTGGCCTCGTCGGACCTCTATCCTGGGGCCACGAAGGTTTAGAACGAGTTAACGGAGTGGGTCTTGTGGATGGCCTGAGATTTACTTTCCAGATCAAATGGATAACGGCGTGAGCGGACAGATGCTCGAGTCGGCCGCAATGAAATTTCCTGTGCGAATCCTGTTGAAGTTGACCGCCGTCACGGCTTTATAATCACCCGTGCGGGACGTTTGGATCAACCTAGGTATGTGGAGGGTGTTCATGACGTCTGAGGATCGGATTGCCGCGCTCAAGGCGCGGCACGCTACCCTCGAAGCCGAACTCCAGATGGAAAATAGCCGACCTCACCCCGACGACGCTCACGTTGCCGAATTGAAGCGGCAAAAGCTGCGGATCAAAGACGAAATTTCAAAGCTGAACCACGCCCACGCATGATGCGGCGGGCGGCGCCGAGCGGCGCCGCCGAATGGTTCTGAGCTTGCGGTCGCGGCGATCGCCGCGCGAAGCCTCGACTCGAGATTCCGGATCTCGGGTATCAGGTATCGGGTCGAAACCGATACCTGATACCTGTCCTCTGGTGTCCGCCCAAGGTGCGAGCGCTCCCCATTGAAGCAGTGTTTCAATGTGGAGCGTGAATCGCCCTCTGCTTCATTTGTGTCGACCGTGATTCACGCTCCAGATTGTATCGCCGCAGGCGATTCGAGCTGAACCGATCACGGTCTAGAGGCTGGGCATCGGCAGCATGGCGTCGCCCAGCCACTTGCGATGCAGCTTGTCGAGCTCGCCATTGACCGTGTTGAAGAAGATGAAGCTGTCGAGCCAACGCGCCAGATTGTGCTCGCCCATGCGCACGCCCATATGGCCGGGGCTCAGCCGGATCACGAATTTCAGCTCGAACTCCTTGTTCGGATTCTTCTTGGCGAGATCGAGCGCCACCACATTGCCGGTCGCGATCAGGTCGGCTTGGCCGGAGAGATAGGCGGCGGCCGAGGTCGCGTCATCCTCGACGCGCATGATGTTGGCGCGCGGGTTCATGCCGGTCAGCCCCAGCTCCTGGGTCGTGCCGCGGGGTGCCACGACCTTGAGCGAGCCGAGCTCGTTGGCATTGGTGACCTTGGCGCTCTTGGGTCCGTAGACGCCCAGCAGAAAGTTCACATAGGGCGATGTGAAGGTGATCTGCTTGGCGCGCTCCGGCGTCAGGCCCATGATCGCGATCACGATGTCGATCTTGTCGGTCAGCAGGAACGGGATGCGGTTGGCGCCGGTGATCTGCTGCATCTCGAGCTTCACGCCGAGCGCCTTGGCGACCATGTTGGCAAGATCGACATCGAAGCCCTCGGGCTGGCGCTGGGCATTGACCGAGCCGAAGGGCGGCACGTCGACCGGCACGCCGATGCGCACGACGCCGTTCTTGAGGATGTCCTCGAACTTGTCGGCCGCGGCCTGCGGGGCCGCGAGCACGAGAGCCGCGAGCGCCGCGGCGACGGTGACAAAGCGTTTGAACATGGGTCCCTCCCTCCCGGTGTGAAATTCGATGTGGCTAGTGCAGCACAGAACCGAGGAAGCTCACAAGCTCGGGCGTGGCAGGACTGCCCAGCACCTTCGCGGTCGGTCCTTCCTCCCAGATCTTGCCCTGGTGCATGAAGATGATGCGGCTCGCGACATTGCGTGCGAAGCCCATCTCATGGGTCACCAGCATCATGGTCATGCCCGACTTGGCCATGGCTTCGAGCACGCGCAGCACCTCGCCGATCAGCTCGGGATCGAGTGCCGAGGTGATCTCGTCGAACAGCATCATCTTGGGCTGCATGGCGAGCGAGCGGGCGATCGCGACGCGCTGCTGCTGGCCGCCCGAGAGCTGGTCGGGATAGGCCGCGATCTTGTCCTCGAGCCCGACGCGCTTCAGCACGTCGAGGGCGAGGCCGCGTGCGTCGCCGGCGGCCATCTTCTTCACCACGGTCGGCGCCAGCGTGATGTTGCGCTCGACCGACAGGTGCGGAAACAAATTGTAGCTCTGGAACACGATGCCGACCTGCTGGCGCAGCCGGCGCAGGTCGGTCGCCGGGTCGTTGACCAGCTGGTCCTCGAACCAGATCCTGCCGCCCTGGATCGGCTCCAGTCCGTTGATGCAGCGGAGTAGCGTGCTCTTGCCCGAGCCCGAGCGGCCGATCACGGCGATGATCTCGCCCGGCTCAACCGTCGTCGACACGCCGTCGAGCACGGTCAACGGCCCGAAACGCTTCGTGATGTTCTCGATCCTAACGAGCGACACGGAGTCTCCTTTCCAGCCTCTGGCTCAGCTCCGACAGCGGGAAGCAGATGCAGAAATAGAGCCCGGCGGCGATGCCATAGACCGCAAACGGCTTGAAGGTCGCGGCCGTGGTGATCTGCGCCTCGCGCGTCAGCTCGATGAAGCCGATGACCGCGGCGAGCGATGTGTTCTTGACGAGCTGCACCAGGAACCCGACGGTCGGCGGAATGGCGATGCGCACCGCCTGGGGCAGGATGATGTGGCGGAGCTGCTCGCCGAAGCTCAAGCCCAGCGCCGCCGAGGCCTCCCACTGGGTGCGCGGAATGGCTTGGACGCAGCCGCGCCAGATTTCGGCCAGGAAGGCCGAGGCATAGATCGAGAAGGCGGCGGTCGCCGCGACCCACGGCTGGACACGGTAGCCGAAGATGGCGAAGCCGAAATAGAAGACGAAGAGCTGGGCGAGCAGCGGCGTGCCCTGCAGTGCCTGGATGTAGCCGACGGCCAGCCAGCGCACGGGCGCGAGCGGCACGACGCGCAGCATGGCGACGACGAAGCCGAGCAGCCCGCCGCCGACGAGCGCCAGCGCCGTCAGCGCGATCGTCCAGCGCATGGCGTAGACGAGGTAGGCGAAATCGAGCCAGGTCAGGTCGCGGATCATCGCCGGCGGAACACCAGCAGGTGGATGCCGGCGAAGATCAGGCGGAAGGCGAGCGCCATGGCCAGATACATGCCGGTGATCACCAGGTAGACCTCGAAATCGCGGAAGGTGCGCGACTGGATGAAGCCCGCGATATGAAACAGCTCGCGCGCGGAAATCTGCGACACCACGCTGGTCGCCAGCATGAGCAGAATGAACTGGCTGGCAAGGGCCGGATAGATCACGCGCAATGCCGGAAACACGACCACGTAGCGGAAGGTCTGGAGGTGGGACAGGCCGAGCGACAAGCCGGCCTCGACCTGGCTCCTGGGAATCGCTTCGACGCCGGCGCGGATGATCTCGGTCGCATAGGCGCCGAGATTGATGGTGAGCGCCACCACGGCCGCGGTATCGGCATCGAGCCTGATGCCGAAGCCGGGCAGGCCGAAATAGACGATGAAGATCTGGATCAGTAGCGGCGTGTTGCGGATCACCTCGACATAACCGCGCGCTGTCCATTGGACGGGCGGCGGCCCCCAGCTGCGCGCCAAGGCGCCGGCGATGCCGATCAGAAGGCCGAGCGCCATGGTGATGGCCGAGAGCTGCAGCGTCAGCAAAGCGCCGTCGAGCAGCAGGTCGAAATTGGCCCAGACATCGCGGAAGTTGAAACGATAGATCATCCGAAGATCATGGCCGCCCGATTGGTCTCATCGCGTCATGCTGAGCCGCGGGCGCAGCCCGCTTGCCCCTGGTAGCAAGCATGATGGCACGGACCTTGCCTCGCTAAGCAATGGGCTCATGAGTGTCCGGCGAGCGCGGCTTCGATTGAACAGAGGAGATCGGAAGATGCATAAGCGATCGTACGATAGTCGGTGTCGACTTGGCAAAGCGTGCGATGCGGGTGGGCGTGTTCAACGCTTCGGGGTGATTGCGGACAAGCAGGTGCCACGTGATCGGCCGGCGGGGTGCAGGGCGGGCCCTGCCAGATCGATAATGACGATCGTGCGCGGCGGCGCGCAGATCGGGATCGGCAGTTCATCCGTGCTGGCCACGAAGTGCCGCTTGTGCCAGCCTTCGCATCACCCCGGTTTAGCCGAAGGCGGCTGACGCCGCGTCGCCGCCGGCCCGCCCGGAGCGCCGCATGCTCGATTTGATTGCGACCTGCGCGGATGTCCAACAATTGCGTTCATCAGCCCCTACCGCGATGTCTGTGCTGTATGCGACCGATCGTCGGGACAAGTCGCGGAAACCCGTTCGGTGACGCATTGAGAGGAGAAGTAACCATTGCGACGAGCCTGTCGGGCCCGCCAAAATGGCCAGCGGGCTTCACCGATTCGCCGCCAGGGCCCGCTCAGACGCATCTTGCCAATTCCTGCGGTCGCCCCCCAGGATCAGCGCCGCCCCTTTTTCGCCGATCATCAGCGACGCGGCGTTGGTGTTCGCCGAGGTTACGCGCGGCATGATCGACGCATCGGCTACTCGGAGACGTTCGACGCCGCGGACGCGAAGCTCCGGATCGACGACGGACCGCGGATCGCTGCCCATGCGGCAGGTTCCCACGCAGTGGAACACCGTGCCGCCGGTGCTGCGCGCGAAGTCGAGAATGTCGCGATCGCTGGACGCAGCGTCGCCTGGCAGCACATCGGCGTCCCACAGATCGCGGAACGCGGGCTGGCGGTAGATGTCGCGCAGCATCTTGATGCCGGCGACGATCGTCTCGCGGTCGCGTGCTTCGGCGAGATAGTGCGGCTCGATCCGCGGCGCCGCCAGCGGATCGGCGGAGGCAACCTGGATCGTGCCGTGCGATGAAGGGTGACATTGCCAGACGGCGGCGGTGAAGCCGGAATAGGCGTGGAGCGGATCGCCCGGTTTGTCGACCGACAGCGGCATCACGTTGAACTGGACATCGGGGCGGCCATTAACGGCGTGGAGCGTGCACGCAGCTCCGCCGACCTGACCTGCGCCCACCGTCAGTGGCCCCGAGCGCCGGACCAACCATTCCAGACCCATCGCCGCAAGCCGGATCGGGTTGCGCACGTCGTCGTTGAGCGACCGGCGCTCGCGCAGGCGAACGATCGTACGTGCCTGGTAATGGTCCTGCAGGTTCTCGCCCACCTCGGGAGCATCGACGGTCACCGCGATGCCGTGGCGGCGCAGCACGGCTGCCGGTCCGACGCCGGAGAGTTGAAGAATCTGCGGCGACTGGACGGCGCCGGCGGCGAGAACGACCTCCCGCTCCGCGCGCGCGTTGTGGATGCCGCCATCGGCAATCCATTCCACGCCGACAGCGACACTGCGCTCGATGTTGATGCGCGTGACGTGCGCCCCGGTGACGACGGTCAGGTTGACGCGCCGCCGTGCCGGGCGGAGGAATGCCCCGGCGGCACTCGAGCGCCAGCCGTTCCGTATGCCGAGCTGGTAGGCGCCGACGCCATAGGTGGTCGGCCCGTTGAAGTCAGGATTGTACGGCAGCCCGATCTGCTGGCCGGCCTCGATCCAGGCGGCGCAATAGGGATGATCGCATTTGAGGTCGGAGACGCCGAACTCGCCGCCGCCGCCGTGGTACTCGCTCTCGCCACGCTCGTAGTCCTCGTAACTCTTGAAGTGCGGGAGAAGCTCGCGATAACTCCACCCGGGGGCGCCGAGGCGGGCCCAGTCGTCGAAGTCCTCGTGCTGACCGCGGATGAAGATGAGGCCATTGATCGACGACGAGCCGCCGAGGACGCGCCCGCGCGGCCACACGATGTTGCGCCCGGCCGTCCCTTCGCTCGGAACCGTATCGAACAGGCGGGAGAAGCGCGGGTTGTAGATGGTGCGGAAATAGCCGACCGGGAGCCGGATCCAGAAATGCCGGTCCGATCCACCAGCCTCGACCAGAAGCACCCGCGTGCCGGGATCGGCCGAGAGCCGGTTGGCGAGCACGCAGCCCGCCGAACCGGCCCCGACGATGATGTAATCGTATGCGCGTGCCGACAACCGATCAGCCCTTCACCGTGTCGAGGTAGATCTTCGGATCGAAGTAGCTGCTCGCCGCCACGGCGTTCTGGATATTGCCGAACTTGACGAAGAAATCCGTGACCTGCTGGAGCCACTTCGTCACCGTGCCGTCGGCGTAGAGCTTGCGCCATTCGGCGCCCGAATAGACCTTCTGCGCGCCGAACTGCTCCTTGAGATCGGGCAGCGGAACCTGCTGGTAGTGCTTCTTCTGCAGCACCTCCAGCGCCTGGTCGGACTTGCCGACCAGCATGTCGTTGCCTTCGCTCCACGCGCGCACAACGCTCGCCAGGACGTCCTTGTTCTTGTCGTAGTAGTCGTTGCGCGCTGCCCAGCCGGACACGATCGCGGCCTGCGGGAAGTAGGCCGAGGCGTCGACCAGCTTCTTGGCGCTCGCGACCTTCTCGCGCACCGTGACGTTGAACGGCACCCACAGCGCGACCGCCGGAACCGCGCCGGCGATGAACGAGGTCACCGCCTCGGCCATGCGCTGGTTGACGATCTCGACGTCCTTGGCGGGGTCGATCCCATTGGCGCGCAATGCGTTGTCGAGAAACACATGCGCCGTGGTGCCGGTCGTGGTGGCGATGCGCTTGCCCTTGAGGTCGGCGAAGCCCTTGACCCCCATGTCCTCGCGGATCCAAAGGTGCGCGGTCGCGAACTCGACGCAGTTGACGAGAAACATCTTGCCCTGGCCGCGGGCCGGGAAATTGGAGATCACGGCGCCCGTCGACAGCATGTCGAGACTGCCGCCGACCATGGCCTGGAAGAGCTCGAGCCCGGTTGTGAACAGCTTGAACTCCGGCTCGATGCCGTGCTTCGCCCAGGCTCCGGTTTCCTGCGCCAGCCACAGTTGGCCGTCGACGGCCAGCGTATGGAGATAACCGACCCGTACCTTGGCCCGCGTCTGGGCGATGGCCGGCGCGCCGAGCGCCCTCAGGCCCACGAGCGTGGCTCCGGCCGTGCCGAGAAGCTTTCTGCGACTGATGATCATGATCTCCTCCCTCTGCTTACGTGGACGATGGAATGAATTGGCGCGCCTGGACGGCATACTCCCTCATCACGAGTTCGCGGATATGCGAGCGCAGGGCGCCGAACTCCGGGCTCTCGTGGAGGCGCTCGTCGCGCGGATAGCCGAACGGTACATCGATGATCTCGCGGATGCGCGTCGGCCGCGCCGTCATGACGATGATGCGCGACGTGAGGTAAACCGCTTCCTCGACCGAATGGGTGATCAGCATCACCGTCTTGCCCTCGGTCTGGAGGACCTCGAGCAGCAGATCCTGCATGGCGCTGCGCGTCTGAGCGTCGAGCGCGCCGAACGGCTCGTCCATGAGCAGGAAGGCCGGACGCACCGCGTAGGCACGGGCGATCGCCAAGCGCTGGCGCATGCCGCCCGAGAGGGTGCGCGGCCATGCATCGGCGAAGTCGGCGAGGCCCATGAGCCGCATGTAGCGCGCGCAAATCTCCTCGCGCTCGGTCGCGGCGACATGGTTGGCCCGGAGTTTCAGGCCGAAGGCGATGTTCTCCTTGACCGTCAGCCACGGGAACACGCCATATTCCTGGAAGATAACGCCGCGATCCGGCCCCGGCCCGGCGATCGGCTTGCCGTCGAGCAGGACGGTGCCGCCGCTCGGCTGAACGAAGCCGGCGACGATATTCATCATCGTCGTCTTGCCGCAGCCGGACGGGCCAATGATCGACACGAATTCGCCGTCGCGGACGTCGTACGACACGTCGTCGACCACCTTGAGCGGACCGTTCGCCGTGGCGAACTCGACGGAGACATGGTCAAACGAGATGCGCGTCGGGCGCGCGGTGCGGTCGGGCACGGGAATCACGCGATGCGCTCCTGCCAGGCGATCAGTCGGCGGGTCAGCTTGCGCAGCGCGATGTCCATCGCCAAGGCGATGAAGCCGATACAGATGATGCCGACATAGATGATGTCGAGCTGGAAGAAGGACGCGGCATTCTGGATGAGCGAGCCCAGACCTTGCTGCGCGGCGATCAGTTCGGAGGCCACCAGCGTCGCCCAGGCGACGCCGAGCGCCACACGCAGCGCGGTCAGGGTGTGCGGCACCGTGAGTGGAACGATGACCTTGACGAAGATCTCGGCGTCGCTGGCGCCCAGGGTCCGTGCGACGCGCAGGTAGATGGGACTGATCTGGGCGATGCCCTCGTACATCACAATGACGCCGGCGAAGAATGACGCGTAGAAGAGGATGACGACCTTCGAAAGCTCGTCGATGCCGAAGTAGACGATCACCAAAGGAATCAGGGCGATCGGCGGCAAGGCGCGGAAGAAGTTGATCAACGGATCGATGAAGCCGCGCAGATTGCGATACCAACCGAGCACGAACCCGACGGGCACCGCCAGAACGATGCCGAAGAAGACGCCCAGAAACACCCGCTGGGTCGACATCCAGATGTCGAGCGGCAGGCGCTGCCCGGCGAGCGTGAGGAGCTGCGCCGCGACCGCGTGCGGCGTGGGGACCAGCGCCGGATTGACGATCGCGGTGTAGTGGACCGCGTACCAAACGGCGACGATTCCCAGCCACGGCGCCAGGATGAGGGCCACGCGTCGCAAGTCCAAGAGCCTCCCCGCATAAGTTGCCGGCGAACCATTGCCGAGCCGCTGAGCCTAAGGTACTGTAAATAGAAACACTAGAACAATAGGCCACCTCAGGCGCGCATGCACCGCGTTTTCGGCGACAGCCCAGTCCCCCGCTACGCGCAGCTCGCCGACTTATTCAGGCAGCGGATCGCACGCGGCCTATGGACGCCCGGAACGCAACTGCCGTCGCTGAACGACCTGACGCGCGAGTTTAGCGTCGCACGGGTGACGATCCGCCAGGCGGTGAGTCTGCTCGAGCGTGACGGCCTCGTCTCGGCGGAGCAGGGGCGGGGGACGTTCGTTACCGCCCGTCCAGCCACTGACCGGCGGCTGCGCGTGGACACGACGCTGAAGGACCTTGTCGAAATGTACCGCGGCGACAAGCCGCAGCTCCTCACCATATCCGAGGCCAGTGCCGTTCCCCCGCTCACCGAGGCGGATGGTCTGCCGGCGCCCAAATATTTCCACATGCGTCGCGTTCACTCGCGCGACGGGCTGCCCTATTGCGTGATCTCGATCTATCTGGACGAGCGGGTGTTCCGGCGGGCGCCCAAGCGCTTCCGGCGCGAGGTCGTGATCCCGGTTCTCGCCGATCTGGGCGTGGACATTGCGCGAGCCCGGCAGACGTTGACCATCGGCACCGCGGATGTCGAGGTCGCGGGCCGCATCAAGATTCCCGTGAACTCGCCGGTGGGCGAGGTGCGGCGCGTCTTCAACGCGCCGGACGGAACGGTGATGTACCTCGCCGAGGTGATCTACCGCGGCGACTTCATCCGCGTCGACATGGACTTAAGGCCTAAGTAGCCGCCGGCTTGCGACGGGCAAGTAGGGACCGTCTGTCGGCTTGAAACACCCGATCGTCCGGCAAGCGCCACGACCGCTTCGAGCCCAAGACGATGGTTGACTTGGGCAAGCAGCTCGAGTTTGAAACACGTCATTTCGTCGTGACGAAGCGGTGACCACATCAACCCCTGTCCAGATCCTTTGCCTGCTGGCGCAGCACGAATTTCTGGATCTTGCCGGTCGAGGTCTTGGGCAGCGGGCCGAACACGACCGTCCTGGGCGCCTTGAAGTGCGCCATGTTGTCCCGGCAGTGTTTGATGATGTCCTCGGCGGAGGCGGTTTTGCCCTCGCGCAAGGTCACGAAAGCGCATGGCGTCTCGCCCCATGTCTCGTCGGGCCGGGCGACGACGGCGGCTTCGAGCACCGCCGGGTGGCGGTAGATCACGCCCTCGACCTCGATCGTGGATATGTTCTCGCCGCCGGAGATGATGATGTCCTTCGAGCGGTCCTTGAGCTCGATATAGCCGTCGGGGTGCAGCACGCCGAGGTCGCCCGTGTGGAACCAGCCGCCCGCGAAGGCCTCGTCGGTCGCCTTGGGGTTCTTGAGATAGCCCTTCATCACGATGTTGCCGCGCATGAACACCTCGCCCATGGTCTGGGCGTCGGCCGGCACGGGTTTGAGCGTCTTGGGGTCGGCGACCATCAGGCCCTCGAGCACGGGATAGCGCACGCCCTGGCGCGCCTTGATGGCCGCTTGGCGGTCGGCCGGCAGGCCGTTCCACTCCTCGTGCCAGGCGCAGACGACCGAGGGCCCGTAGACCTCGGTCAGCCCGTAGACATGGGTGATCTTGAATCCGAGCCGCTCCATGCCCTCGATGACGGTCGCCGGAGGCGGCGCGGCAGCCGTCATCATCGCGACCGACTGCGTGAAGCTGCGGCGCTCCCCCGGCTTGGCATTGAGCAGCATGCCCATGACGATCGGCGCGCCGCACAGATGCGTGACGCCATGGTCGGCGAGCGCGTCGAAGATCGCCTTGGCCTCGACCCGGCGCAGACACACATGGGTCCCCGCCAGCGCCGTGATCGTCCAGGGGAAGCACCAGCCGTTGCAGTGGAACATCGGCAGGGTCCACAGATAGACCGGATGGTGCGGCATGGCCCAGACGAGGATGTTGCCGATCGCGTTGAGATAGGCGCCGCGGTGGTGATAGACCACACCCTTGGGATTGCCGGTCGTGCCCGAGGTGTAGTTGAGCGCGATCGCCTGCCACTCGTCCGCGGGCCAGTCCCAGGCGGCGGACGGATCGCCCTCTGCCAGCAACGCCTCATAGGTCTTCTCGCCGAGCAGCTCGCCCGACTTGACCTGAGGGTCGTCGATATCGATGACGACCGGCCGCGCCGTCAGCTTGGCGAGCGCGGCCTTGATCGTGGGCGAGAACTCGCGGTCGGTGATCAAGAGCTTGGTCTCGCCATGTCCGAGGATGAAGGCGATGGTGTCGGCATCGAGCCGCGTGTTGAGCGCGTTGAGCACGCCGCCCGCCATCGGCACGCCGAAATGCGCTTCGAACAGCTCGGGCACGTTGGGCGCCATGACCGCCACCGTATCGCCCTTGCCGATGCCGCGCCGCTCGAGCGCCGATGCGAGGCGCCGGCAGCGCGCATATTCCTCGGCCCAGCTACGCCGGAGCGCGCCGTGCACGATGGCGGTGCGCTCCGGGAACACCATCGCCGCGCGCTCGAGAAAGCCCAGTGGCGTCAGCGGCGCGTGGTTGGCGGCGTTGCGGTCGAGATGGGTGTCGTAGGGATTTGCGATAGACATCGCGTCAGCCGGTCCTCATGTCGCAGGCGGGCGCGCTTGGCAAGCGCCTGACTTTATCCCAGGATTGGCCCAATCACGCCGGCCGCCTCGCTCATCGTCGGGGGCCGGCTTCGGGGAAACGCCACTCTCATAGCAAACAAGGGCCGACCATGACCAGCCGCACCGACGAAGCGACCGCCCGCGCGCTTGCCGATCCGCAGGGCTTCTGGGGCGAGGCGGCCAAGCAGATCCACTGGTTCAAGACCTGGGACCGGGTGCTGGACGATTCGCGCCCCCCCTTCTACCGCTGGTTCACCGGCGGCGTGGTCAACACCTGCTACAACGCGCTTGATCGGCACGTCGAGGCGGGGCGCGGCGAGCAGGTGGCGCTGGTCTATGACAGCCCGGTGACGGGGACGATCCAGAAGTTCACCTACAAGCAGATGCGCGACGAGGTCGCCCGGACGGCCGGCATGCTCGCGGGGCTGGGCGTGCACAAGGGCGACCGCGTGCTGCTCTACATGCCGATGGTGCCGCAGGCGGTGATCGCCATGCTCGCCTGCGCCCGGCTCGGCGCCGTGCACTCCGTCGTGTTCGGCGGCTTTGCGCCCAACGAGCTGGCGACGCGCATCAACGACGCCAAGCCGAAGGTCATTCTGTCGGCCTCATGCGGCATCGAGGTGCAGCGCGTCATTCCCTACAAGCCGCTGCTCGACCAGGCGATCGAGCTCGCGACCGCGAAGCCGCAGGCCTGCGTCATCCTGCAGCGGCCGATGCAGCGGGCCGAGCGGGTGGCGGGCCGGGACCATGATTGGGACGAACTCTTGGCGCGCGCCAAGCCGCATGACTGCGTGGCGGTCGCGGCGACCGACCCGCTCTACATCCTCTACACCTCGGGCACGACCGGCATCCCCAAGGGCGTGGTGCGCGACAATGGCGGCCACATGGTCGCGCTCAAATGGTCGATGACCAACATCTACGACGTGAAGCCGGGCGAGACCTGGTTCACGGCATCGGACATCGGCTGGGTGGTCGGGCATTCCTACATCGTCTATGCGCCGCTGCTGCAGGGCGCCATCACGATTCTCTATGAGGGCAAGCCGGTCGGCACGCCCGACGCCGGAGCCTTCTGGCGCGTCATATCCCAGCATAAGGCGGTCGCCATGTTCACGGCTCCCACGGGGTTCCGCGCCATCAAGCGCGACGATCCCAGGGGCGAGCTGATCAAGAAGTACGATCTGTCGAAGTTCCGTACCCTCTTCCTCGCGGGCGAGCGCTGCGATCCCGACACGCTGCATTGGGCTGAGGATCATTTGAGGGTGCCGGTGATCGATCACTGGTGGCAGACCGAGACCGGCTGGTCGATCGCGGCCAACTGCGTCGGCCTCGAGCGCCTGCCGGTCAAGGCGGGCTCGCCGACCAAGGCGGTGCCGGGCTACGATTTGCGCGTGCTCGACACGGCGGGTCATGAGGTCAAGCGCGGCGAGATCGGCGCGCTGGCCGTCAAGCTGCCGCTGCCGCCCGGCTCGCTGCCGACGCTGTGGAACAACGACGAGGGCTTCAAGAACTCCTACCTCGCGGAATTTCCCGGATACTACAAGACGGCCGATGCCGGCTTCATCGACGAGGACGGCTATGTCTTCGTCATGGCGCGCACCGACGACATCATCAATGTCGCCGGTCACCGGCTCTCGACCGGCGGCATGGAGGAGGTGCTGGCGTCCCACCCCGACGTCGCGGAATGCGCGGTCATGGGTGTGGCCGACGAGCTCAAGGGCCAGGTGCCGGTCGGTATGGTCGTGCTCAAGGCGGGCGTGACCAAGCCCGACGAGCAGGTGTGCAAGGAGCTGGTGGCGCTGGTGCGCGACAAGATCGGGCCGGTCGCGAGCTTCAAGACGGCGACCGTGGTCAAGCGCCTGCCCAAGACGCGCTCAGGCAAGATCCTGCGCGGCACCATGCAGAAGATCGCCGACAGCCAGGAATACCGCATGCCCGCCACGATCGACGACCCGGCGATCCTCGACGAGATCAGGGAGAGCTTGAGGGGCGTGGGGTACGCGAAGGGGTAGCGAAACCTTCGCTGCACATTTCATGGTCCATGGACCATATATAGTGCACTACGAGTTCTGACGAACCGCACAAGATCGGGGTAACAAAAAGGGCAAAAAGGGGACATTCGTCTTTTCTTGAAAAATGTGAATGTCCTCTTTCCGCCCAGTGTCCTCGGCTCGGCACACCGCCTCCACGGACTTGCCGATGTTGTTGGTACCGGAGATTTCGACGCCCTATCTACGACGTGCCGCTCTGCCCGCGTTTCTGGTCGCCATGTGCGCCGGTTCACCGACCGGTTCTACTCAGGTTCTCGAACCGACTCTCACACAATCTTCAGTTGCATTTGACGCAAAGAAAGGGGACATGCGTCTCTTCGCGAGAGCAAGAATACCTCTCAGCGCTCCGGAAGCCCGAGTTCTTTCCGCTTCTTTCCCGACAATCCAAGCGCCACGATGCGGTGCGACTCTGCGAGGTAGGCCTTCAGGGCTTTGTCCGCCAATCCCGGCTTGGCGTAGTGCTGGATCCATTTCATGCCGCGCGATGCGAGATAGGGTGCAGGCCGGAGGCCACGCTTGTCCTTGAGCATTTCATAGGCGAGGTCGGATGTCTTGAAGGTAATGTGCGGCCTTCCCTTGTCATCCCAGCCGCCGATTGCGAACACCTTGCCGCCGACCTTCCAGACATGCGAGCCGCCCCACTGCACCACGTGGCTTGTCGCGGGCAGCGAACCGCAAAAGGCATTGTATTCGTCCCGGGTCATGTCCGCTCCAGCGGGAATTCTGGGCGCGTCGCTGCAACGCTCGGGCGTTGCACCATTCGCCCCCACCAAGCTTGCAGCTTGCCGTGCGTCGCGAGCACGGCGGGGCCCTCGGGCGCCATGGTGAAATAGGCGATCATCGGTGAGAAATGAACATCGGCGAGCGAGACCTCATTGCCGAACAGATACGAACCGTCACCGGCAAGTGCGTCAAGGGCGCCGAGCACGCGCGGCGACGCGTCGGGGCCCTTGCGGAATTCCGCCTCATCGGCGGGACGGCCGAGACGCGGCCGGAAGAAGCCGTGCGAGAAAACCTGGCGCACGAGGGGCCAGTAGCCGTAGCTGTCGACGACCGAGACGATCTGGCTCACCCGCGCCCGCGCGCGCAGTTCGTTTGCCTGCAAACTTGGGCCGGGAAACGCCTCGTCGATATGGCGCGTGATGGCATCCGTCTCGCAGAAGACAAATCCACCGTGCTTGAGGGCGGGGACGCGCCTGAAGGGATGTACTTTGAGATGGGCCGCTGGCATGTCCTCGTCGAACGGATTGATCTCCGTCCAACCATGCGCGACACCCTTCTCGGCTGGAGCGAGGCGCGCAATCCAGGAATAGACGCTGTAGCGATGGCCGAACAGCTCGACCGGCATGACGCCACCAGCCGCGCATGACGGCGTCTACTTGAGCTTGGCCGCGAGCTTCGCGAGGTTCGCCATCAGATCCTTGATCAGTCCGCGGCCGGCCTCGTCGGTGAACTTGCCGCTTGCATCGAACTTGGTCTGCGCTGCGCCGACCATGACCTCGGGCTTGTTGACGAAGCGCAGATCGAGGAACACGCCCATCTGGCGCAGGTGATACTGCGCGCGCGCCGTGCCGACGGGACCGCCCGAGGCGCCGAGGACCGCGCAGGCCTTGGCCGTCATCGGCGGCGAGGGCGGGCGCGAGGCCCAGTCGATCGCGTTCTTGAGCACGCCCGAGATCGAGTAGTTGTATTCGGGCGTCACGAACAGGAACGCCTCGGCCGCCGCGCAGCGCTCGCGGAACAGCCTCGTCGCGTCATTGCCGCCGGCATCCATCAGATCCTGGTCGTAGAGCGGCAGGTTGCGGATCTCGAGCACCTCGACGTTCATATCGGCGGGCTTGAGCTCGATGCAGACGTTAAGCAGCTTGCGGTTGAACGATTCCTTGCGCAGGCTGCCGCATAATGCGGCGACATGGAGTGGCATGATTCTTCTCGCTTGGAGTTGGGGGGCCGATCGCGGGCCCTCCTGATCGCGCAAACCCGCGCCGGCGTCAAGCGCGGCTGGGGTCATGCACTGCCAGGAAATCGTGGCAGGTCGACGTGGGACGGCTCAGGATGGGCAAGAATTCGAGACCGCGTGATGCACGCCCCGCCACCGTCGCGTTCAGATGGCGCACGGTTGGCCTGATGACACCTGAGCGGGAAACGCACTAACATCGCGCCAGGAACGGAACAGGGGGAGACCCATGCGCCTCAGGAACAAGGTCGCGATCGTCACCGGCGCGGCCCGTGGCATCGGCCTCGCCATTGCCCAGCGCTTTGCGAAGGAAGGTGCGAAGGTGGTGATGGCCGATGTGCTGGAGAAGGAAGGCAAGGCTGCGGCGAAGAAGATCGGCAAGCGCGCGGCCTTCGTCGTGTGCGACGTCGGCGACAAGTCGGCGGTCGACAATCTCGTAAAGGCGACGGTGCAGGTCCATCGCAAGCTCGACATCATGGTCGCCAATGCCGGCATCGTGCGCTCGGCGGATTTCCTCGACATCAAGGAGGAAGACTGGGACACGGTGATCCGCACCAATCTCAAGGGCGTGTTCCTGTGCGGCCAGGCGGCCGGCCGCCAGATGGCGAGGCGCGGCAAGGGCGGCACAATCATCAACATGTCATCGGTCAATGCGGTGCTGGCGATCCCCAACATCGCGCCCTATGTCGCAGCCAAGGGCGGCGTGAACCAGTTGACCAAGACCATGTCGATCGCGCTGGCGCCGCACAACATCCGCGTCAACGCCATCGGTCCGGGCACGATCCTGACCGAGATCGCCAAGTCGGTGCTGACCGATGACGCCGCGCGCAAGCGCATCATGAGCCGCACGCCGATCGGCCGGCTCGGCATGCCGGAGGAGGTCGCGTCGATCGCGCTCTTCCTGGCGAGCGAGGATTCGAGCTACGTCACCGGGCAGACGATCTATCCCGACGGCGGGCGGCTTGCGCTCAACTACGTCGTGCCCGTGAAGGACTAAGAAAAGGGCGCGGCGCGCGGAGCGCGCCTACCGTTCGAGCTTCGCTCGACCTATCGGCAGGGCGCGGTACACCGCGCCCGTATGCTGCGTCCCGCTGCTTCGCAATTAAGCCGCGGTCGGTTCCTTCGTTTGCGGATTCGGATTTTCCGCGTTCGATTGCCCGCTGACCTGCTTGTCCTCGTCGGGCGCCGGCGGCTCGGCCGCTTCTGCCGGCGGCGTCGACTCCGTCGACGGCTCTGCGGCAGCAGTTTCGGCCGGCTGTTCTGGCTGCTCTGGCGCGGCGCCGGCGGCAGCCTCGGGTGCCGCCGCCGCTGCGGCGGCATCTGCCTCGGCGGCCGCCGCCGCCGCTGCTGCCGCTTCGGCCGCAGCCTTCGCCTTTTCGGCCGCCCTCTTCTTCGCCTTCTCGGCAGCGGCGGCCTTGGCCTGGATCTTGCCGACCGCGGCATCGATGTCGCCCTGGCTGCACAACTCCATCGCCACAGGATTGCGCGCGCGGATGTTCGGCGAGTTCCAGTGCGAACGGTCGCGCACCGCGGCAATCGTCGGCTTGGTCGTGCCGATCAGCCGGCTGATCTGTGCATCCGTCAGCATCGGATAGTGTTTGATCAGCCAGGCAATCGCGTCCGGCTTGTCCTGGCGCTTGGCGATCGGCGTGTAGCGCGGGCCCCTGGGCCGCGCGACCGGCTGCGGAATGTCCGAGCTGGCCATGTTCAGGCGTGCCGCCGGATCGGCGATGCAGCGCTCGAGCTCCTCCTTGGTCAACTGGCCGTTGACCACGGGATCGAGGCCTTGCATGCCGGTTGCCACCTCGCCATCGGCGATCGCCTGTACTTCGAGCGAATGCAGCCCGCAGAACTCGGCGATCTGCTCGAAGGTCAGCGGGGTGTTCTCGACCAGCCAGACGGCCGTCGCTTTCGGCATGAGCGGTCGGGCCATCATGATAAAGCTCCTCCAAAAACTCAGCGGCGCCGCCCGGCGGTCCGGACGGCGCATCGCTGACATCAATCCATTACTTGCGGGCAATATAGGCGGTCATGTCGGCGGGGTGAAGGGTTTTTGAAATTTCTAGTGAAATCAAAGACCTAGGTCTGGAGCATGATCTTGCCCACATGGGCCGATGACTCCATCAGCCGGTGGGCCTCGGCCGCCTTGGCCAAGGAGAAGGTGGCGTGAATGTGCGGCGCCACTTTCCCCTGGTCGAGCAGAGGCCAGACCTTTTCCCGCAGCTGGGCGGCGATGGCGCACTTCTGCTCGACCGTGCGCGGCCGGAGCGTCGAGCCCGTGAAGGTCAGGCGCTTCAGCATGATCGGCATGAGATTGAGCTCGACCTTGGATCCCTGCAGGAAGGCGATCTGCACCAGCCGTCCCTCGACGGCGAGAGCCGCCAGATTGCGCTGCAGATAGGGTCCGCCGACCATGTCGAGAATGACGTTGGCGCCGCCGGCCGGCTTGAGGATCTCGACGAAATCCTCGGTGCGGTAGTTGATGCCGCGCTCCGCGCCGAAGCGCTCGCAGGCGCGCGCCTTGTCGTCGGAGCCCGCCGTCGCGAAGACGCGGGCGCCGAAGGCGCGCGCAAGCTGGATCGCCGTGGTGCCGATGCCGCTGCTGCCGCCATGGACGAGGAACACTTCGCCCGCCGCCAGCCGGCCGCGCTCGAACACATTGGTCCACACGGTGAAGAAAGTCTCGGGCAGGGCGGCCGCCTGCAGCATGGTGTAGCCGCGCGGCACGGGCAGGCATTGCGGCGTCGGCGCCGTGCAATATTCGGCATAGCCGCCGCCCGACACCAGCGCGCAGAGCTGGTCTCCGACCTTGTAATCGGTGACGCCTGGTCCGAGCGCAGCCACGCTGCCCGCGATCTCCAGGCCTGGAATGTCGGATGCGCCGGGTGGCGCCGGGTAGTTGCCCTGGCGCTGGGCGACGTCCGGCCGATTGACGCCGGCGGCCGCGACCTTGACCAGGACCTCGCCCTTGCCCGGCTTCGGCACCGGCCGCGTTGTCGGCACCAGCGCTTCCGGCCCGCCCGGCTTGGCGATCTCGATGCAGGTCATGGAATCGGGGATGGCGGTGGCCATGGGCGGATCTCTTGGTCTGACGGGGGAATGTGCAGCGCGGGCCTAACGTCTAGTATGATGGCCCTGGGGAAGGCAAGGGACGAGGCCGCATCATGGACCTGGACGAGCTGGAACCGCGCAAGAAGAAGCCGCAGCTTCGGGATTTGCAGGGTATGTCGATCGAAGAGCTGGATGCCTACATCGAGGAGCTCGAGGCGGAGATCGCCCGCACGCGCGAAATGATCAAGTCCAAGAAGTCCGTGCGCGCCGGCGCCGATTCCTTGTTCAAGCGCTAGGTTTCGGCATGCCCGGACGCCTCCGGCGCATATAGAGCAGCCAGCCGATCGGGCCCAGCAGCAGCACCATGACGAGCCATCCGGTGCGCGGCCCGAACGGGCAGCGCGTTCCTGGCGGCGGCAGGAATGGACCGCCGCGCGGCGAGACCGCGACGTGGACGAGCGGCGCCACGAACAGGACAAGCAGGATCAGCCAGGCGAGCCAGGGCTCCATAGTCCAAACTAATAACAGATTTCCATGACGAGCCCTCTTCCGTCGCGCCGCGACGGCCGGTCGCCGCAACCGGTCAGCCGCACCGCCGTGCCGTCGAGCAGCCGTCCCGCGGTCCAGCAGCACGCATAGGCATCGAGCAGATCATCGGGTGCCGCTTCGCCGCGACGGAAGGCGGGCGTCAGCCGGTCGAGCCATGTTCCGATGTCGGCAAAGCCGGCGCGTTCGAGCAGCCGGCGGCGCCGGCGATGTCCCGTCGGAGTCTTCTTGCCATCGGTGAGCGGCTTTCCGCCGTTGAGCGCCTGGAAGATCAGCTCCGGATGCGCCTCGCGCAATCGCGACTGGCGGCCGGGCGTGATCCACGCGTCGATCTCGGCGATCTTGGGCAGCAGGAACCAAGCCTGCTTGCTGAGACCCTTGCCATCGGCGCGCGCCCAGTCGTTGGCCGGCGCGTAGGTATCGAACGTCAGGAGCGGCCGGCGCAGGTGGAGAAAGACGCTGAGCATGCGCGGCCAGCCGAGCTTCCGGCGCGCCTCGGAGTCGCACAGGCGCGGACCGGAATCAGGCAGACCGATCGGCATGTCGACCGCGGCCATGCGAAAGCGGCGCGCCATCGCTTCCGACCAGCTGCGCGCGATGATCGCCTCGCTGGCGCCTCCGGTTGCGGCGCGTCGCACGGCGATCCAGCCCGCGCGACAGCCGTCGATTCCGACCAAGAATTTCGTCACCGCGCTAACCCTTCTTTAATCTTCGGCTGTTAAATTTGCTATCGACGCTCGAATCGACCTGACCGCTTACCGCGATCTTCGGTTCCTTCGTCATAGCCTCCCTGTTCAACTTGGCCGCCCGTTTGGGCGGCCTTTTCTTGCGCCTTCCAAGGATTTTCTCGCGCAACTTGTCAAGACCGTAATGGGGCAGTTCGAGAGACCTATTTCGGGGTCTTGACGGCCGAATAACAGGCCGGCTAACGTCCGCCCTGCGTACGGCGAGTTGAACAGGGAACGGCTAAGCCGACGAGTGACGAAAGGGTCGCCCCCGGGCGACCCTTTATAATTTTCGGCCCTGTCTGCCGGGCGCCGCCGACCGCCGCACCTATCCGACAATTGAGCGCCAAGTCCGCCACCGGTATGGTGGGTTTCAGCATTGATCGCGAACTCTAGTGGTGCCGGGCCGGCGTGGACTACCGAGCGAGGCCACCGGTCCGTCGAGGGGAGAGCCGCCATGGCGGATGCCGGCACGTTCAAGTTCGACACGCTGACGCTCCATGCCGGGCAGCGCCCAGATCCGACGACGGGCGCGCGCGCCGTGCCGATCTACCAAACGACGTCCTACGTGTTCCGCGATGTCGACCACGCGGCCGCGCTGTTCAACCTCGAACGCGCCGGCCACATCTACTCGCGAATCTCCAACCCGACCGTCGCCGTGCTCGAGGAGCGGATTGCCGCACTCGAGGGTGGAGTCGGTGCGATCTGCACGGCGAGCGGTCAGGCCGCGCTCCATCTCGCCATCGTCACCTTGATGGGGCAAGGCGGACACATCGTTTCCTCGCAGTGCATCTATGGCGGCAGTCACAACCTCTTCACCCACACGCTGCCGCGATTCGGCATCACGACGAGCTTCGTCAACCCGCGCGACCCGGCTGCCTTCAAGTCGGCGATTCGACCGGAAACCCGCCTGTTGTTCGGCGAGACGATCGGCAATCCCGGCATGGAGATCCTGGATCTGCCGGCCGTTTCCGCCATCGCGCACGCGGCCGGTCTGCCGCTCATGATCGATTCGACTTTCGCGACACCCTATCTCTGCCGCCCGGTCGAGTGGGGCGCCGACATCGTCATGCATTCGGCGACCAAGTGGCTCGGCGGCCATGGCTTGGCGATCGGCGGCGTCATCGTCGACGGCGGCCGTTTCGATTGGGAAGCATCGGGCAAGTTCCCGACGCTGACCGAACCCTATGCCGGCTATCACGGTCTCGACTTTGCCGAGGAGTTCGGCCCCCAAGCCTTCATCATGCGCGCGCGCGCCGAAGGGTTGCGCGACTTCGGCGCAACCATGAGCCCGCAGAACGCCTTCTACATCCTCCAGGGCGTCGAGACGCTGCCGGTGCGCATGGCGCGCCATGTCGAGAATGCCCGCAAGGTCGCCGAATTTCTCGCCGGCCATGCCGGCGTCGCGTGGATCGCCTATCCAGAGCTGGCGAGCCATCCGGACCGCGAGCTTGCGCGGCGGCTGCTGCCACGCGGCGCCGGCTCGATGATCAGCTTCGGCATCAGGGGCGGCGCCTCGGGCGCGCGTGCCGCCGGCCGCCGGTTCATCGAGCGGCTGTCGGTGTTCTCCCACCTCGCCAATGTGGGCGACGCCAAATCCCTGGTCATCCATCCGGCGAGCACGACCCATCAGCAGATGGACGAGGCCGCGCTCCGTACGGCCGGTATCGGCGAGGAGCTGATTCGCCTGTCGATCGGGCTCGAGGATACGGGCGATCTGCTGGCCGACCTCGATCAAGCGCTGCGCGCCGCCCAAAAATCCTGATCGCAGGGAAACATCGGCATGCACCACTCCCGCCTGTGCGCCGTCTTGATCGATTGCCGCACCGACAACGTCGACGAGGCGGCGCGGTTCTGGGGGGCCGCGCTGGGTCGCCCGGTGGATCCGAGCCATCCGGCGAGCCGGGGCAACTACCGCATGCTCGAGACGCCGACGGACGAACCCATCGTCGAGATCCAGCGCGTGGACCACGAGAGCCGCGTCCACCTCGATATCGAGACCGACGACATCCCCGCCGAAGTGGCACGACTGGAGACGCTTGGCGCCAGGGTCGTCGCTCGCCTGGAGCGTTGGGTCGTGATGCAGGCGCCGACCGGGCAACGTTTCTGTGTCGTCCGTATTCGGCGTCCGGGATTCCCCAAGAACGCCAAGCGGTGGGAGTGATCGTGGCGCTGGAATTGACCCTGCCATGGAACTGACCGTCCGGGGCCGGACCGTCTTCGCAGCGACCGGCGGCAAGCGTTGCGATCCCGCGCTGCCGGCGGTCGTCTTCGTGCACGGCGCGGGCATGGACCACTCGGTCTGGGCCCTGCAGACCCGCTACTTCGCCAATCACGGCCGCGCCGTGCTTGCTCTCGACCTTCCCGGGCATGGGCGTTCGCCCGGTCCGGCGCTCGACTCGATCGAGACGGCAGGGGATTGGCTGATTGATCTGGTTTCGGCGTCGGGCGCGCAGCGCGCGACGCTGGTCGGGCACAGCATGGGCGCCATCATCGCGCTCGAGGCTGCCGCGCGTGCAGCCCTGCGTCCCGGTGGGGGCTGTGCCGGCCTTTCGATCGAGCGTCTCGCCATGCTCGGCGTCGCGCCGCGCATGCCGGTCCACGCGGACCTGCTCAAGGCGGCCTCGGCCGGTGATCATGCCGCACTCGAGATGATGGTAGGATGGGGGCTCGGTCGCCGCGCGCAGCTCGGCGGCAACGCGGCACCGGGGCTGTGGATCAGCGGCGGCAGCCTCAGGCTGCTCGAGCGCGGGGATTCGACGGCACTTGCAACTGACCTGGCGGCCTGCAACGCCTATCGGCGCGGGGTCGACGCGGCCGGCGCGGTCGCCTGTCCGACCTTGCTCTTGCTCGGCGAGGCGGACCGCATGACGCCGCCGCGTCAGGCGACCGAGTTCGCCACCGCCTTCAAGGATGCGCGCGTGACCGTGCTGCCGGGCGCCGGGCATCTCATGATGATCGAACAGCCGGGTGAAACGCTCGATGCGCTGGTCGGGTTCATATAGCTCGGGGGATCTTGCACAGCATGGCCGATGACATCGTCGAAACGCGCGGGCGCTATCGCCACTTCCTCGCCATCCCGACGCGCTGGATGGACAACGACAACTACGGCCACGTCAACAACGTGACCTACTATTCCTACTTCGACACCGTCGTGAACGAGTTCCTGATCAACCAGGGCGGGCTCGACATTCACGACGGCCAGGTGGTCGGTCTCGTAGTCGAGACCATGTGCCGCTATCGCAAGCCGCTCAGCTTCCCGGAGGTCATCGATGCGGGACTGCGCGTCGGCAAGCTGGGCAATTCGAGTGTGCGTTGCGAGATTGCGATCTTTCGGCGCGGCGACGACGACGCGGCAGCGTCCGGCCACTTCGTTCATGTCTGGGTCGACCGTGCGACCAACAAGCCGACGCCGATTCCGCCCCGCGTGCGTGCGGCGCTCGAGCGGCTCAGTGTCCAAACGTGATGCCTAGAAATGCGGCGGGGCGCGACTTCCCGGGGGGAGGGAGGCGTCGCGCCCCGCGCAAGCGCGGGCCACATCTCTGCGGCCCGGCTATCCTCAGTGGTAAGTCAGGTCGCACCCGGCCTCAAGCGGCCTTGGCGTCCAACTCGACCACCTTCTCCTTGCCGTTGCCGATCGCGATCTTGCGCGGCTTCAGCGCCTCCGGCACCTCGCGGACCAGATCGACATGGAGCATGCCGTTGTCGAGCTTGGCGCCGCTCACCTTGATGAACTCGGCCAGCTCGAAACGCCGCTCGAACGCCCGTCGCGCGATGCCGCGATGGAGGTACTGCGGCTCGGTGTCGTTGGCGACGGGTTTGCCCGCCACCGTCAGCGTGCCGTCCTCGAACGTAATGTCGAGCTCGGACTCACCGAAGCCTGCCACCGCCATGGAGATGCGATAGCTGTTCTCACCGAGCTTCTCGATGTTGTAGGGCGGGTAGCCCACGCCCGTCTCGCTGGTGCGCAGCGCCGCATCGGCGACCTGCATCAGCCGGTCGAAGCCAACAGTGGAACGGAACAGGGGAGAGAAATCGATCGTACGCATATCATGTCCTCCTATGAGCAACATGGTCTGGGATGGGCCCATCCACCTGGGATCGAGCCCGGTTTCATCGGCCCGGGCCCTCTCTGGAGGCGCCCGCAGCACTCCGGAGATATAGGAACGCCTCGCCTGCGTTCAAGGTGGCGGCGACGCGTGCCAAAGCGGCGCGCTGCTTGCCAAATGCCTGAAAAGACGAGATAACTGGACTGCGGTGGGAAAGGGCCAGTGTGTCGCATGGCCCGCCACGGGTTGCCGCGCGCGGCCCGTGCCGTCCAGGATCGGGGGCCTCGGATTGAGCGTGACGTCGACAGGCGATCGGCAGCGGGGGCGGCGCGGGGCGTGCCGGTCCGCAGCACTCGCCGCGGCGCTGATGTCGTCTGCCGGGCTCGCGCAAACCGGCATTCAGGCACAGGCGCCGACCACACAGGAAATCGAAAGGCCCGAGCGTGACGTGCGCACCGGCATTCGTGCCGGCGAGGCAGGGCGCGAGGCGCGCGAGCTGCCGGTGATCGAAGGCGGCGCCGTCACCTTCGACGAGGTGATGCGCGACCCGGACAATATCGATCTCAACTATCGGTATGCCCAGACCCAGATCGCGCTCGGCGATGTGCGCGGCGCGGCCGCGACCCTCGAGCGCATTCTGTTGATCGAGCCCGATCTGCCGCGCGTGCGCCTGCTCTATGCCGTCGTGCTGTTCCGCCTCGACAATCTCGATGACGCCGAGCGCGAGTTGCTCGCCGTGCGCGAGCTCGACATGCCGGCCAGCCTGCGCACGGAAATCGACCTCTATCTTGACGAGATCGGCAAGCGGCGGCAACGCACGCGTATCCGGGCGTTGGCCAGCGTCGGCGCCCAATACGACACCAACCGAAATTCGGGCCCCAGCTCGGGCCGCCTGTTCTTCGTCGGATCGGAGATTCCCGCGACCGGGACGGCCAGGCATCGCGGCGACGCGTCGTTCAATGCGATCGGCCGCGTCGATCTCAGCCACGATCTCGGCTATCAGCAGCGCCACAAGCTGGTTGGCTCAGCGACCTACTATGACAGCGACCAGGTGCGCCAGGATTCGCTCGATCTGCGCGCGCTCGCGGGCGAAGGCGGCATCGCTCTCGACCTGGCGCCACTGAGAGCCGATCCAGGAAGTTGAGATTCAGGAGCAAGCTGTTGTTCGGGTCAAGCGGCGGAGCATGAGGCGGATCATGGCGAGGCGGAAGAAGGCGGCGACGGTTCGCTCGTAGCGCTCGAAGTCGCGCGCGAGCCTGCGATA
>Ga0194128_10002102_pt1 | contig 32935 bp, 21 predicted proteins | sample TA2KigCa65mmetaG_FD_148650 | JGI IMG/M metagenome (GOLD analysis project Ga0194128, IMG submission 148650) | Freshwater microbial communities from Lake Tanganyika, Tanzania - TA2015037 Kigoma Deep Cast 65m | ecosystem: Environmental > Aquatic > Freshwater > Lake | place: Tanzania: Lake...
CGATCCGACGATCGCGAGGCGCGCGCGCGCCCGCGTCACCGCGGTGTAGAGGAGCTCGCGCGTCATCAAGCGCGAAGGCGTGCTCGGCAGGACCAGGAGGACGTCCTCGAACTCGGAGCCCTGGCTCTTGTGCACGGTGAGCGCGAACGCGGTCTCGACGTGCGTCAAGCGCCCCGGAGCGAAGCGTCGCGTCTCGCCGCCGTTGCCCTCGAAGTGGACCTCGAGGGCGCCGTCCTCGCCGCGGAGCGTGACGCCCACTTCGCCGTTCCAGAGACGGAGGCCGTAGTCGTTCCGCGTCACCATCACGGGACGTCCCGCGTACCAGCCGCTGCCGGACTCGAGCCGGCCGCGCCGGCGGAGACGCGTCTCGATCGCCTCGTTCAGCGTGACGACGCCGGCCGCCCCGTCGCGGCGCACGCAGAGCACGCGGAAGCGCTGGAACGCCTTCAGGATCTCTTCGGGGGACCCTCCGGCGCGCACGGCTTCGAGGTAGGCCGCGAGACCCTCGTCGACGCGAGCGAGCATCGCGTCGCTCGGCTCGTCGCGCGGCCCCGGCTCGATCCACGCGAGGTCCTCGGGCGAGGCCGCGACCGGCTCGCTCGAGTCGATCGGCTCGGCCGGCCTTCGAGCGGGCTGGCCGCTGCGCACCGACTCGGCCAGCGCGCCGATGCCCGATTCCTCCCGAAAGCGCCACGAGCGGTCGAGGCGGATCGTCGCCCCGGGAAGCCCGGCGCAGATCTCGCCGAACACCGAGCCGACCTCGACGGGCGGGAGCTGATCCTCGTCGCCGATCAGCACGAGTCGCGCGTGCGCCGGCAGCGCGTCGACGACGCGAGCCATCAGGGCGAGGTCGACCATCGACGTCTCGTCGACGATGAGCACGTCGACCGCGAGCGGATTCGCCGCGTGGTGCCGGAAGCGCGAAAGCCCCGGCGCGCCGCCGAGAAGACGGTGCAGGGTCGCCGGCTCCTCGCGGAGGACGGCCTCGATCGCTCCTTCCGGATCGATGCGCCCTCGATAGTCGCGGATCTGCTCCTTCAAGCGGTTCGCGGCCTTGCCGGTGGGCGCCGCGAGCCGCACGCGAAGCGGCGGACCCTTCTTCGGCTGCGCGGCGAGGAGGCGGAGGACGCATGCGACGACCGTCGTCTTGCCCGTGCCGGCGCCGCCCGAGATCACCGCGAGCGGAAGCTCGAGCGCGGCCTCGGCTGCACGCCGCTGCGCCGGCGCGAGAGGGACCTCGTTCTCGATCGCCTTCCACGTGCGCGCGAGCACCTTGCGATCGAGCGCGACGGCCGGCCCTGCGGTGCGCGAGCGGAGGCTCTCCGCGAGCCGCCTCTCGTACTCGAAGTAGCGATGCAGGTAGAGCCGACCCGCGGCGGTCAGGATCAGCGGACGGAACGCACCCGGCTCGCCGACGGCGTCGCTCCGGCGGAGCGCTTCGAGCCACGGCTCGAGCGCGGGCGCACGCCCCGCGGCGAGCCCCTCGTCCTCCTCGTCGAGAGCCCACGCGCGACCGGCGACCTCGCGCAGGTCGAGGCACGTGTGCCCGGCTTGCGTCGCGTGGCTCGCGAGCGCCGCACCGAGCCACACGGCCGGATCCTGCGAGCCGCCGAGCGACAGCACGAAGTCGGCGAACTGGCGATCGAGGTCGCGCAGCGACGCGAGCGCGGCTTCGGCGGCAGGCTCCAGTGCAGCCATCGCCGGTGCACTGCCTGATCGTTCCCGTGAGAGCAAGCCGGAGCAAGCTCTGCCGAGCGGTGTTGCTTGGCGCAACGAGCCGGTCGGAGTAGCCTCGAAGCGTGGCGATCGATCGCGGTCTCACGCACGTCGCGTTCCTCGTCGGCGACCTCGACGCGAGCGAGAGGTTCTACGAGGAGTACGCGCGCATGCACGTCGTCCACTCGCGGACGGATCCGGACACGGGCGCCCGCGTCGCGTGGGTGAGCGACGGAACGCGCCCCTTCGTGCTCGTGCTGATCGAGGTCCGTGGCCGCGCGCGCGCGCAAGCCCAGGCCACGGCGTCGTTCGCGCATCTCGGCGTCGCTTGCGCTTCGCGCGAGGAGGTCGACGCGCTCTGCGCGAAGGCGCGCGCCGCGGGCGTGCTCCGCCAGGCGCCGAGCGACTACGGAGCGCCGGTCGGCTACCTCGGGATCCTCTCCGATCCGGACGGAAACAGCCTCGAGGTCTCGTTCGGGCAGGAGGTCGGGCTCGCGGTCGACCCTCCGTGAGCGCCGCCCGCGGCCGCCGGAGCCACCAGCCTGCATTTCTCACCAGATCACGTCGCGAGGCGGTCGAGAGTGCGGAAGATTCGCGAGCCTCGGACCGGAGGGCGACGCAGGCGTACTTGAACAGTACGTCGAGGAGCCCGGAGGGAGAAGCTCGCGAAGATTCGGTGCTATCGGCCGCCGCAGTAGGGATCTGGTGAGAAATGCAGGCTAGCGCGACACGAGCCCGCCGTCCGCGATCAGCACCTGCCCGGTCACGAAGCTCGAAGCGTCGGACGCGAGGAAGAGGACGGGTCCGACCATCTCGTCCGGGTGCGCGGCGCGCCGCAGGAAGCTCGCGCCCGCCATCGCCTTCTGTATCTCCGGGGTGTTGTTCCGGACCATGTCCGTGTCGACGGTTCCCGGAGCGAGCGCGTTCACGCGAATGCCGCGCGGCGCGAAGTCGGCGGCGAGCGAGCGCGTGAAGTGGAGGAGGGCGGCCTTTCCCGCGCCATAGATCGCCTGGAACGGGCTCGCGAGGAACGCCGCCGCCGACACGACGTTGACGACCGAAGCGGACGGGCTCTTCTCGAGGTGCGGCAGCGCCTCCTGCACGAGGAAGATCGGCCCGCGCAGGTTCACGTCGAAGGACTTCTCCCACGCTTCGGTCGTGAACGCGCCGATGTCCTGGCGGAGCGCGTTCGCCGCGTTGTTGACGACGATGTCGAGGCGCCCGAAGCGATCGACCGTGCGTGCCACGAGAGCACGGAGCGCCTCGATCTCGCCCATGTGCGTCGCGACGCCGAGCGCTTCCCCGCCCATCGCGGTCAGGTGCTTCTCGGTCTCGGCGCACGCCTCCGGCTTCCGGCTCGCGACGACGACCTTGGCGCCGGCGGCGACGAACCCTTCCGCGACGGCCCGTCCGATCCCGCGCGTTCCTCCCGTGACGAGCGCGACGCGACCCGAAAGGTCGAAGAGAGTGCGCAGCCGATCCCGATCCATGGCTCCTCCTCGCGCCGGTCTCGCGGCGCGCTCCGTATTTAGGGCGCCGCCGGCGAGAAGCCAAACGGGGTCAGCGGGACTCGATCGCGAAGCCTCCGCCGGACGCTTCGCGTGGGTCGTCGATGCGGAGCGGGAGCCGCACGCGGAACGTCGAGCCTTCGCCTTCGCGGCGCCGCGAGTGCCCTTGGACTTTCGATCCAGCGCAACACGGGGCGGTATCGTTACCGTAGCTCCCGAGATGCAACGCCTCGAAGCGGTTTCGCACGGGTCGCGAGCTTCGGCCGAGCAGGCGCGAGCCAAGCTCATGAGGATCGTTCCCCGCCGATTCGCTCGTCGAGCTCGTCGATCAATGCGCGCGTGGGCCGGTCGTGGAAGACCCCCGTCGCACCGGCCGTCTCCGGCTTCATCCCGCGCAGGAAGAGGCAGAAGGCCCCGCCGAAGTGCCGCTCGTAATCGTAGTCCGGAAGGCGCAGGCGGAGATGTCGATGCAGCGCGAGCGCGTACATCACGTATTGCAGCGTGTAGAGCTCGCGATGGACGGCGTCGCGCAGACGCGGCGTCGCGTAGGCCTCGACCGTCGCGCCGAGCCAGTTCGACTTCCAGTCGGCGAGGTAGTAGCGGCCGCCCGCCTCGAAGACGAGGTCGATGTAACCCTTCACGTAGCCGTCGACGAGGGGCCGAGGGAGCTCCTCGCCGGGGCCGCGGTCGGGAACGATCGGAAATCGGTTGCGCGCGAGGATCTCGTTCAGGCTCTCGAGCGTCAGGTGGCCGGCGGGATAGTGGAACTCGACCTCGGTGAGGCGACGTCCGCGGCCGACGCCGCCGAGGCGGAGGCTCTCTCCTTCGAGGAGCGGCGTGGCGAGCACGTCCACGACGAGCCGCTCGACGACCGGCGTCCAGGTTGCCGGGAGCCCGTGCAGCGCGAGCGTCTCCTCTGCGAGAGCGCGCACCGAAGCCGCCTCCGCGCTCGCGAAGTCGAGCTGCTCGAAGAGACGATGCAGGCAGACGCCCGCGCGGGCGCCCCGCGGGAACCCGAAGATGTCGTGGGACGGCGCCGCCGGTGGTGCGGCGACGAGATCTTCACCCGCGTCGTGATCGACACGGTCGATCGCACGACCGCCGCGCAGCGCCGAGAAGCTGGTGATGCTCCACGCCGTCTCGATCCGCCGCTCCGCGATCCGCGCGGCGAGGGGGGCGCGGTCCTTCTCCTCGGGAAGCACGATCCGCCGCACGGGCTCGGTGCGCGGCCCGAGCACGTCGACGCGAAGGGCTCCTTCGGAGTCGCGCGCGACCGCCTCGAGGTCGCGCAGGAGCTCGCCGTCCGCCCTCGCGTGGAACGGGACGGAGAGCGGCACTTCGCCGCTCGTCCCGACGGCGCTCGCGCGGTGGAAGAGCCACGCCGGCGCCGAGCTCTCGGCGCCGTTCACCGCGCCCCACGCGAACGTGCAGTGGTGACGCGCACGGGTCAACGCGACGTAGAGCAGGCGGAGGCCCTCTGCGAGATCCTCGCGCTCGGCCAGGCGCCGGAGCTCGTCCTGCCGCGGGCTCCCGAAGTCGAGCGACGGGCGACCGCCCGCTCCCTCGTCGTGCGCCTTGACGAACGGGCGATTGCGATCGCGCGCGCTCGCGGTCCACGCGAAGGGCACGAAGACGATCGGGTACTGGAGACCCTTCGCGCCGTGCACGGTGTTGATCTGGACGAGCTGCTCGTCGCTCTCGAGCCGGGGCAAGTGCTCTTCCGGGGGCGTACCGCCGGAAGCCGCGGCACGGCGACGCGTCGCGATCCACTGGATCAGCTTCTCGGTGCCGCGGTGATCGCGTGCGGCCTCGCCCGAGAGAAGCTCGCCGATCTGCAGGAGGTTCGTGAGACGCCGCTCGCCGTCGGGCTCCGCGAGCAGACGCGACGGGATGTCCTGCTCGAGGAGGAGACGGCGAAACATCGATCCGATCCCGTGCTCGAGCCAGATCTCGCGGTACTGGCGGAAGACGTCGATCTTCGCGTCCCACTCCGTCTCGCTTTCCGCGAGGCGGACGAGCGCCTGCGCGTCGACGCCGAGAAGCGAAGTCGCGAGAGCGCCGCGCACGAGCCTCTCGCGGCCCGGCTCGGCGATCGCGGCGAGGATGCGCTCGAGCTCCTCCGCCTCCGCCGCCTGGAAGACGGACACTTGCGAGAGCTGCACCGCGGGAATCCCGCGGCGCGCGAGAGCGCGGCGGATGAGCTGTCCCTGGTCGTGCATCCGGACCAGCACAGCGACATCGCCGCCGTGTACGCGACGTCCGTCGAGCTCCGCGCCGCTCGCGAGGAGACGCGCGATCTCGTCGGCGGTCGCGTCGGTGATCCGCGCGTCGGCCTCGCTCTTCCCGATCCGCTCGACGCCCTCGGGGCGCGGCAGGAACCAGACGCGGAGCGGCGTCAGGCCCGTCGACCCGAGGAAGCCGTCGGCGGGTTCGCTGCGCGCCGGGATCGCCGGGTGGAACGGGATCCCGTCGAGCACGAAAGGCTTCTCGTGCGCGCCGAAGATCGCGTTCGTCCCGCGCACGACGCCGGGATCGCTCCGCCAGTTGCGGTCGAGCGTGTGCGTCTCGTCGGCATCGTCGCGCGCCGCGAGATAGGCGAAGACGTCCGCGCCGCGGAAGCCGTAGATCGCCTGCTTGGGATCGCCGACGAGGAACACGGGCGCTTCGTGCGCGCCGTAGACGTGCTGGAAGATCGAGTACTGGAGCGGATCCGTGTCCTGGAACTCGTCGATCAGCGCGGCGCCGTAGCGCTCGCGGATCGCGCGCGCGAGCGCCGGGCCGCTCGACGGCGCAGCGAGGGCGCTCTCGAGATCGATCAGGAGATCGTCGAACCAGCGGACGCGCCGCTCCGCCTTCCGGCGGCGGATCTCCTCGTTGCAGAACTCCAGGAGCCTCGCGAGGAGCGCCGTGCGGCGCGCCGCGAACGCGTCGGCGAGCGGCTTCCGCAGGTCCCAGAGGCGCTCGAACGCGTCGAAGAACGGATGCTCGGGCGTCTTCTTGTTCGCGCGCGTTCCTCTGCGAAGCTCGCTCGTGCGCACCTTCGCGAGCCCCTTCGGCAGCTCGATGCGCGGTGTCGGCCCGGAGAGCACCGCTTCGAGCGCCGCGCACCGCGACACGGCCCAGGCGGGCCGGTACGACTGGCCCGAGAGCGCCGTCGTGTCGGAGAGGATCGCCGCGACCGCCTCGCGGGATCCGGGCCACAGCGCGCGGACGGCGGCGAACGCCTCCGCGTACTCGTGTGCGAGATCGGCGACGTCCTGCGGCGGATCGGGCTCGAGCACCCGCGCGAACGGTTTCCCGACGAGGCCCTGGATCTCGCCGCGGAGCCAGCCGGGAGAGACCTTCGTGTCGAGCAGATAGCTCGTCCAGAGAGGATCGCCCTCGTAGGTCTCGCGTCGCCAGAAGTCCTCGACGCACTCCGCGAGGAGCTCGGACTGATCGGCGAGGAGCTCGGAGCGGAGGGGAGCGCCGCACTCGAACGCCGACTCCCCGAGGACGCGCTGGCAGAACCCGTGGATCGTGAACACGGCCGCCTCGTCGAACGTCCGGAGCGCGTTCTCGATGCGGCGGCTCGCCTGCGCGCGATCGGGATGGCGATCGAGGAGCGCCCGGCAGAGGTCGTCCTGGGTCTCGCCCTCCTCGAACGCTTCGCGCGCGCGCAGGAGGAGCGCCCGGATGCGGCTTCGCAGCTCGTCCGTCGCGGCGAGCGTGTAGGTGACGACGAGGATCCGATCCGGCGCGAGCCCGGTCTCGAGAAGGAGACGCAGGTAGAGCCCGGTGATCGTCCACGTCTTGCCCGTTCCCGCGCTCGCCTCGACCGCGCGAACGCCGCGGAGCGGGACCGAGAAGACGAGGCTCTCCGACGTCGGCTCGCTCACGCCGTCTCCCGCGTCGCGTGCTCCTGCATCGGTCCGAAGATCCGCTGCGCGAGCGTCGCGAACTCGTCACCGATCAGCTCGCGGCTGCGAAACGCGACCCGTGGATACGAGTCCCACGGGGCGAGCTCGCGGCCGGCGACCTTGCCGAGCCCGTCCTGGAAGCAGTCCCACGCGAGATCAGGCAGGAAGGGGAGGGGCCGATGGAGGCCGTCCCAGTAGAGCGCGAGCAGATCCTCGAGGACGCGGCGCGGCTCCGCGACCGGCCGGAGCACGAGCGTCGCGTCGACGGAGATGCGACGGCTCTCGAGCGCGACGCCCGCGGGCGCCGCGATGCAGAGAGCGAGGTGGCGGATCCACAGCGAGAGCCGCTCGCGCGGCGGGTCGTCGAATCCGTAGTCGAGGAGCCCGTCGCTCGACACGCCGACCAGCGACCCGGAGAGCTGCATCTCGCCGAGGCGCGTATCGATCGTCAGCGGCGACGGCGTCGCGGCCGTCGCGGGGCGAGCCGCGGCCACGCGTCGAGCGAGCCGCTCCGCGTCGAGGCTCTCTTTCTCGAGGAGCCGCTCGCCGACGAGGCCGTGCGGCAGAGCTCCCTGCGCGCGCAAGAGCGCCGTCACGTGCTCCGACGCGGCGCCCGATAGATGGAGCTGCACGAGGCGCCGGCGCACCTGGTAGAGGTCGAGGCCGTCGAGGGCGAAGGGCTCCGTCCCTTCGATCAACGCCTCCTGCTCCTCGAGGACGACACCGAGACGCTCCTTCAGGAAGTAGCGGCTCGGATGACGGAAGAAGCGCAGCAGGCGATCGAGCGTGACGGCGCGCCACTCGTCGGCGGCTTCAGGAAGCGTGCCATGGACGAACGCGGGAGCGCGAGCGTCCGGCTCGCGAGCGGCGGAGCGCGCCGCACCGGCGGCCGCGCAGAGCTCGCTCGCGTAGCTGAAGAGCGCCTCTTCCCCGGTGAAGTAGCGCGCGCTGAACGGCTGCAGCGGATGCGTCGTCTCGACGCTCGCGGGCGTGTCGCTGCCGGTGCGCCGGAAGCCCTGGAACACCGTCTCCTCGAGCTCGCTCAGGACGACGGACGGCGAAAGTGGCGAGTTGTCGCGCACGCTCCGCCCGACGTAGCTCACGTAGAAGCAGCGTCGCGCCGAGAGCAGCGCCTCGAGGAAGAGATAGCGGTCGTCGTCGCGCCGCGAGCGATCGCCGCGTCGTGGATGACGTGCGATCAGATCGAACCCGGGCGGACGCCGGCTCCGCGGATAGGCGCCGTCGTTCATGCCGAGGAGGCAAACGACGTCGGCGGGGATGTTGCGCATCGGCACCATCGTGCAGAACGTGACGCCGCCGCTCAGGAGCGCCCAGGCGCTTCCGGGCTCGCGAAGAGAGCGGTCGAGCTCGGCCTGGACGAGCGCGAGATCGACCGGCCGCTCGCAGCCGGCGCGAGCGCTTTCGTCCGCGATGCGCGCGATCGCCGTGCGAATCGTCTCGAGGTCGTCCTCGGCCGCGCGCGGGTCGAAGAAGCGAGCGAGCACGTCGCCGAGAGCGACGCGCCACTCCGCGGGCGAGCGCGGCTTCGCGAGCGTCTCGACGCACGCGAACACCTCCTCGGCGAAGCGCGCGAGCGCCGCGACGAGCTGCGCGTCACCTCCCTCGACGTCCTCACTCGGGAGGATCCCGGCGAAGAGCTGCTCTCCGTTGCTCGCCATCGCGTAGCCGAGGCGCAGGCGGTCGAGCCCGAAGCGCCAGGTGTTCTCCGGGATCTCCGGGAGGCCGAGCGCGGCGCGGCTCGCGGCGTCGATGCCCCAGCGGATGCCGGCGCGACGCACGAAGTCGGTCACGCGCGGGAGATCGTCCGCGTCGAGATCGAACCGCTTCCGGATCGCCTCCGTCTCGAGGAGCGCGAGAAGACGGGCCGCGTCGTAGCGCGTGCGCGGCAGGTCGAGGAGCGCGAGGAACGCCGCGACGGCCGGCCGCTCGGCGCGCGGCTGGCGATCGGCGACCGCGTACGGAATCCGCCGCACGCCGCTCGCGGTGCCGAACACCGCGTGGATCAGCGGCGCGTACGTCTCGATGTCGGGCGTCATCACGCGTACGGCCGACGGCTCGAGATCCGGATGCTCGCGGAAGAGGTCGAGGAGCTGGTCGTGGAGCACCTCGACCTCGCGCATCCGTCCGTGGCACGCGTGGATCTGCACGGAGCGGTCGTCGTCGGCGATCGCGATCGCGGGCTCGCCGTCCGTGCCGCGCGCGCGGAGATCGAGGATGTCGCTCTGGATCGCGTGCAGGAGCGTGTCCGTCCCCGGGCTCTCGAAGAGGTCCTCCTGCTCGGGCTGGTACTCGCCGAGCATGTCGACGAAGTCGCGTCCCTGCAGGCCCATCGAAGCGAGAAGCGGGTTGCCCGACTCGAGGTGGAGGTCCTCCGGCTCGCGGTCGCCGCTGCGACGCGCGATCTCCGCGTCCGGCAGGATCAAGCTCCAGTACTCGCGACACGGATTGAGGAGGTAGAACTCGACCGCGATCGACTCCGCGAGCTGCGCGAACGTCGCGAGGTAGAGAGGAGCGAGCGCCGGCAAGCCGAAGACGTGCACGCGTGCCGGCAGCCGTCCGCGTGCGCGACCCGGACGAACGGCGGCGAGCTCGCGCGCGAGGCGTGCGCGATGTCTCGCTTCGCTCGAGCCGACGAGACGGCGCCAGAGCTCCGCCTGCCAGCGCTCGTCGTCCGACGAAGCGTCGGTCGCCCGGCCGTCCTCCCAGCGCAGCACGACGTCGGGCCGGTAGACGAGGTACTGGTCGAACACGTCGGCGACGTGCTGCGCGAGCTCGAAGCGGCGGAGGTCGTCCGCCTCCGCGAGATAGGTCGCAAGCGGTGCGAGCGGGCCGCGCAACGGCTGGTCGAGAAGCCCGAACACGCGCCACGCGAGGAGGGCGGCCTCGAAGTCGGGCTCCGCGGGCACGCCGCCGAGAAGCTCGCGCCAGGCGGACCAGACGAACGCGGCGGGGAGACGGAACTCGACGTTCATGCAGACGCCGAGCCGGTCCGCGAGCCGGAGCGACAGCCAGCGGCCCATGCCCGCGTTCGGCACGACGATCTGCTCGCTCTCGAGCGGACCGCCGGCAGGCTCGCGACAGCGTTCCCCGAGCGCCTTCGCGAGGCGCTCGAGGCGATTGCTCTGGTGGATTCGAAGGCCGGGCTGGACGTCCGCGCGCGAGGAGCTCACCCGCAGTTCGGCTTCTTTCCCTGCGCGCGAGCGGCCTCGAAGAGCTGCATCGCGTGCGGCAGACGCGCGCTCAGGTCGTTCTTGCGTGTCGTCGATCCCGGGTGGGTCGAGAGGAACTCCGGCGGCGCGTCGCCGCCGCTCTTCGCGGCGGCCGCGTCCATGTTCCTCCAGAACTCGACGGCCTGGCGCGGATCGAAGCTGGCCTGCGCCATCAGGTCGAGGCCCATCAGGTCGGCCTCGGACTCGTGCGAGCGGCCGTAGGGAAGGATCAACCCGTAGCGCGCGCCGAGCCCGAAGGCGCCGAAGAGGGCTCGCGCGCTCTGGCTCGTCGCGGGGTCGCCGACGACGCCGCTCGCCGCGACGCCCTGCAGGGCGAGGTTCGTCGCGGCGTCGGCCGAAGCGCGCTCGTTCGAGTGACGCGCGAGAACGTGCGAGACCTCGTGTCCGAGGACGGCGGCGAGCTGGTCCTGGTTCTTCGCGACGTCGAGGAGGCCGCTGTTCACGCCGATCTTGCCGCCCGGGACGGCGAACGCGTTCGGCGAGTCGTCCTCGAAGACGTTGACCTCCCAGCTCTGCGGGACGTTTCCCTCGCGAGCCTCCCGCACGATCGCGCCCGCGACGCACGCGACGTACTTCTGGTGCATGGCACTCGTCGATCGCGGGACCTCCTGCTTGTACTGCAGATAGAGCTGCGCGCCCTGCTGGTCGACCCGCGAGTCGGGAAGGAGGAGGAGCTGCCGACGCCCCATCGGCGAGACGCCGCAGGAGGCGATCGAGAGAGCGATGAGGAGGTCGAGCGCGAACTCGAGCACCTGAAGGAAGCGTTCCACTCCTTTCCGATGTACCGTCCGACGGCGGAGGGCGGCAAGCGCGGGCGGCGCGGCAGCGCTCCGTCGAGCACGCAGGCGAGCTCGACGCCCTTCCGGCGCGCGGCGTCCGCGAACACGCAGGCGACGCCGTGCGAGAGCTCGATCGGCGAGAATGGAACGGGACGGATGTGCGGTTCAGGCGTCCTCGATGGAGGCCCCGAACCCCGGCTGCCCGGCGCGTGCGGGCGACAGCCGTACCGGGCGCGGACGACGTACCTCGCCGGCTTCCCCGGCCTCGATCGGGGCGACGTCGTTCGGAGCGTCCGGGCAGAGAAGGGCCGCGAGATCGCGAAGCTGGCGCCGTCCGACGCCGATCTCGAACATTCCGCCGAGGTAGACCGCGATGCCGGACGCCATGCAGCTCGCGATGCCGTCGAGGGCCTCGAGTACCCCGCCCATGCGCGCGGGCTTCACGTTCGCGGCCGCCGGGCGGATCGGAAGCTCCTCGAGAGCGCGCGCCTGCGTGAAGCTTGCGTCGAGGCTCAGGCGATCGGCGACCCCGGCGCACGAAGATGGCGTCGGGCCGGGGTCCTCCTGCAGGGCCTCCGGGACGAGGCGCCGCGCACGCTCGTGATCCGCGCTCGCTCCGCCGCGCTTCCAGTCGAGGACGGCGACGCGGCTCGTCGCGTCGAGCGCTGCGAACGTCGCGTCGGTCCAGCGCGGGTCGACGTCGACCTTCGCTCCGAGGCCCGGGGTCTCGCCGACCTCGTCGAGCAGGCGCGCGACAGGGTCCTCGGTCGCTTCGAACGAGACGACGTAGCGCACGGGCTGCGGCTTCGCGTCGAGGAGTGCGGCGAGAGACAGGTTTGCTTGACGGAGCGCGAGGTCGATCGCGGCGGCTTCGATCGCGGCGCGGTCGTACGGCGCGGCGAGCACGCCGGGAAGCTCGCGCGCGAGGTCGCCGAGCCGGCGCGTGCCGCGGAGCCGGCGCGTCAGCGCTCGCGCGCGCCGCGCGAAGGCGGAGTGTTCCTCCGTCGTCCAGCCGACGTGCTCGCCGGTCCCGCACGCAGTGCCTCCGTGCAGCGTCACCGACGAGGAGGGACGCGGACCTCCCGGGTACGACGGAATCGCGACGGCACTCGTCTCGACCGAGATCTCCTCGACCTCGACCCGCAGGCCGCGCAGGGCGCGAGCGAGTGCGGCTGCGGCTGCGGTCTGCGCCTCAGGCGTCGGCGGCACAGCGAAGGCCGGCGAAGATCTGGCGTCGCTGCGGCAGGTCCCAGTTCCGGAACGTGTTCCGGATCGCGATCGGGCGCGTCGCCCAGGAGCCGCCGCGTAGCACCTTGTAGCCCTTCCCGAAGTGCGCCTCGGAGTACTCCCGATACGGGAATGCGCGGAAGCCGGGGTAGGGCGCGAAGTCGCTCGACGTCCACTCCCACACGCAGCCGAGCATCTGCTCGCAGCCGAAGTAGCTTCGCCCCTCGGGATGCGCGCCGATCTGCGAGGGCGCGAAGCTCCGCTGATCGAGGTTCGCCAGCGCTTCGGTCGGCGGCCCGTCGCCCCAGGGATGGAGGCGCGTCACGCCGCGCTCGAGATCGCAGGCGGCGGCCTTCTCCCACTCGAGCTCGGTGGGAAGGCGCTTGCCCGCCCACCGCGCGTAGGCGTCCGCCTCGTACCAGGAGACGTGGACGACCGCGCGACGCGGATCGAGCGGCTCGCGACGCCCGAAAGCGACTTCGTCCCACCCGCCGTCGCGGGTGCGCCGCCACTGCGCGGGATGCGCGACGCGCGCTTCGCGGAGCCAGTCCCAGCCGGCGTCGCACCAGAGCTCGCGCCGCCGATAGCCGCCGTCGTCGACGAACGTCGCGTACTCCGCGTTGCTCACCGGGGCGAAGTCGATCCGGAACGCCGGCAGGTCGACGTCGTGTCGCGGCCTCTCGTTGTCGTACGCGACGCGCCGCTCGTCGGTGCCGATCGGAAACGAGCCGGCGGGAACCGTCGCCATGCCTGCCGGCGGGCGCCGCTCCGCGACGCGCGGCGGGCGGCGGAGGTGCGGCTCGTAGCGGAGCCCGTCGATGAGCTGGAGCGTCTGCAGGATCGTCTCGCCGTGCTGCGCCTCGTGCTCCGCGAGCATCGCGTAGAGGTAGCCCTCGTGAACGAGCGGATCGTCGCCGTCCAGCGCGACGCGACCGAGGCTCGCTCGCGTGTGGCGGCGGACGCGCGCCATCTCGTCGAGGCACGTCGCGCGGTCGGGAAGGGCGAGGCGGACGCGGACGGAGCGCGGATGCGCCATCGCGTCGTACAGATGATCCCGCCGCGGCCGGTCGGGATCGACATGCGCCGGAGGTGCGACGCGGCACACCCACTGCTCCTCGAAGTTCGCGATGTGCGCGAGGTCCCACACGATCGGGCTCTGCAGCGGATCGTGCTGCCGCGTGAGCTGGTCGTCTTCGAGCGAGTACACGAGAGCGCACGTCCGCGCGCGCGCATCGTCGAGGTCCCGCAGAAGCACGCGGCGCAGCTCCCCCTCTCCATCGGTCGTGTCGTCGCGCCGCGCGAGGACCAGGGCGAACCCTTCGTCCGTCCCGACGAACGACTCGATGGGAACGAGCCCGTGCCGCGCGAGCCGCTCGGCGACCTCGTCGACCTGGAACTTCCGGCTGATCTCCGTCTGCACCATCTCGCCCGCCGCGATACGGAAGTCCTGCGCGAAGCCGAAAAGGCGGATCGTGGTCTCGCGCCGGAAGCGCGCGAAGATCTCGATCCGCTCCCGGTCGATGCTGTAGTAGGCGACGTGCTCGATCTGCTCGAGGTCGAGACCGGTCCCGAGCTCGCGGTTCATGCGCGCGAAGAGGTTTCGCGTGAAGTCGGCGCTCACTCCGGCCCCGTCGTTGTACGCGGCCTCGAGCGTCGCGATGTCCTTGACGAGGTCGAAGCCGAGAAGGAAGTGGTCGCCGGCCGGGAGGCCCGCCGCGATCCGCGCGAGGAACGCCTCGAGCTCGGGCTCGTCGAGGTTGCCGATCGTGCTGCCGAGGAAAGCGAGGGTGAGCGGCGAGAACGCCCGTAGGTGCGTCATCGCCTGCTCGTACGAGCCGACGATCCCGCGTACGTCGAGCGCCGCATACTCGCGCGCGAGCGTCGCGCACGACTGCGTTACCACCTCGGGGCAGATGTCGACGGCGACGTATGCCGGTCGGTCCCCGCCGGAGCACGCGGCCGCCCAGGCGTCGAGGAGGTGGCGGGTCTTCGTCGACGTGCCGGATCCGAGCTCGAGCAGGTTCGTCGGGCCGGTGAGCGCGCGGACGTCGGCGGCGTGCTTCCGGAGCAGAGCCGCTTCCGCGTCCGTCAAGTAGTACTCGGGCTGGAGCGTGATCCGGTCGAACAGCTCCGAGCCCCGCTCGTCGTAGAGGTAGCGGCAGGAGAGTCGTCGCGGCGTCGAGGAGAGCCCGAGCGCGATCGACTGAGCGAAGGCCCAGCGCGCCTGCTCCGGATCGGCAAGCCGGAACGAGTCGACCGTCGCGACGTCGAGGACCACTCCGTCGTTCGGTCGAGCCGCTTCGGAAACGTCGCGGGACGCGCTCTTCGCACGCGCGGTCCCCGCTCGGGCGCTCATGACGTACTCATCCTCGGAAACCGAATTCGATCACATCCGGCGGTGAGCGCAAGGGCCCGCGGTTGCCTGCGCTCACGAGCCACCGTATCTCTGCGACCGTGAGCGCGCGGCCCCGATCCGGAAAGGCTTCGCTCGCCGAGCGGCTCGAGCGCCTCCGCGCGGCGATTCGTCACCACGACCATCGCTATCACGTGCTCGACGATCCGGAGGTGAGCGACGCGGAGTTCGATGCGCTCGTCCGGGAGCTGCGCGCGCTCGAGGAGGAGCATCCGGAGCTGCGTACGCGCGACAGCCCGACGCAGCGGGTCGGCGGTGCGCCGCAGGAGCGCTTCGCGAAGGTCCGGCACCCGGCGCCGATGCTCAGCCTCGCGAACGCGTTCCGCGCGGACGAGGTGCGCGCCTGGCACGAGCGCGTGCTGCGCTTGCTTCCGACCGGGACGAACCTCGCCTGGGTCGTCGAGCCGAAGATCGACGGGCTGACGGTCGTGCTGCAGTACGCGAGCGGCGTCTTCTCGCTCGGTGCGACGCGCGGAAACGGCGAGGTCGGCGAGGAGGTCACGGCGAACCTCCGCACGGTGCGAAGCCTGCCGCTGTCGATTCCGGTCGCGGAAGACGGGCCTCCGGCGCCGGAGTCGCTCGTCGTCCGCGGCGAGGTCTTCGTCACGCGAGACGACTTCCAGCGGTTCAACGAGGATCAGGCGGCGCGCGGCGAGCGCACGTACGCGAACCCGCGCAACTTCGCGGCGGGCTCGCTCCGGCAGCTCGACTCGTCGATCAGTGCCGGTCGCCCTCTCCGCCTCTGGGCCTATCAGGTCATCGCGGCGGAGGGCCTCGATCCGGCCTCGCAGTGGGAGGCTCTCGGGGCGCTCCGAGCGCTCGGTTTCCCGGTGACGCCGGCGAGCCGGCGCTTCGAGGACCTCGAGGAGATGATCGCCCACTGCGAGGCGTTCGCGACCGCGCGGCTCGAGCTGCCGTACGACACGGACGGGCTCGTCGTGAAGATCGACCGGCTCGACCTGCAGCGTCGCCTCGGTGCCGTCGGGAGCGCACCGCGCTGGGCGATCGCGTTCAAGTTCCCCTCCTCCGAGGCGGTGACGCGCGTCGAGCGGATCAGCGTCAACGTCGGCCGCACGGGCGTGCTGATGCCATTCGCCGAGCTCGAGCCCGCGCCGATCGGCGGTGTGATCATCCGCAACGCGACGCTCCACAACGAGGACTACGTGCGCGAGCGCGACATTCGGATCGGCGATCGCGTGGTCGTGAAACGCGCCGGAGAGGTCATCCCGCAGATCTTGCGCTCGCTGCCGGAGCTCCGGACCGGCGAGGAGCAGGTCTTCGAGATGCCGAAGACTTGCCCCGCGTGCGGCGAGCCGGCGCGGCGGGCCGACGACGAGGCGGCGACCTACTGTGTGAACTCGGCGTGTCCGGCGCAGCTGGTCCGCTCCGTCGAGTACTTCGTCTCGCGCGGCGCGATGGACATCGACGGCTTCGGAATCCAGCAGGCCGGGCTGTTCGTGCAGCTCGGCCTCTTGCACGACGTCGCGGACATCTTCTTCCTGACCGCCGAGCAGCTCGAAGGTGTCGAGGGCTTCAAGGAGAAGCGCATCCAGAACCTGATGCGGGCGATCGAGGCGGCGAAGCATCGGCCCGTCGCGAGGGTGCTCACGGCGCTCGGGATCCGCGGCGTCGGCGGAGTCGTCGGAGAGCTTCTCGTCGACGGCTTCGGCTCGATCGACGCGATCGCCGCAGCGGACGTCGAGACCCTCGACGCCGTCGAGGGGATCGGACCGACGCTCGCGCAGAGCGTCGCCGACTGGTTCGCGAGCCCGCACAATCGCGCCATCCTCGAGAAGCTCCGAAAGGGCGGCGTCCGCCTCGCGGAGGAGGCGGCCCCGGCCGGCGCGGAAGGGCCGACACCGCTCGAGGGCAAGACGTTCGTCATCACCGGGACGTTGCCGAGCTTCAGCCGCGAGCAGGCGGCCGAGCGGATCAAGCGCGCGGGCGGTAAGGTGACGGGCTCGGTGAGCGCCAAGACGAGCTTCGTCGTCGCGGGCGAGTCGCCGGGGGGGAAGCTCGAGAAGGCGGAGAAGCTCGGCGTCGCGGTGATCGACGAGGCCGAGCTCCTGCGCATGATCGGCGAGTGAGCCGGCAGAGCCGGCAGAGCCGCCAGAGCCACAGAGCCGACAGAGAGAAGAGGAGACCGTCGCGTGAGTCGATCGTTCGTACCGCCGGAGCGGATGCTCCTCGGTCCGGGACCCTCCGACATCCATCCGCGCGTGCTCGCGGCGATGGCCCGTCCGACGCTCGGACACCTCGACCCGGCGTTCGTCGCGATGATGGACGACCTGAAGGAGCTTCTCCGCGGTGCGTTCCGCACGAGGAACGCGATGACGCTGCCGCTCTCTGGACCCGGCTCCGCGGGAATGGAGGCGTGCGTCGTGAACCTCGTCGAGCTGGGCGACGAGGTGATCGTCTGCGAGAACGGCGTGTTCGGCGGACGCCTCCGCGAGAACGTCGAGCGCGCGGGCGGCGTCGCCATCCCGGTGCGAGACGAGTGGGGACGCGCCGTCGATCCCGGGAAGGTCGAGGAGGCGCTCGCGGCTCACCCGAAGGCGAAGGCGGTCGCGTTCGTGCACGCCGAGACGTCGACGGGGGCTCTGTCCGACGCTCGCACGTTGTGCGAGATCGCGCGCCGGCGCGGGTGCTTGACGATCGTCGACACGGTCACCTCGCTCGCGGGCGTGCCGGTCGAGGTCGACGCGTGGGGCATCGATGCGACCTACTCGGGCTCGCAGAAGTGCCTGTCCTGCACGCCGGGCCTCTCTCCGGCGAGCTTCTCCGATCGCGCGCTCGAGGTCGTGCGGGCACGCAAGCGCAAAGTCCAGAGCTGGCTCCTCGATCTGAGCCTTCTCGCCGCGTACTGGGACGAAGGCCACAAGCGGACGTACCACCACACGGCGCCGATCCATCCGCTCTATGGGCTGCACGAGGCGCTCGTCCTGCTCGAGGAGGAAGGGCTCGAGGCGTCGTGGGCGCGGCACCGCCGCCATCACCTGGCGCTTCGCGCCGGCATCGAGGCGATGGGGCTCTCGCTCGCGGTCCCGGAGAACGAGCGGCTGCCGGAGCTGAACGTCGTCCGGATCCCCGAAGGCGTCGACGACGCGGCCGTGCGGAAGATCCTGCTCGAGGAGCACGCGATCGAGATCGGCGCGGGCCTCGGCGCGCTCGCGGGGAAGGTCTGGCGCGTCGGGCTGATGGGCCACTCGAGCCGCGCGCACAAGGTGTACCGCTTCCTTGGCGCGCTCGAGGCGTCGCTCGCCTGCGTCGGAGCCCGCATCGAGCGCGGCGTCGCCGTGGAAGAGGCCCGCCGCGCGCTGTCGGAGTAGGGCGGGCCTGGACTCGAATCACTTGCTCGAGGAAACGGCTCAGGTGGGTCTTCCGCTCGGTGACCGCAGCGGTCTTCTTCATGTGACCATTCCGGTCGGGTGCGGCGGAAGCGGCAGGGCTCAGGACCGCGGCGAGGCCAAGAGCGGATCGAACAGGACGCCGGGGTTCAGGATCCCGCGCGGATCGAGCGCAGCCTTCGCGGCGCGGAGCGCGCGCGCGAAGCCGTCGGGACGCTGGCGGTCGTACCACGGTCGGTGATCGCGGCCGACCGCGTGGTGGTGCGTGATCGTGCCGCCGAAGCGGAGCAGCGCCTCCGAAGCGGCCTCCTTGATCTCGCCCCACTGGGCGAGCTGCGAGCCGGCGCGTCCCGGGCCGAGGACCGTGTAGTAGGGCGCAGGTCCGTCGGGGTAGACGTGCGTGAACCGGCACGTGACCGAGCCGGCGCCGCACACGCGCTTCAGTGCATCCTGCACCGCGGCGGTGATGCCCGCGTGCAGCTCCGGGAAGCGGTCCCACGTCGTCGCGGTCTCGAACGTCTCGCTCACCATGCCGATCGCGGTGAGCGCGTCGCGCACGTACGGGCCGTCGAGGAAGGCCTTCCGCCACGCGCCAACGGCGCCTTCACGTGCGCCCGCCGTGTCGGCGCGCGTCTCGCCCGCGCCTTCGGGGGCGTCTCCGCCGTGGTCGCGGCAGATCTCGAGCGCGCGCCGCATGCGCGATGCAGGATCGTGGTCCGCGGACTCGAAGCCGAGGACGAGCACCGACTCCGCACCGGAGCCCGCGCCCGAGTTCGCCGCTTCTCCCGCGTCGAGGAGACGGCAGTTGCTCGGATGGAGACCGCTCTGGGAGAGAGCGCGCACGCACTCTGCCGCTGCGAGGAAGTCCGCGAAGCGCACGGACGCGGAGGCGCGACGATCCGGCCGGTCCTGCAGGCGCATCCACGCTTCCGTGACGATGCCGAGCGTCCCCTCGGAGCCGATGAAGAGACGATCGGGGCTCGGTCCCGCTCCCGATCCCGGAAGCCGGCGCGACTCGATCGTCCCCGTCGGCGTCACGACGCGGAGCGACTCCACGAACTCGTCGATGTGTGTGTAGAGCGTCGCGAAGTGCCCGCCCGAGCGCGTCGCGATCCAGCCGCCGAGCGTGCTGAGCTCGAACGACTGCGGGAAGTGGCGCAGCGTGAGCCCGTGCGTCCGGAGCTGGTCCTCGAGAGACGGCCCGAGCACGCCGGCCTGGATCCGCGCGGCCCGCGAGGTTCGGTCGATCTCGAGAACGCGGTCGAGCCGGCCGAGGTCGATCGAGACGACGGGGCGAGAATCGCTCTCGGGCGCCTCGATGCCGCCGACGACGCTCGAGCCGCCGCCGTACGGGATCGCGATGAGGTTCGCGCCGTCGCACCACTCGAGCACCGAGACCACCTCCGCCTCGTCGCGCGGGAAAGCGACGACGTCGGGCGGATGCGAGAAGTCGCGGTCGAGCGCGCGCACGACGTCGCGGAACGACTTCCCGTAGGTGTGGCCGGCACGGGTCTCCGCTTCGGTCGAGCAGCTCGCGGCGAGAGAGGCGGGCGGCTGGACGCGTGGCGCGCGGAGCGCGATCTCGTCGATGGAGGGCGGCGTGCGCGGCGCGCCGAGACCTTTGCCGAAGCGCGCCGCGAGCGCTTCCGCGAGCTTCTTCACCTGGTCCGGGGTCGGACCCTGTCCCTCCCAGCCCCAGCCCCAGAATTTTCGCCTCGCCGCCGATCCGGTGCTCATGCGGGCTTCTCGCGCTTCACATGGCGAGGCGCAAGAACCCCCGGTGCCCTCGACGGGTGGACCCTTCTCTCGCTAGAGAAACCAGGCGATGGAGCTGACGAAGCACGTACCGAAGCGAGCGATCCGGCCCACCCTCGTCGCGACCGGCAAGGTCGACGTCCTGCGCGAGCTCGTCGACGCTCTGCTCACCGGCGAGGAGGAGGAGCTGCGCGTCCCCGTCCTGGAGCAAGTCGTGAGCCGCGAGTCGCTCGAATCGACGGCGCTCGGCCACGGCATCGCGCTGCCGCACGCGCGCGTGCGCGGCCTGGACGACCTCGTCTGCGCGATCGGCGTCAGCAAGAAGGGCATCGACTTCCGCGCCGTCGACCAGGCGAAGGTGCACATCGTCGTCTTGATGCTCTATCCGCCGAGCAAGCAGAGCGTCTACCTGAACTTCGTCGCCGGCGTCGTCCGGGCGCTGCACAGGCCGGAGCGCGCGAAGGCGGTCCGCGATGCGGGCGACGCGGCGGGGATCCTGTCGGTCTTCGAGGAGGCGGCGCACGAGACGCATCACGCCGAGCGCGCGGCGGTCGGCGAGAAGGCGGGGGTCGAAAAGCTCGAGGCGGACGGGATCGCGGGGACGGAGCTCTTCCTTCTGGCTCGGCTCGAGCTCTACCGCGACATGATGGACGGCTCCGCGCGCGGCAAGGCGGAGATCGAGCGGCGCGTCGCCGACATCCGCTCGCTCGTGAGCAAGCGCGTTCTCGCGCACTACGATCGGCTGTGCCGCCGCGGCGGCGCCGCTCTCGTGACCGTCGAGGGCGGCATCTGCCAGGGCTGCCTCGTCAAGCTGCCGTCGCAGCTCGCGCAGAAGATCCGCAAGGAGACGGACACCGTCGCCACCTGCGGCCACTGCAACCGCTTCTTGTATCCGTTGTAAGGGGTCCGGTTCGTTAGGGCGCATCTGCACCCAGGCTCGTCCGGCAGCCTGGGTGCAGATGCGCCCTAACGAACCGGACCCCCTCAGCTGGCGCGGCGGAGGGGGGTGCCCTCGAAGGGGTGGTAGATCTCCTCGCGGGTCGTGGGGACGACCGCGGCCTTCGGATCCGCGCTCGCGACCAGCACCTGGTGCAGGTTGATCGAGTTCTGCTCGAAGTTGACCGACGACGAGTGCAGGTAGAGGAGCCACGTCCGGTACTTCCGCTCGCCGACGAGCGCGATCGCGTCGCGCTCGCGCGCCTTCAAGCGGAGCGCCCAGTGCATGCACGTGCGCGCGTAGTGCGCGCGCAGGCTCTCCACGTCGAGGATCTCGAAGCGCTGCTCTTCCATCGCCTCGGTGATGTGGCTCACGTGCGTCAGCTCGCCGTTCGGGAAGACGTTCTCGATCAGGAAGTCCCACTGCGGCGTCCGCTTCCAGTGACGATGGCGCGTGATCCCGTGGTTCAAGAAGAGGCCGCCCGGCTTCAGGAGACCGTGCACCTCGGAGAAGAAGGCCGGGTAGTTCGCGGTGCCGACGTGCTCGATGATGCCGATCGCCGAGACCTTGTCGAACGGGCCCTCGCCGACGAGGTCGCGGTAGTCGCGATGCTCGACGCGGCAGACGTCCTGCAGCCGCTCGCGCGCGATCCACTCGTTCGCGTACGCAACCTGCTGCGAGGACAGTGTCACGCCCCGCGCGCACACGCCGTAGTGCTTCGCCGCCCAGATCGCGAGGCTGCCCCACCCGCAGCCGATGTCGAGGAACGTCTCTCCCGGGTGGAGACGAAGCTTCCGGCAAACGAGATCGAGCTTGTCCGCCTGCGCTTCCTCGAGCGATCCCTCGGGATCGCGATAGTACGCGCACGTGTAGACCATCAGCGGGTCGAGGAAGAGCTGGTAGAACTCGTTGGAGAGGTCGTAGTGGTGCTCGATCGCGCTTCGGTCGAGCGTCCGACGGTCCTGCATCATGGCTTCACCTCCCGCCGCCCTCAGCCCATGCCGAAGGCGCCTTCGAAGATCATCCGCCGGCGCAGGACGGGCGTCCGGCAGATGGTACGTGCGACGTTCTCGGTGACCCATCGCGGCGCGAGATCGACGAGCCGGCCGAGCAGGCCAGGCTCGCCCGTTCCGTAGAGATCCATGAGCGTCTCGGCGTAGCGCGCGGCGGCGCGCGCGTCTCTCGCGAGGACGGCTTCGGCGGCGGCGCGCGCGCTCTGCACCGCGGGACCGATGCCTTCGCCGCTCACGCCGCGCGCGAGACCGGCGGCGTCGCCGACGAGGAAGAAGCCGTCGCCGGAAACGCGCCGCGGACGCGTCACGTGGATCGCGTAGGCGTGCCCGCGGAACGGCTCGAGCGCGAGATCCGCGGGGAGACGTCCGTCCGCGCGCAGCCGCTCGACCATCGCGTCGCAGCGCCGGTGCAGGTCGTTCCCGCCGCCGTCGCCCATGCAGCCGATGCCGAGGTTCAGGAAATCACCCTTCGTGAAGAACCAGCCGTAGCCGCGGAAGTCGGGCTCGGCGAAGAGCTCGGGCGTGCCGTGTCGCGCGGTGAGCTCGCGGAGGCGCTCCGTGCCGAGCCGCGTCTCGCTCTCTCGCGCGACCACGACCGCTTCCTCCTGTGACACCTCGCCGAAGGCGCGCGCGACCGGGCAGTGGTGTCCGCCCGCGCCGATCACGACGGCCGCTTCGAGCGTCGCCTCGCCGGCCTGGACGACGGTCTTCGTCCCCTGCCGCACGATCGCCTGCACGCGCGTTCCCTCGCGGATCACGGCACCCGCGGCCTCGGCGCGGCGCAGCAGATGGTCGTCGAACTCCTTCCGGATGATTCCGTAGCTGACGGTGCGCGGCCAGCGCGTCTCGTGCACCTCGCCGTCGACCTCGAGCGTCGCCTCCTGGAACGGCTGGATCGTGCACGGGTAGTCCGCGGGATCGATCTCCAGAGCGCGCCAGACGGTCGGCGTCACCCACCCGGCGCAGAGCTTGACGCGCGGAAAGCGCGCGGCGTCGAGCACCAGCACGCGCGCTCCGTCGCGAGCGAGGCTCCACGCGGCGGTCGAGCCGCCCGGGCCGCCGCCGACGACGATCGCGTCCCAGGAGCTCGGGCTGTCGCTCGTTCCGGACACCCCTCAGACCTGCCGCAGCTCCCGCCAGATCGCGAGCTTGTCGCGCCAGCGGAGCGTCACGTCCTCGAGCTGGTTCGCGATGCGCAGGCACGCGAACAGATCGCCTTCGACGTCGACGCGGTTGTCGGCGAAGGCCTCGGCCATCGCCTTCGTGTTCTGCGTCGCGAAGGCCTGGCGGAACGTGTCGCGATCGCGGATGACGATCGTGAACGAGCCGTCGGGTGCACCGACCGCTCCCTCGCTGCCGTCCCAGAGGCGGTAGCGGATCCCCGGACGAACCGGTCCGAAGATGCGCTCGAGCACCGCCGCAGCCGCGTCCACGCTGCCGTCCACTCGGTTCCCTGGAGACTCCATCAGGCGTCTTTCTCCATCGAGCGGCGACCGCAGGCCGCCGCTCTCTACGACCGCCGTTTGGGGCGCGACGCCGGTCTGGTACACAAACATTCTACCGCACCTCGAAGGGCCCATTCAAACGTTCGGCCGGCGAGCGGCAACGGCGGCAGGAGAAGCGATTGGCAGAGAAGTTCATCTTCACCATGCACGGCCTACGGAAGGTCGTGCCCCCCGGGAGGACGATCGTCGACGGGATCTCGCTCTCGTTCTTCCACGGAGCGAAGATCGGCGTGCTCGGTCTGAACGGCGCCGGCAAGAGCACGGTGCTGCGGGTGATGGCCGGCGTCGACACGGACTTCTCGGGCGAGGCGCGCCCCGCGGCGGGCACGCGGATCGGCTTCCTGCCGCAGGAGCCGATCGTCGACCCGACGAAGACCGTGCGGGCCGTCGTCGAGGAGGGCGTCGCCGAGACGCGTGCGCTCCTCGATCGGTTCGAGGAGATCTCGGGCAAGTTCGGCGAGGTCACCTCGGACGACGAGATGAACGAGCTCCTCGAGGAGCAGGGCGCCTTGCAGGAGAAGATCGACGCCGCCTCCGCCTGGGAGCTCGACAGCCGGGTCGAGATGGCGATGGAGGCGCTCCGCGTCCCGCAGCCCGACCAACAGACGGAGCACCTCTCCGGCGGCGAGAAGCGGCGCGTCGCGCTGTGCCGGCTCCTGCTCCAGTCGCCGGACCTGCTCCTCCTCGACGAGCCGACGAACCACCTCGACGCGGAATCCGTCGCGTGGCTCGAGCGCTTCCTCGCCGAGTATCCGGGGACGGTCGTCGCGGTGACGCACGATCGCTACTTCCTCGACAACGTCGCGGGCTGGATCCTCGAGCTCGACCGCGGCCGCGGCATCCCGTGGCAGGGCAACTACTCCTCCTGGCTCGACCAGAAGCAGCAGCGGCTCGCGCAGGAGGAGAAGCAGGAGTCCGCGCGCCAGAGAACGCTCGCGCGCGAGCTCGAGTGGGTCCGGATGGCGCCGCGCGCGCGGCAGGCGAAGGGCAAGGCGCGTCTTCAGGCCTACGAGAAGCTCGCCGCCGAGGCCGCGATGGAGCGCGAGTCGAAGGGCGAGATCTACATCCCGCCCGGTCCGCGGCTCGGCAACGTCGTGATCGAGGCGACGAACCTCCGCAAGGGGTACGAGGACCGCCTGCTGATCGACGATCTCAGCTTCTCGCTGCCGCCCGGCGGCATCGTCGGGGTGATCGGTCCGAACGGAGCCGGCAAGACGACGCTCTTCCGGCTCCTCACCGGACAGGAGGAACCCGACGGTGGCACGCTCCGCGTCGGCGACTCCGTCGAGCTCGCGTACGTCGACCAGGCGCGCGACGCGCTCGATCCGAGCAAGAGCGTCTGGCACGAGATCACGGGCGGCGAGGACAAGATCCTCGTCGGCAAGCGCGAGATGAACTCGCGCGCGTACGTCGGTCAGTTCAACCTGAAGGGGAGCGACCAGCAGAAGAAGGTCGGTGATCTCTCCGGCGGCGAGCGGAACCGCGTGCACCTCGCGAAGCTCCTGCGCCGCGGGGGGAACGTGCTCCTCCTCGACGAGCCGACGAACGACCTCGACGTCGACACGCTGCGCGCGCTCGAGGAGGCGCTGCTCGAGTTCGCCGGCTGCGCGGTCGTCATCAGCCACGATCGCTGGTTCCTCGACCGGATCGCGACGCACATCCTCGCGTTCGAGGGCGACAGCCACGTGGAGTGGTTCGCCGGCAACTACCAGGACTACGAGGCCGACCGGCGACGCCGGCTCGGCGCCGAGGCCGAGCAGCCGCATCGCATCAAGTATCGACCGCTGACGCGCTGACCGGAGCGGCGAGGGGAGGGGATGGACGAGAAGGCCCTCAACGCGTGCCGGACGGCCTTCGCGGACGCGGGGCCCGCGGTGACGCTCGGCGCGCCGCTGCACGGAGGTTCCTGCGCACCGGAGCCGCTGGTGCGGATCCCGCTCGCGATGATGAACCGGCACGGTCTCATCGCGGGCGCGACGGGCACGGGGAAGACGAAGACGCTGCAGCTCCTCGCGGAGCAGCTCTCCGCCGCGGGAGTGCCGGTGTTCCTGGCCGACCTGAAGGGCGACCTTTCCGGTCTCGGCGCGGCCGGCGAGGCGGACGAGCGCGTCGCGAAGCGCGCCGGCGAGACAGGCTGGGCCTGGCGCCCCTCGCCGTTCCCGATCGAGCTCCTGAGCTTGACGGGCGCCCGCGGCGCGCAGCTCCGCGCGACGGTGTCGTCTTTCGGGCCGCTCCTCCTCGCGAAGGTCCTGCGGCTGAACGAGACGCAGGCGAGCGTCCTGGCACTCGTGTTCAAGCTCTGCGACGACCGCGACCTCGAGCTCCTCGACTTCGCGGACCTGCGCGCCGTGCTGCAGTTCCTGACGGGACCCGGCGCGGACGAGCTCGCGAGCTACGGCGGCATCTCGAAGCAGAGCGTCGGCGTCCTCTTCCGCAAGATGGTCGAGCTCGAGCAGCAGGGTGCTTCCGCGTTCTTCGGCGAGCCCGAGTTCGATCTCGGCGACCTGATGCAGGTCGAGCGAGACGGCCGCGGTCTCGTCAGCGTGCTCGAGCTCTCCGACGTGCAGGACAAGCCGGCGCTCTTCTCGACCTTCCTGATGTGGATGCTGGCGCGGCTCTACAACGAGCTCCCCGAGGTCGGCGACCTCGAGAAGCCGAAGCTCGTCTTCTTCTTCGACGAGGCGCACCTCCTCTTCGACGATGCGAGCAAGGCGTTTCTCGAGCAGGTCGAGCAGGTGGCGCGGCTGATCCGCTCGAAGGGCGTCGGTGTCTTCTTCGTCACGCAGACGCCGAAGGACGTGCCGGAGGGCGTCCTCGCGCAGCTCGGCCACCGCGTGCAGCACGCGCTCCGCGCGTTCACGCCGAACGACCAGAAGGCACTCCGCGCGACCGTGCGGACGTTCCCGAACAGCGACCTCTACGATCTCGAGGAGACCCTGACGACGCTCGGGATCGGCGAGGCGCTCGTGACCGTGCTGTCCGCGCGCGGCGTGCCGTCGCCGCCGTTCGCGACGCGTCTCGTGCCGCCGTCGTCGCGGATGGCGCCGTTGACGGAGGCCGAGGTGCAGCAGCGCCTCGCCTCGTCGCCGCAGGTGAAGCGCTATCGCGAGGCGATCGATCGCGAGAGCGCCGAGGAGAAGCTCGCTGCCGAGCTCGCACCCGCGGGCGACGGAGAAGCCGTCCGACGAGGATCCGCCTCGAGCCGAGGGGGGAGCGCACGCGCGGCCGACCCCGGAACGCTCGAGCGCGTCCTTCGCTCACCGGTCACGCGCAGCGTCGCCGTCGCCGTCGCGGGCACGATCACGCGCGGGATCCTGGGCGCGATCCTCGGTCCGACGCGGCGGCGGTCGCGCCGATGAACGCCGCTCTCGCGCGCTTCTTCACCTTCGTTCTCACCCGGCGCTGGTGGGTCCTCGCCGCGTACGCGATCCTGCTCGTCCCGAGCGCGTTCCTCGCCGCTCGCGTCGGCCAGGACAACTCGATCGACCGCCTGATCGTCGATACGGATCCCGATTACGTCGCGACGCGCGAGTTCGAGAAGGTCTTCGGCGCGGGCGAGTTCGCGCTCCTTCTGTTCGAGGCGGACGATCCGCTCGCCTCGGGCGTGATCGAGCGCGTCGACCGCGTCGAGCGGCGTCTCGCCGAGATCCCGAACCTGACGGCCAACTCCGCTCTGTCCGTGTACCGGCGCGCGCGCGCCGGCTTCGAGCCGACGGCGGAGGGCGCGGCCGCGTTCCGCGAGTTCGCGACCGGCACGGACCTCTTCCGCAAGCAGGGCCTCGTCGGCGACCGCTACTTCGCCGTCGGGATCGTGATCGAGGTCGAAGGCAGCGACGACCGGATCGCGAAGCTCGCCGAGATCGACGCGGCCCTGGCGGGAGTCGAGGCGGACCTCGGCCCCGTGCAGGAGATCCACCGCCTCGGCCAGCCATTCGTGAACGCGTATCTCGACGAGACGCAGCGCGACGCGTGGCACTACTTCGTCGTCTTCCTCGCGTTCGTGATCGTCCTGAACGTGACGCTCTACCGCTCGGGGACGGCGCTCGCGGCGTTCCTCGTGACGCTCGGTGTGTGCCTCGCGATGTCGATGGGCTACATCGGGCTCACCGGCGGCATGCTGACGATCGTCTCGCCGATGGTGCCGATGACGATCCTCGTCACGGCGACGGCGACGCTCGTCTACATCCACTCGCGCTTCGTCGACCGTCCGCCCGGCGTTCCCCTCGAGGAGCACCACGTGCACGCGCTCGTCAACAAGTTCGTGCCGTGCACGGCTTCGATCTTCGCGACGGCGGTCGGTTTCGCGGCTTTGATGGTCTCCGACATCCGGCCGATCTGGGACATGGGCGTCTGGGTCGCGGTCGGGCTCGTGCTCTGCTGGATCATCTGCTTCACGCTCTTCCCGGCACTGCAGTCGGTGCTGCGGACGCCGACGCAGGGCGAGCGCGAGATCGCCGGCCGCTCGTTCGAGCGCTTCGCCGCGTGGCTGCCTCTCTTCACGTACCGCTGGCGATGGGAGCTCGTGATCTCGTTTCTCGTGCTCTCCGTGCTCGGCGCGGGCGCTCTCTTCGGCGTGCCGGGTCTCGTCCAGCCGATGCGGATCCTGACGGACCCGGTCGAGTACATGAGCCCGAAGTCAGAGCTCTATCGCGACATCCGCCGGCTCCAGCCGATGATCCCGGGTCTCTCGGTGACGCAGGTGTGGGTGAAGGGCGACCTCGGCAGCATGTCGGAGCCCGAGGTGCTGAGCGGGCTGCACGCATACCAGCAGGCGATGGAGAACGATCCCGGCGTCGGCTCGGCGGTCGGAGCGACGACGATCCTGCGGATCATCCGCTACCTCTCGGGCGCGGGCGACGCGTGGCCGACGGACCCGGAAGCAGTCGAGGAAGCCGCGGCGGAGCTCGAGGGTTTCGTCGGCATGGAGCCGATGCTGCAGCGCTTCGTGCAGCCGCACGAGCTCGCGCAGTCGCAGCTCACGGTGATCACGCGGACTGCGGAGCACGAGGACTTCGTGCACCTCGAGGAAGCCGTGCAGCGCCACTGGAGGGAGACGGTCGCGAAGTACCCAGCGCTCGCCGGCTTGACGATCCAGATGGTCGGCTTGACGCCGCTTCACGCGAAGATGGCGCAGAACCTCGTGCCGACGCTCGTCGAGAGCTTCGCGCTCACGGTCGTCATCATCTTCTCCGCCTTCTTCCTCGTGTTCCGGAGCGGTACGGCGCGGCTGATGGCGATGATCCCGTCGCTCTTCGCAATTCTCGTGATGTTCCTCGTCATGCGGCTCTGCGGCATCACGCTCAACATCGCGACGATCCTGATCGCCACGACGGTCCTCGGGACGTCGGAGAACGACCAGATTCACTTTTTCTATCACTTCCAGGAGGGACGCCGTGAGGGCACGGTCGAGGGGGCGCTCCGGCACACGCTCCTCGTGGCGGGGCGCGCGATCCTCTTCGCCACCCTGATCAACGCGGGCGGCTTCCTGGCGTTCGGGATGGCCGAGCTGCCGCCGATCTGGCAGTTCGGCTTCCTCGCGGCGGTCGCGTTCGTGCTCTCGCTCGTCGCGGATTTCACCGCGTTGCCCGCGGCGCTGTGGATCCTGCTCCGCGAGCGTCCCGACCCGGAGGCCGCGAGTCAGTCGCTGGCGTCGGCGGCGACGTCGCAGGAGAGCGGACCGGCTGCGAGCAGGAGCTGATCGAGGAGACGCTGGTCGTCCGCGATCAGCTCCTCCTTCTTCTGGACGCAGAGCCGCAGGTGCGGGCACGCCGGATCGGGATCGCCGAGCGTGATGTAGCCCTCGGCGAGGCGGAGATGGTTCTCGAGGACGTCGGGCCGTTCGTCCGTGAGCGTCTCGAGGAGCTCGATCCCGTCCTCGGAGTTGCCGTGCTTGAGGAGCGTGGCGGGAGCGGTGACGTAGAGCGTTCCCAGCATCCGCGTCGCAGCGCCTTCCTCGAAGCCCGGGTCGAGGTCGCGGCTCTTTCGCGCGTCCTCCTCGACGTCGGAGATGATACCGGCCGCGCGGAGGCCCTTCGACTGGATGTACCGCCCCGTGACGGCCGCGCGCGCGAACGCGGCCGCGGCGGTGTCGTTCGGCGCGTCCTGCACCGCCTCGTAGGCGTACTGGCGGTCCTCCGGGGTGTCGCGGCCTTCCTCGATCAGCCTCTCGAGCGCCGCGCGGACGACGATCGCGTCACCCTTGTCGCCGGCGGCGGCGAGCTCGGGCGGCACGGCGCCGCGTTGCGCGCTGCACGCGGACGCGGCGAGGAGCGCCGCGACGAGCCGGACCTTCGATCCCCGTCGCACCGAGAGGCTACCTGGAGTAATCGGCGATCAGCTCGGCGAAGTCGGCGTCGCTCGCCGCGGAGAGCTCGACGATCCCGACCTCGCCGCAAGCGCTCTTCTCGCTGCCGTCGCAGAGCTTGGGCAGGTTCTTCTGGAAGTTCGCGCGCTCTTGCGCGGTCGCGCGCGGAAAGGCGACGACGACCATCGCCGGGAGCTCGCGGCTCTTCCATACGGCGTGGACTTCGGCGCCGCCCTGGATGTGCTCGAGGTCTTCCATCTGCGCGTCGTCGATGAGCGCGCAGGTCGCCTCGCCCTTCAGCACCTTCGTGATGGTCTGGAGAGGACGGCGCGTCGGGGTGAGCGTGAAGTCGGCGAGCTTGAACGAGCCCTTCGCAACGACGCCTTCGATGAAGCGCTCGTCTCCCTCGACGTGGTCGCTCGCGAGGGGCTTCCCGCGGCAGTCGGCGAGGCTCTTCGCGGTCTTGCTGACGATGAAGTACTGGCCCCCGCCGACGAGCTCGACCGAGACGTCGCCGACGACGTCGAGCTTGTGCTCTGCCTTCAGCGCGAGAAAGGCGCCGAGGGAGAGGATCGCGTAGTGCGGCTTCTTCGAGCGGATGAACTCGAAAGCGCCGTCCCGGCTCGTGAAGTAGCGGCCCTGCGCCGCGGGCCAGCCGTTCTCGGTCGCCGCGAGCGCGACGAACTTGTCGAGGTAGGGCTGCGCGAGTGCCGGGTTTCCGGCGCCGTGCTCCTTCAGCACGAGGATCGACACGGGCTCTTCTGCGGCGCCGCTCGTCGCGGCCGTCGCGAGCGCGACGAAAACCGCGGCGACGTGGCGCGCGAAGCGATTCTTGCGGCGATGCACTGCTGTGTCCTCCCCTCCGGCCGGCCCGAGCTCCTCCGAAGCAAAGGACCGCGCGCAACCTAGTAGGTGACCGCTTCCACTGTGTCCAACGCGGGTGCGAGGCCGTGTTCTTGCGCCCTCGCTGGACCTGAGCCTCCGCGCGGGCGCCGAGCGCGAGGCGAAGGTCGTTCTGAAGGCGAGCGGCGTCCACCTCGGCCTCGATCCGCTCCCGGCGACGCAGCCCATCCGTGTGCAGCTCGAGAGCAGCGAAGGCGAGTGCTGGGAAGCGACGTGCCTGGCGCCGGCGAAGGTGAACGACGAGCGGAGGTTCAAGGACCGGGCGGGGGAGTAGCGCCCGCTTCCTGCGGGATCTCCCACGCGTAACCGTCGAGGAAGGGGTAGTCGCGTACGTTCCGCTCGACCTCCGCGAGGAGCGCCGGCGTCCATTCACGCTTGCGGCGCGTGTACGTCGGACGAGGGAAGACGATGCTGCAGCAGTCGTCGAGGTAGGCGGGCTCCGCGTCGAGCTCGAGGAAGGCGAGGAGGCCTGCGAGCACGCCGCTTGGATCGCGGATCATGTCCTCGTGCCGGACGGTGACGACCTCCTCCGGCGCGCACGGGACTCCGAGGCGACCGGTCGTCGCGCAGTGGCGGAAGTAGAAGTCGACCGCGTCCGGAAGCGACAGGCGGTTGTCGATCGAGATCGCGGCGATGTTGTCCCACGGGTTCCGGACGACGTGGATCGCGCGCAGCGGCACGCGGACGAGGTCGCGTACGCGGTCGAGGAAGTCCGGGTGCGCGGTGATGCAGCGGGTGACCGCGCCGCCGCGCTTCTCGCCGATCACGCGCAGCGCAGCGAAGCGGCCTTGCCACTGACGCGGCACCTGGTACTCGTAGTTGCTCGTGTTGCCGCGCAGGTTGAACCACGAGGACCGCGCGAGGATGTGCCCGTAGAGCTCGTCGCGCGAGCACCCCGCGAGGATCAGATCGTGCGCGTTCAGCTCGTGGGAGATCACCGCGTCGCGATGCGCGTTCAGCATCGCTCCGACGAGGCTGTGGCCGCTCCGCGGATAGCCGACGAAGAGGCAGAAGCGCTCGACGCGCGCGAAGTCGTCGCGGTGGCGGCGCCGCGCCCAAGCGCTCGCGCCGGCCGCGTAGAGGCCGTAGACCGCGTCCTCGAGGCGCGTGAGGGCCGTCACGGCGTCGCAGAAGGCCCGGGATGCGGCGGCTTCGCCGCGGAGGCCGCCTTCTCGGCGGGCTCGTCCTCGAAGACGACGTCGAACGTGATGATCTCGTCCGCCGGCGAGACGTTCCGGATCGCGAAGCGCCCGCGGGTCCCGTCGTACGCGCCCGTGCCTGGCTTCGTCGTCGGTCCGGGCCCGTCGGCGCGTCCGGCCCACGGATCGCCCTCGTCGCCGCGGTTCCCGCCGCGCGTGTGTCCGAGATCGAGATGCGACGGGTACGAATCCGCGGTCAGGAGATCGACACGCTTGTGCTGTGCCTGGTCCTGCGAGCCGCGGAAGCTCGTCAAGCTCTCGTCGACGTGCCAGATGAGCAGTCCCTCGCCGGGGATGCGCCGATCCGCGCCGATGCGGCGCCGGTTCTCGATCAGGAAGTACTCCTTCGGATGCTCCGGTCCCTTCGCGAAGATCTTGACGACCTGGCCCGACTTCTCGACGGCGGGCAGCGCGATGCCGGGCTGCGTCCGCTCGACGACGATCGGATCGACCCAGCCGAGCTGCAGCTTCGACCACGCGCACGGATGCGGCGGCGAGTCGCCCATGCCGACCCACGTGCCCTGTCCCATCAGACCCCAGATCCCGATGCCCTCGTGCGGCTTGTTCGGCGCGTACAGCTCGGGAAGGCCGAGGACGTGTCCGAACTCGTGCGTCATGACGCCGAAGGGCGAGAGGCCCTGCATCGGGTCCTCGGCGACGACGACGCCGAGCGGGCCGCGCCACTCCGGCATCGGCGTCGCGAGGGCGCCGCTGACGGCGTTCGACCACGGCAGGCCGAAGCGCTCGCGCTTGATGTCGGACTCCGCTCCCGGCCCGGCGAAAAAGATGAAGACGACGTCGGGATCCGCCTGCTGGAGGAGGCTCCGCTCGCCGTCCGGCTCGGGTCGGGACGCCTGGACGAGGGCGTCCCGGATCATCGAGGCGGGCCGGCTGACGTACGCGGCTTTTCGTCGGGGCAGCCGATATACTTTCTCGCTGACGATGGGCTGGATGGCGAAGCGCCGCAGCGAGACCTCGTCCCAGTAGGAAACGAGACGATCGATGAGGCCGCTCTTGCTCGCGTTGGTGAAGTCGTCCTTCGGACGCGAAGAAGCCTGGTCGGGAAATTCGACGCGCAGGAAGAGCACGCGCGCGCGGGCGCCGAGGCCCGAAGCGGGCGGCTCGTTGCGTCCCGATTCGCCGGCTGCGAATCCTTTTGCCGGAGCAAGCGCCAGAGCG
>Ga0194128_10002110_pt1 | contig 32877 bp, 28 predicted proteins | sample TA2KigCa65mmetaG_FD_148650 | JGI IMG/M metagenome (GOLD analysis project Ga0194128, IMG submission 148650) | Freshwater microbial communities from Lake Tanganyika, Tanzania - TA2015037 Kigoma Deep Cast 65m | ecosystem: Environmental > Aquatic > Freshwater > Lake | place: Tanzania: Lake...
CACCCGGCAAACGTTGGGTGGTTTTTCGCTTTTGGATTTCATACACTAACCCCATTGCTCATGTCATTGGATCAACATTTTGGAGAGCGCAGACACTCGTGCCCGCAGCAAAGCATCGGGACCATGATTGGGGCAGAAAGCCCGGACTTCGCGTTAGCACAGGACGCTCGTCCTCCGCTTGGGCCAAAACGCCTCCCTGTCTGGCCGTGGGAACGGGCCTCTTCGCGATGGAATGAAGCTTTGACTTAAGCGCCTAAATTGCTACAAATGCGCCGTTATCCAAAAGGATTGCGGTATTAACAGTTAACTACATATGAAACGATTGATTGTTTTTTTGACATTGGCTGCCTTCGCCATGGTATCGACCACGCAGGCAGGAGAAAAAACCACGAAAGCCAAGACGACTAAAAGCTCGGCCTGCTGTGCGGAGACTAAAACAACGACAACGGCTGTGACAGCGAGCTGCTCTGAAAAGACAGCCTCAAGCTGCAGTGCCACGACCGCGTCCACGTGTGGCGCGAAGAAGGCGATCGCCAGGAGGAATCATTCCCTGAAGGGCGCGACGCTTCTTGTGATGCGCTAATTTGATCAAGCTTTGGCGATCCCCATCTGGAATCCAGGTGGGGATTTTTTGTCGGCGGCATTTCTCTTCCGGGCATTAGGTTAAGTTCGTCTTGGCATGAAGAAGGTTTTCGATTCGATTGAGTCCGTAATCTCCGAGTTGCAAAAAGGGCGGACGGTGATCGTCGTGGACGACGCGGATCGCGAGAATGAAGGCGACCTGATCATGGCGGCCGAGTTTGTGACCCCCGCGGCCGTTAACTTCATGGCTAGGTTCGGTCGCGGCCTGATTTGTGTGCCGACTACTTCAGAACGGCTCAAGCAGCTTGGAATCGAACAAATGGTTGTTCAGAACCGCGATGCATTTCGAACGGACTTTCAGGTGAGTGTCGATGCGGCGCGAGGCATCACCTCGGGCATTAGCGCCGCGGATCGCGCGCAAACGATCAAGATCATGGCCGATCCCACGGCGGTGGCGAATGATTTGGTCCAGCCAGGCCATGTGTTTCCACTACGCGCGAAACCAGGTGGTGTTTTGCAGAGGGCCGGGCACACCGAAGCCGCCGTTGATCTGGTCAAACTGGCGGGATGCCGGCCGATGGCGGTCATTTGCGAAATCATGAGCGAGGATGGTTCGATGGCGCGATTGCCGGAGTTGACTCAGTTTGCGCGGCATCATCGGCTCAAGATTTGCACGATCGAATCGCTGATTAAGTATCGGCGGACCCGCGAGAAGCTTGTCGAGCGCGTGGAAGTGGTGAAGATGCCGACCGATTATGGCGACTTTGATCTCTATTTGTATCGGTCGCGCGTCGATGGCCAGCATCACTTGGCGCTCGTGCGAGGCGAAGTGGCCAACAAGAAGGGTGTGCTTGTCCGCGTGCACAGCGAATGTCTTACTGGAGATGTCTTTGGCTCGCGGCGATGCGATTGCGGACCGCAGCTTCATGAGGCGATGCGGCAAGTGGCCAAGGCCGGTCAAGGCGTGATCGTCTATATGCGGCAGGAGGGAAGGGGAATCGGATTGGTTCCCAAGATCAAGGCGTATAAGTTGCAGGAACGCGGCCTCGACACGGTCCAGGCGAATTTGAAACTCGGATATGCGATGGACCTGCGCGAATACGGACTCGGCGCCCAGATTCTGGTCGACCTTGGCCTAAAGACAATTCGGCTGCTGACGAATAATCCCAAGAAGGTGGTAGGCCTGGAAGGCTACGGTTTGGAAATTGTCGAGCAGGCGCCAATCAAAATCGAACCAAACCCACACAATGAACGATACCTTAAGACCAAGCGCGAGAAACTTGGTCATCTGATCTGAGGCGAGCCAATGTTGAAGCCTGTTCCAACTCGGATTCAACGAACGAGCGCCGGCTCGTTCGCTATCGTTGCGTCCAATTACAACAAGCGGTACGTGGAGGGGATGTTGCGAGCGGCGCTGGCTGTGCTGAGGTCCGCCGAAGTGGGCGGGGTGCGTTTGGTCCGTGTCCCGGGCGCATTTGAGATTCCCGTCGTCGCGGCGAAACTCGCGGCTCAGGAGAATCCGCGCATTTCGGCAGTCATCTGCCTCGGAGTGATTCTCAGAGGGGAAACCACCCACGCGCAGCAGATTGGCGAAGGGGTTAGCAACGCTCTGGCGCAAATACAAATCACGTATCGCGTTCCCGTCATCCACGAGGTCCTGTTGCTGGAGAATGAGGAACAGGCGCGAGTTCGTTGTTTGAGCAAAACTCACAATCGCGGCGCGGAGGCGGCGCAAACTGCAATCGCAATGGCGCGAACGCTGGCTCAGCTCGACCGTGAACTCAAAATGGACCGCCAGGAGTCGTAGTCGAATGTTCGAAGCCTGCTTCGGTCCGTGTTTAGCGCAGGGGCGGACTTCCCGTCTATCGGTGTCTGTCCAAATCGTTGACCGCCAATTCCAAAATCCGTCCCGGGAGACCTAAGCCACCTTTGAAAGTAATCGCGCGGCAGTACTCAGCAATATAGACCTTGCCCTTGCCGCTTAAATGGACATCCACAGGACGCGCCAGAGGAGTGAGAATTGCCTTTGTGCTCGCCTCAAGCTTTCCTTCCGCGTTTTTCCGTACGCGCATTTGCAGCAAGTCGAAGCCGTAATCGGACGGTTGCTCGATAAGGATGCCGAAGCGTCCCACCAAAAAAGTCCCGCGGTATTCCGGCGGAAAATCATCGCCCAGGAAAACAATGCCGGACGGTGACGAATGCTGGTCGAAAGTGGAGAAGGGCTTTCCTTTGAAACCAGCGTCGGGACCAATATTCGCAACAGGCAAAGTGATCTCCAATCCAGCCGGGGCGTCCGGTGTGTAAGGGTAGGGCTTCTTCGTCCAATCGGAATATTGGTACGGGAACCCGTAATGTTTGCCCTTTTCGATCAGGTTCAATTCCTCGGGCGCGTCGGCATTCGGGCCGTTTTCGGTGGCGAACATCTCACCCTGATCATTCCAACAAAAACCGTAGGCATTGCGAAGTCCGCGCGCGTAAATCTCGATTTCAGGCTTTTCGGCGCGTGGATCGAGCCGCCACAAGCAGGCCGTCAGCGGCGTTTCACCTTCTTTCGAGATACGCGGATCATCTCCGGGATCGTTGCTGTCGGTGCGCGATCCGCTGTTGACGTAGAGCATCCCATCGGGGCCAAAGGCTATGTGTCCGACAGCGTGATGGTTGCCAGTGCCCCAGGGATACGACGTTTTGAACCAAGGTTGCGGCTGACTCGGCTCGCCGTTCTCGGTCTTGGTCGTGCGATAAATGATGACTTCGGCCCGGTGCGGCGTGACAGCTTCGTTGCGTTGATTGGAGACGATATAAAGACGTTTCTGCGCGTCCAGGGTGAATCCCACAATAAACGTTTCACCGAGCTTCAAATCGAGGTATTGGGCGCCCCAGAGGATTTGCCGGAGATTGCCATTCGAAAGATCGACACGCCAAACGTCGCCGTTAAAACAGAGCGAGTAGAGAACTTTGCCTTCGCCATCGCTGGCTAAGCGCGTCGGATGATTGGACAAGCGTGCGACCTCGCGGAGCGTGAATCCTTCCGGCGGTTTGGGAAGCGGCAAGTAAGCGTTTGCCTTGGCTAATGCTTGATAAGTTGGAAATTGGGTCTTGGCTCGAACGGTTTTGACCTCCTCAGCCGTCACGGCTTCGCCGGAATTACCCCAACTGTTTCTGACAAATGTCAGAACATCGGCAGCTTGTTGATCATCCACAATCGCCGGCGGCATGAAGCCGCTATAACTTTTTCCGTTCACGGTGATGATCCCTGTGAGTCCTTCGGCCACGATTTTAATGCTGCGCGCCTTGTCGGCCATCAGGAAATCCGAATTGGCCAAGGGCGGAAAGGCGCCGGGCGTGCCCTGGCCATTGGACTGATGACAGAGAAGGCAATGCTGAATGTAGAGCAGTTTGCCGCGGGCCATTTGCTTCTCTTTTGTGTCCGCGTCCTGTGCTCGGACCATAATCATGGAAGCCAAGCAGAGTGTGAGTGTAATGATGATACGAACAAAACCTGTGGACATGGCGGCAAAATAGCGGCCCTCGCGGAAGGGAATCAATGACGAATGTCGAAGGACGAATGACCAAAGGATGACGAATTCCTCAATGCCCAACCCGCGGTCCAGGTCGAAGTTAGGCTGTGGTTTATTCGAGCTTCGTCCTTAGTCATTCTTTCGTCATTGGAACTTCGTCATTCGTCATTGATCTTCATTGATCTCCTATCTCCTTGACAGCACCGGCAGAGCGGTAGCGTATTTAGGCCATGCAAACCACACTTTTCTCCAAAGGTCGTCCTCTCATCGCAGTGGCTTCCGCAGTTGCTTTCCTAGCGTGCCAGCTTTCGGCGGCCGAATCGCCGAGTCTCCAAAAATGGAAGAAAGGGCAAGGCTGGGGTTGGGTTTGGGGCAAAGGCGATGAAGTGGGCGCGTTGAACGAAATGAACGACGCTTCGCGGTTAGCCGCTTTGAAATTAGTCAAGCGCGGGAAGACCTGCGATCTCGGCGTTGTTTACGACCGGACTTCCTATAAGTGGCCGGGACACAGTCCGGGTGAGATCATTTCGTTTCGCACGCCCGAAGGAGTAAAGCGCCAAGCCGACCTGCCAGCCTTAATGAACGAGAACGCTTCGAAAACGGCATGGCATAGCTGCGCTTTATTCATGAATGACAATGTCGCGACGCAAATCGATGGTCTCGGCCACGCGACCGAGGGCGAAGATGACCATTGGTACAATGGGTTCACCGAAAAAGATTGGGGCGGCAATTGGGGGGTCCGCAAATGCGACGCCACGACCATTCCTCCGATTGTTGCGCGCGGCGTCGTCATTGACGTCGCGGGCTACAAGAACCTCGACGCGTTGCCGAGCAACTACATGATTACACCTGCCGACCTCCAGGGAGCTTTACGCAAGCAGAATACAACGCTGCAGCCCGGCGATGTCGTGCTCATTCGGACAGGAACGTTGCGTTTCTGGGGTGAAACTGGCAGCGACGAGAAAGGCCTGATCAAAGATCATGATTCGGCCGGAATAAATTTGGAATCAGCGAAATGGTTGGTTGAAGAGAATGGAGCGATGATGATTGGGAGCGACACGAGCGGCTTGGAGTACGTGCCAAAAGCTGAGGAGACGACCGCTTATCGAGCGAAGTACAAGTCATTCATGCCGGTTCACAATTATCTGTTGATCCAACAGGGGGTGCACATCGGGGAGTTCCATAACCTCGAAGAACTGGCGCGCGACCGTATCTACGAGTTCTGCTATATGTGCACCACGAGCAAGATCAAGGGAACGGCCTCGGGGTTTGCGTTGCGGCCCCTGGCGATTTACTAAATCGAAACAAGATTGTTGGCCGCGGCGGCTTCCGTGCGGAACCGATGAATGAATGAACTCCTTGCTCGCGGAAGCTCCCGCCAGGATCATCTTCACGGCGACAATGCGGTCCCGGCTGACCCGCCGCGCTTTGTAAACGGTTCCCATCCCGCCGCGGAGATTGATAAATCTTGCTCGTGAGACAAGGGTATCACCATGAAAACCGCGACTGTGCGTCAATTGCGCAATGATTTTGCCCGGCTTTCCAAGTGGTTGGAAAAGGGTGAGTCCGTCCAGATCGTCAAGCGCGGCAAGCCTTTTGCCCGGGTAGTGCCGGAACCGAAAACCAAGAGTTTCTTAGGGTGCATGAATGGCACTGCGAACATTCCGGATGATTTCGATGAGCCTTTGGACTTGGAGTGGGAGGCAATGAAAGGAGATTTCTCTTGGACACGAATGTCTGGCTCCGTGGGGCTGCCGAGCCGGCAACCTTGCCGGAAAGGATCAGGAGGTTACTCGATGCGCGAGATGGGCAGTTTGGTTTGTCTGCAATCAGTCTCTGGGAGGCGGCGAAGAAACATCAAATCGGCAAACTACATTTGAAAAAGGATTTGGGCGCATGGTCGAGAGAAGCCGTCGCAATGCATATTCAGTTGCTCCCGTTAACCCCGGAAGTGGTAACTGAGGCTGTTGAATTGCCGGATTTCCCGAACCGCGATCCTGCCGACGAACTCATCGTGGCCACAGCCCGTATTCACAAGCTGACGGTCCTGACCACGGACACAAAACTGAAGTCCTACCGCCACGCGCGAATTCAATACTTCACGCCAATCACCTGACTGATTCGATCCGGTCAAGGGGGAATAGCGGAGAGATGCGGGCAGCAACGGGATAGGTTGAAAGATACTCTGCTTGTGGCTGGGCCATAATAATAAACGGGAAATCGGGCACGCCCTTTTCCCGCCGCGATTTGATAAAGTTCCTGGTATGAGCCGCCTGCCGCCAGAATCTCGTCCCGATACACCGCGATGCAGCGAAACGCTATGCGCCGCTGGCTTTCAGAACTGCTTCGACGACTTGATCCACGGTGATTCCGCGCATGCAGCGGAAATCGATGGGACATTCGCGCAAGAAACACGGGGAACAGGGAACGTTGGCGCGCAGAAAGTGATTTCGGCTTTCACCGGGCAGGCCCGGGCCGGTCAGTTCGGGAGAAGTGCTTCCGAAAGGAATGATTACTGGCGTGCCAACCGCTGCTGCCACATGTGCTGGTCCTGTGTCATTGCTGAGGAGCAGCCGACATCGTTTCAATAAGGCGCATAACTCGCCAAGCGTGGTTTCGCCAGCCAAGTTCAAAATAGCCGAAGCAGGCAGATCCCCGTTCCTCAGGCCATGGACGATTTCGTTCCCAACAGCGATATCCGATTTTCCGCCAAAGATTAGCCACTGACAGTTCGTGTGTTTTTGAATTTCGATCGCTGAGGCGATGAAATCTTTGACGGGCCACCGTTTTGCAGGGCCATATTCCGCGCCAGGATTCAAGCCGAACAAAGAGGAAGAGACATCAAGCTGCCACCGGCGCACCACCGCGTTCATCACTTCGTCGGTCACGGCCAGAAACGGCGCAATCGGTTCGCTTGACGCCCCCAAGTGGCTAACCAAATGAAGGTAATCAAATATTTGATGAGCCGAACTGGTCAACGCGCGCGGTAACGGGGCCTCGGCAGTGCGAATCAAATCGCGAATTTCGGTCGTCGATTTCTTGCGCATGCGAACGCGATTTTTTTCAGGCGCCCTCTGGGTCAAAAAGAAATTGCGCCAAGGCCGGTCGCAGCCAATTCGGCGAGGGATGCCGGCGAGCCAAAGTTCGAGAGCAGACCGGGGCGAGTTTGGCAAAGCTACGCCAATTTCAAATCGTTGTTCACGCAATCGCCGGGCGATGCGCCAAGGGCTTTCGCCTTGGGAAAACGTCAGGACGGAGTTGACGGCTGGGTGATGCCTCCAAAGATCGGCCAGCTTTGCATCCGTCAGAATCGTAATGTTTGCATTCGGATGCGCTTCGCGAAGCCGCCACAACGCTGGCGTCGTCATCACCGCGTCGCCGAGCCAATTGACACCCCGCACGAGGATTCTGGCAGCCATTAGGACTTTGGGTTCGCTTCGGATTGCGAAAGCCGGATTTCGGATTTTCCGCTCTCTCGGTCACGATTGGAACTGCCCCGTGAGCGTCCGGAGTTGCGGATTCTGCGAGCCGGTTTCCATCGGTTATGAACCCAGAACCAGTTTGCCGGGTCGCGCCGGACGGCCCTCTCGAACGATTGGTTGACGTCGCGCATGATGGCTTCGACCGGCCGAGGCGAGCCATTGGCGCGCGTTGGAATTTCTTCGCCGACTTCGACGCGCCACTGCGCCAACCCAACGCGAAAGCAGAACCCGGTTGCCAAGTGGCAATTGTAGCGCAGGGCAAAAACTGCCGGAGCTGCGCTCGTCGAGCAATCGTGTCCAAGAAACGGCAACCGCAGCCCACGCCGTCCCGCATGTTGATCGGCCAAGAGCCCGAGCAGCAAACGCTCGGACCGTAACGCCGCTTTGAGCGCATCCGCATCGGTCCGTCGTTCAAAAAAGGTGCATCCGGAGCGGGATCGCAGCGAGAGCAGGAGACGATTCAAAACGGGATGGGGCAGTCCGCGGTAAGTGGCTACCGGTTTCAGTTGCGGAACGAGGTGACCGATCCGGGCGAACAGTTCGAAATTTCCAAAGTGCCCCAGCGCTATGATGACGCTGCGGTTTGATGCAAGCTTGCCTGCGCCGACAAATTCGACGAACGGCTTTAGTTCCTCAAACGACATAAATGCCGTCTTCGCCCCGCTGGCATAATTCTCGCCGATTCTGCGAAAATTCTCCCGGGCCAAAGCGCGTAATTCACGGGCCGTTCGCTCGGCAGCGAAACAGAGCTTTAAATTCCTCAAAGCCACGCGGCGGTGCCGAATATCGCACCAATAACAGATTTCGCCGCCGATGCGACCCAAGCGAGCTGCCCAAGGCAGCGGCAGAAATTGGAGCGCGCGGAGAATGCACCGCGCGAGCCAATCAAGCAAAGTATCCATGCCCTTAGCGGAACTTATTCAATGCACGATCCCCTCTCTATGAACTGCCTGGCAGGACAGCGCGTCTCGCCTGTCCAGCATCGGCGCACACCAAAAGCAGGACAAGCGGGACGCCCTGTCCTGCCAAGTTCACGGAAGAGGGGCAACGTTGACTGCATATTCACGAGCTTAGCGGAAACAAATCTGCCGGACGCAATCCTGAAAGTCCTTCGCGCCCCGCAGAATCTTGATTTCAACCCGCATGAAATAAATCGGCAAATCGCGCCGGTCGAGCTTCGGAAAGCGGACGGCGTCTTTTTGAGTTGTCACGATGATTTCAGCCTGACGTTTTTTGCTGCGATTGATGACGTTGAGTATCTCCTGCTGGGTGAATCGGTGATGGTCCGCAAACCGTTTCGGATAAACCAATTTCCCGCCGAGATTGACCAGGCTCTGTTCAAAGCTTTCCGGCTGCGCAATCCCGCTGAGTGAGGCAAGGCGCTTGTTCTTCAAAAAATCCAAACCTTGCCGCTCGCCCGTAAACACGTCCTCGAAGTAGAGAGGATGATGGACGCATTCGATGACGCTGGCTGTGGAATTATATTGTGCGATTCGTTTGCGCAAGGCTTCCGTGTTGCCATCGCTCTTCGTAATGAAAATCGTGCTGGCGCGCGCCAAATGAGATGGCGGTTCCCGCAGCGTCCCGCGCGGCAACAGAAGTTCATTTCCGAAAGGCTGCTGGTAATCAATCAAGACGATGTCGCGCCGGCGGCCGCGCAATCTCCAGTACTGAAAGCCATCGTCAAGCAACAAGGTGTCGCAGCCGAACTTTTCAATAGCGTAGCGTCCGCTCTTGACCCGATCTTTGTCCACTAGCACGACGACATCCTTGAGATTGGAAGCGAGCATGTAAGGTTCGTCGCCGGCGGTTTCGGAATCGAGCAGCAACGATTTGCCATCCGAGACGACGCGGGGTGGCGTGCTGTCTTCGCGGAAAAGCAACTTATTCAGCAGGCGCTTTCCCAGTGGGGGAGGCTTCGAGCGGTATCCGCGTGACAGGATGGCTACGGTGCGTCCTTGGTCCTGGAGTTCGCGCGCAAATTTTTCCACGACCGGCGTTTTGCCTGTCCCGCCGACGGTGAGATTGCCGACCGCGATGACTTGGACACCCAAGGTGGAATCGCGGAGGATGCGCACGTTGTACAGAAAACGGCGGGTCTTTACCGCCACTTGAAAGACCTTGGAGAGCAGATAGAGAGCTGAGCGAGTCAGAGCCGCGCTCTTGCCGCGACGCTGCTCGAAAATGACCTCCAGGACAAAAGTCTCGAGACTTTCCGTCCAACCTCGTATCGTTTCGCTCATCCTAAGAAAGTCTGCCAATCCAACCGGATGAGGGCAAGTGCGAGCATCTTCTGGTCGTTATAGGGAAATCATCCTAGGACATCTGAACGCTTCACTAGGATGTTATCCAATGCTTCTTCGACCGTTTCAAAGGCGTCGAGGTAATCCTTCGCCCCACCCAACGCACGTCCCACATAATAAGTAAAGACCAGATAACTTTTCGACATGGCCACTTAGCAACCGATATGGCGGAGGCGTTAGAAGCGCCCACGCGTCCTGAACGTGCCTCGTTCTGAGACAACGGTTGTCTTTTATTGGAATTGGATCGCCCGGGCGCGATCAAGCGTGTCGGTCGGAGCGCAGCGTTTATGCGCGTTTACGCTGCGGAAACGTACGCAGAGTCGAAACCTTCCAACGAATTTCGAGCCGCTCGGCAATTTCACGCTCTGCAGCGTAAACGCTGCGCTCCGACCGACACGCTTGACCGCACTTATCGCACCCATCGCACCCATTGACGGATTGACCCGTTGCGGAAAAGCGATTACATGTAATCGTCAATCCATACATCCACATACAACCAATTGGAACTTATGCTTTCGTTGCATCTTAATGAATGGCCGGCGAAGTCAGGACAATCTAGGAAGCCTGGCTTTACACTGATCGAGCTTCTGGTCGTCATCGCAATCATTGCGATTTTGGCGGGAATGCTTTTGCCCGCTTTGAGTAAGGCGAAAGGCAAGGCCACAGCCGTCAAGTGTCTGAATAACATGAAGCAATTAACCTTAGCCTGGATCATGTACGCCGACGATCATGAGGATAAGGTAGTGCGAAATTATCTGTCCGACACGCGGGCTTGGATTGGCGGCAACGTTGCGGCATTGCCCGGCGCCACGAATGTCTTGGATATCAGGAACGGACGGCTCTATCCGTACAATCAGTCGGTCGATATCTATCGTTGTCCCAGCGATATTCTGGGATTCAAGCTTGGAAGCCGGCAGGTGATTCGCGTCCGGAGTTTCTCGATGAGCGGCCGAATGGGCGGCGACGTGGCCTGCTGCGATTTCGTCAATCCTGGGGTTCCCTTCTTTCTTAAGACGGCCGATATCAAAGATCCTAGTCCGACGAAAGCCTTCGTGTTCGTGGACGAGAATGCCGACAGCATCGACGACGGTTTCTTCGCGGTCCAAGCGAAAGTCCCCAACAACGGTTATTGGCAAAATACACCAGCGAGCCGCCACGGGAATTCCGGGAACCTTTCGTTCGCCGACGGACACGCAGAGAGTTGGCGTTGGATCGAGCCGCGGACGCAGAAGCTAAAGGGAGTGAACAATAACACTTCTAAAGGCGACCGTGATTTGGAGCGATTCCGGTTGGCGACTTACGTCCCGCCAGGCGTGGCAGCGCCCTAAATTGAAACGCAACACAACCGAATGGCGCTGCGACGCGCCCCAACGCTGAACGAGCGAACCTCCGCTTCGGTCTTCTGCTCGATTGTCGGGTTAAGAGTGACACCCAGGCGGTTTTGCATTGAAATGCTTCAATGCGATCCGGCAAATCGAAAGCAACTTCTTTCAAATCAGAGGGAGACCTAAATCTCTCGAAGCGGCGAACGGCCTGGCGGAAGAGTCTCAGCGCTGAAACGGCCGCGTGGTTGGACCAGGACGAGAAGTATTTCCTCCATCAAGCCCTCTCCACACCCTGCCTGAATGTGCTGCAAGGCTGTCGCGGAACGGATTTCCAAGATTTGCAAAGCAGGGAGTTTCTCGATTTCCACGGAAATAATGTTCATCAAGTTGGCTTCGGGAATCCTCATGTTATTCAGGCAATCATCGGACAGCTTGAGGAAATCTCATTTTGTACACGCCGTTACACGAATATTCCCGCGATCAAATTAGCCAGGAAGTTATGCGAACTCGCTCCCGGAAACTTGAAGAAGGTGCTGTTTGCTCCCGGCGGCACGAACGCCATTGGAATGGCGCTGAAGCTGGCGCGAGCCGCGACGGGACGCTTCAAAACAATTTCCATGGGGGACTCGTTTCATGGCGCGTCGCTCGATGCTATTTCCGTCGGAGGCGAGGCGAGTTTTCGCAGCGGCATCGGCCCGCTTCTGCCGGGCTGCGAGCATGTGCCGCCACCCGGCGCAGCACATTGTCCATGGAGTTGCGGAGGTGTATGCAATCTAAAATGCGCTGATTACATTGAACACGTTTTGGAAAAGGAAGGAGATGTCGCAGCGGTTATTGCCGAAACCGTGCGATGCGCTCCATTCATTCCCCCGCTCAATTATTGGAAGAAGATTCGGGCCGCCTGCGATCGTTACGGGACACTTTTAATTCTCGATGAGATTCCGACTTGCCTCGGGCGCACAGGCAAGATGTTTGCCTGCGAGCATTATGATGTCGTGCCGGACATGCTTGTCATTGGCAAGGGTCTAGGCGGAGGAATAATGCCGCTGGCCGCCCTTATCGCCCGAGAAGATCTGAACGTAATGGCGGACAAGGCCCTGGGCCACTACACTCATGGGAAGAATCCGGTCGCGGCGGCTGCGGCTTTGGCAACAATCGAATGCATAGAAAAGCAATCTCTCTTAAAAAATGCGATCGCGCTCGGTGATTACGCGCTCAAAAAGTTGCAGGCAATGATGTCGCGTCACGAACTGATTGGTGACGTGCGGGGCATTGGATTGTTGATGGGCCTTGAATTGGTGAAAGATCGTCGAACCATGGAACGGGCGGCCGATGAGGCCGAAAAAGTAATGTATGAGGCTTTGAGCCGCGGGCTGGATTTCAAGTTGACGATGGGAAATATCATTACATTGACGCCACCTTTGACCATTACGCAGCGAGAGATGAAGCGGGCTTTGGACATCCTGGACGTGTGCTTGATTGAAGTCGAGCGCAGGAGCAGGCGGCGTCAGTAACGTCCGAGTTCAGCATGCAGCAACCGCGTTGCTGAGTCATGATCGAACGCTTTTTGTATTTGCCATTGTGTTCATCTTGCCCACAATTTTTTGGACCTGTGAAAAGCTCTGATTCACGCTGGCTGGTGTCGATGAGCCAATGTTTGCTCGCATGCTTCTGCGCGCAGACCTTTGTTGCTTGGAGCGCTGCTCCCAATCTTCCTGCAAGTCGGGATCTTCCCGATTGCCCGCCGGAATGGAAGATCGAAGTGGTCGCGGCGCCGCCGAAGATTCGGCATCCTTCGGTCGTCTGCAGCGCACCAGATGGGCGAGTGTTCGTGGCCGAAGATCCGATGGACATCAGCGCCCCATCAGCGGATTTGGCGCTGGGCCGAATCGTTTGCTTTCATCCAGACGGACGAACAACTCTCTTCGCAGACAAATTGTACGCCGTCTTCGGAATGCAATATCTGGAGGGGCAGCTTTACGTCCTGCACAATCCGAAACTCAGCGTTTTCACGGACGACAATGGGATTGGCCGGAACCGCGTCGATCTCATCGCGAGCACCAATCCAAATCCGTGGGCGTTGAACTGGAACGATCATGTGCCGGCGAATTTCCGCTTGGCGATGGACGGTTTCTTCTATGTGGCGGTTGGCGACAAAGGCGTTTATGGGGCGATCGGCAAGGATGGCAAACGGGTCAATCTTTACGGCGGCGGCATTTTGAGGCTTCGCCCGGACGGCGCCGAACTCGAGGTCTATGCCACAGGCGTCCGCAACATCCTTGATGTCGCGTTGAACACTGAAGACGAAATTTTCACTTACGACAACACCGACGAACAACAATGGATGTCGCGCCTGACGCACATGGTGGACGGCGGCTTTTACGGATATCCGTATGATTTCATCCCGCGGCGGCCTTACACGCTGTGGATGATGGCAGATTACGGAGGCGGCGCGGCAACGGGCACGCTAGCTTACAATGACGATGCGCTCCCGCCCGAATACCATGGCAACTTGTTCCTCGCTGACTTTGGGAAACGCCAGGTGCTCCGCGTCAAGATTGCGCGTGAAGGCGGCGGCTTCAAGGCCGTTTCACACCAAGATTTCTTTTCGAATGTTCCGACCGATTTTCGGCCTGTGGGAATAGGCTGGGCGGCAGACGGCCTCGGCTTTTACGTTTGCGATTGGGCTCATCGCGATATCAAAGCGCAAGTCGAAGTCGGCCGGTTGCTGAAGGTCACGTACACAGGGAAAAGCCACGCCGCGGTCAAGCCAGACTGGTATGTGCCAGCGGCAATGGGACGCGCGTTTGAAGCCACAACATCCGACCTTGCCAAGGCGTTGTCTCATCCAGCGCACAGCGTTCGAATGGTGGCGCAACGGAAACTGGTCGAGCGTGCGCGTCAGGCCAAGAACAACTCCGATGCCGCCAACGTTACTGCGCTTCTCACCCAAGTGCTCGGTGACCGACAGAATAGTTCGCTTGCGCGATGGCACGCAATTTGGGCTCTGGACGCCATCGATAGCGGTGTTGCCACTCGCGGTGTTATTTGGCTGTCGGCTGATGACGCCGATGTTTCCTTGTGCCGTCAAGCGATTCGGCAATTGGGTTTGCGTCGCGCTGCTCAAGCCGTTCCGCTGCTGGAACGGAAACTTCGGGATAAGGACGCGTCCATCCGATTTCAGGCTGCGACGGCACTGGGACGCATTGGACAAGCTGCGTCTGTGAATCCCTTGTTGGGGGCTCTGGCCGAAGAGGATCTCTACGTTCGCTACGCTGTTTTCACAGCTCTGAATCGCATTGGGCGCGCGAACCCGCCGGCGTGGAACGCAATTGTGCGCGGGTTGGAAAATTCAGATCAGAGGATAGTCGAAGCCGCAGCTTTTGCGCTGCGCGAGACATACGACACGACGCTTGTCGATGCTTTGGCAGCCCTTGCGCGCGACGCGGCAAAACCTTCCGGCAGCCGCGAAGCAGCGATGAAGCTTGCAGCAGCCTTGCATCATGAGCGGCCACCATGGAAGGGCGAATGGTGGGCCTACCATCCGGTGAACGCGCCACCGCCGGCCAAAACGGTCGAGTGGGCCGGCACGCCCAAAATCCTCGCGACGTTGCGCGAAGGGTTGAACGATCCCAACTCGCGCATCCGTCTAGCCAGTATCGAGGGTTTGCGCGAGGCACGAGATATTAACGCCGCGCCAAAGCTGCGCGCGCTTTTTCTCGAGGAGACCAATGCTGAAAACAGGCGCCGAATCCTGAGCGCCCTGGGATCGATGAAAGATGCCTCTGCCTCTGGCTTGATCGTTTCCGTCCTGAAATCGCCCGAACAACACAGGGACCTCTTGGAGGCATGTTTGGAATCTGCTGAACAAATTGGAGGAGACGAAATCTCGGAGGCACTGTCGGGTTTTCTTGGACTCGGCTCGGCGGAGAAGGGTGTTCTTTTAAAAGCCATTCAAGCCGTAACCAAGTTGAAACTAGCCCAAGCTAGCGCGTTACTCGTTCCATTGGCACGACGCGCCGATGCCGAAGTTCGAGAAGCGGCTTTGGACGCATTGGCGAAGATCAATCGTGCTGACGCATTATCGCAGATTCTTCCCTTGCTCGATGACTCGAACCCATCGATTCGCCGTAGTGTGATCAACGCCTTGAGCGCCCTCAAATCCAAAGCGTCAGTCCCTTCGCTGCTCCGCGCTTATCAAGATGCCGCCACTCGGACGGAAGCAATTGTTGCGCTCGCTGGCGTTCCAGATGCACGCGCGAGCGATGCGTACCTTAGTGGTCTCATGGAAAAGAATGCTGAAGTGCGCGAGAAGAGTCGCAAGGCAATCTCGATGCTTCGAAATGAACTGCTCCCCGAGATTGAAACCAAGCTTTCGCAACTGCCGCCGGAAGTCATCGCTCAATTGCAGGAGGTCTATCGCAATCACGTTGAAGCGAAGAAAGGCCGACTCTTTGCCACGGCGGCCAAGAAGCTTGAACCAACCGATTATCTAGCGTTCGCGTTAAGCAACAAAGGAAATGCCGAGCGTGGACAGAAGTTGTTCGCCGATTTGGCGGGCGCCGCATGCGTCAAGTGCCACGCCGTAGCCGGGCAAGGCGGCCAGGTGGGCCCTGACCTTTCTACGATCGGAGCGCAAGGCGCCCGAGAAACTCTGGTGGACAGCATTCTTTTCCCCAGCAAGGCGGCCCGTGAAGGTTATCAGCAAATCATCATCGAAACCAAAGATGACGAGCAGGTAGCAGGGCTGCTGAAAACAGAAACGGCTGAGGCATTGGTTTTGCAGGATGCCGATGGCAAATTGCATCCGATCCCCAAGGCAGCGCTCAAAAACCGCCGATCGAGCGAACTGTCGCTAATGCCGGAGCGTTTGCATGAGATTTTCTCGCTCGAGGAATTTGCCGATCTTGTCGCATACTTGGAGAATTTGCGTGGAGACCGAGGAGTTCCGACTAAACCATAGGGAAGCGTGGATTTTCGATAGGCTTTCCTTTACGCTCCGGGAATCATATGGAATCCATCTCGCTGGGTAATAGTCCGCTGAGCGGAAGCCGGCTCGCTTACGGCTGCTGGCGTGTCCTGGGACCCTCGGAATCGTGCGAACCGACTCCAGAACGGCAGGCACAAGGCCGCAAGGCGGTCATCGCTGCTTATGAATCCGGCTACACTCTTTTCGATCACGCGGACATCTATTGCGCGGGCGAGGCTGAGAAACTGTTCGGTCAAGTGCTCAAAAGCGTTTCCGGAATGCGCGAACGCATTGTGATCGCTTCGAAATGCGGCATTCGCAAACCGGGCGAGCCAGATGCGGATTCGCCTTATCGATACGATTTTTCCGCCGGGCACATTATCTGGTCGTGCGAACAATCGTTAAAGCGTCTGGGCGTGGATATGATCGATCTGTATCAACTGCACCGTCCGGATTATTTGAGTGATCCGGAAGAAGTGGCGCAGGCGTTTGCACGATTGAAGCAAGCTGGCAAGGTTTGCGAGTTTGGCGTCAGTAATTTTCGTCCCGTCCAGTTAACGACATTGCAAAAAGCCTGCCCAATGCGATTGATCGCCAATCAAGTCGAAATCAGCTTAGCCAAATTGGACTGCCTTCACGACGGGACCCTCGAGCAATGCATGACCGAAAAGATCACGCCGATGGCCTGGAGTCCTTTGGCGGGCGGACGACTGGCTGTGAACGACCCCATTGATTTGAGAGATCCAGATCATGCGCGGCGCTTGCACATCCGAGAAACCTTGGACTTGGTCGCGCGGGCGCGTGGCTCGACGCGGCCTATTGTAGCGCTCGCGTGGCTGTTGAAACATCCGAGCAAGATCATTCCAGTCGTTGGTTCAGCCGATCCGGAAAAGATTCGGGAATTGACGAAAGCTGTGGACCTGGAATTAACCCGCGATGAGTGGTATCGGCTCCTGGAAGCGGGGCTGGGACATCGGTTGCCTTAGTAGGTTGCGAGCATGCTAACAAGGACGCACATTGGCCCCATGTACCATTGCCACGCTGGCAGGGCGGCGTTGCCGCGCCGCCTGCATCGCGGGCCTAATAAGCCGGCGCAGCAATGCCGTCGTACCCTTGCGTGTAGGGAAAGCCTCGATTTCTTTTGGACACGCATCGGGACCATGAACCGTGCTGTAGCGGCGTCTCGTAAGAGCGCCGCAAACTCGATTGCTTTAGGAATGGCGGCGCTCTTACGAGACGCCGCTACAGGAGGCAGGTTCATGGGGAGCGGCGCATGAAGTCTCAGTCTCTCCCCCCAGCGCAACTCGGCTATCGGATGCCCGCCGAATGGGAACGTCACGCCGGCAGTTGGTTCACTTGGCCGCGTCCGGAAGGCATCAGCTTTCCTGACAAGTATGATACGGTTCCGCCGATTTATGCGGAATTGATCCGGCATTTGGCGGAGGTCGAGGAGGTCAACATCAATGTCTGGAGCGCCGAGATGGAAGCGTGGGTTGGGGAATCGTTGCGGTCGCACGCTGTGCCGCTGGACCGCGTTCGATTCCACCGCTTTCCTGCCTACGAACCATGGTGCCGAGATCACGGCCCGATTTTCTTGGTGCGTGAAATCGGCGGGCGTCACGAGCGTGCGATTGTGGATTGGGGCTACAACGCGTGGGGCGGCAAATATCCTCCGTTCGATCTCGATGATGCCGTTCCCCAACGAGTCGCTGAACTTCGCAGGCTTCCGCTCTTTTCTCCGGCCATGGTCCTCGAGGGCGGATCCATCGAAGTCAATGGCAGCGGGACATTGCTGACGACCGAAGCTTGCTTGCTCAATCCCAATCGCAACCCGAATCTTAGCAAGGCACAGATCGAGCAATTCCTGCGCGACTACTTGGGCGTCACGAATATTCTCTGGCTGAATGAGGGGATTGTGGGAGACGACACCGACGGACACATTGACGATCTCACCCGATTCATTAATTCGACAACTTTGGTCGCCGTCGTTGAAGATGATCCGGCAGACGCTAATTACCACATTCTGCAAGATAATCTGGAGCGACTCCGAACGTTCCGCGACCAGGATGGCAACCCGTTTCGAATTCTGGAATTGCCTATGCCCGGCGTTGTGGAACATGCAGGACAACGATTGCCGGCCAGTTACGCCAACTTCTACATCGCCAATGAGCTTGTACTCGTGCCAACCTATCGCCATGCAAACGACGCTCGAGCCGTCGCGCTGTTGCAGAATGAATTTGCGGACCGCCGCGTCATTGGGATCGATTCTACGGAATTGATTTGGGGGTTGGGATCGTTTCACTGCATTTCCCAACAGGAACCGGCCTGATCCTTTGCCTGACGTTTCATGAATCCCGAAGGCCAAGCACCGTCCGTGCGCGCCTTCGTTTCCATTTCGCCCGAAGCTGAACTGATCGCTGAACTGCGGAAGCTGCAGGAAACCGTAGCGCCAGATTGCGAGCGCAGGCTGGTGAAATGGACACGCCCCGACCAGATTCACCTCACTTTGCGTTTCCTTGGAAATGTGCGCGCTGAGCAGGTGAATCCGTTAAGCGAGGCGCTTCGGCGCGCTTGCGAACCGTTTCAGCCATTCGAGATTCGTGTTGATCAAATCGGATGCTTTCCGTCGCCTCGCCGGCCCAGCGTGATCTGGGTCGGCATCGCGGGTGACTTGAACCAACTCCAAAAACTGCAAGAGGCCGTGCAGCACGCGACCGAGCCGTTCGCGAGGCACTCCGAGAACCGAGCGTTTCATCCTCATCTGACGATTGGCCGGGTCAAAGCGCGCGGAGGCGATTGGGGGAGTGGCGACTGGATCCGGCAAGCTCAAGTAACGAGCAACGGAAAATGGAGTGTCACCGAAGTGAAGTTAATGCAGAGCAAGCTTGGCCCGGAGGGCAGCACCTACACCGCATTGTTGACTGCTCTTCTCGCTCGCTCCAAGGACTAAATTGTTTCTCGAAATAGGCTTCCGGAAAGGTGGGGCAACCTGCGGGTTTGCTGTTAACGCGGCAGCGTTTCCGTACCTTTCCGGAACTCTATTTCGAGAAATGCTATAGCACTACAATTCCGTTGCATTCGTTCCGCAACCCCGGTAAATCGTAAATGTGCTCACGACAAAACCTTAATCTCTATGGCTGAACTTCGCGTTTGTCGGATAACTTTGAGCTTCAGCCTGGCGTTAGAAGCATGACCACGACTCATTTCCAATTCAAACACCAACTCTAATCCGCTATGTCCCAACCCTGTTTTCACCCGAGTGTCGAAGGAGCCCAACACGGGGCCAAGAGTCTGGCCGATTTCCTGGCGTATGCCAAACGCTCCGGCGCCAGTGGCGCGCAGCCGTCCAACTACATGCTTCAAGGTGGAAAACTCTTCCAAAGCGCCAGAGAAATTAAGCAAAGGTTCGACGACGCCGGAATGAAGCTGGACGGCGTTTCCTGTCATTGTCCAGTTTGGGTGCACACGACAGCGTGGACCGGCAGCCCATCGATTCGCCCGTTTATTCCAGGGGACGTGGCCAAAAAGTCCGCGCAGGAAATCGAGAAGTGGGCGGAAAATTATCTTTTGAAGCTCATGGATCTCTGCGTCGAGTTAGGCGTTAAGATTTTGCCCATGTTCTGGGGCGTCGCCTTTGGATGGGAAGTGGCTTCCGGCTATCCTTGGGGTTTCTGGAAAGGCGGCGATTACGATCTGATCAAAGAAGGCCAGGAACGCTTCGTCAAGAAGACCGCGAAGATTCGGCAAAAGGCCAACTCTCTCGGGATCAAGCTGGCTCATGAAATTCATCCAGGCACAGCGGCCATGTGCGCGGACGATTTCAACATGCTGGTAGAAATCTGCGATGGCGATAAATGTCTGGGTGTGAATGCAGACCCGTCGCATTGTTGGGAAGGCGAAGATTGGGAGACGCGATTCTTGAAAGTGGGCCGGCGCGTTTACGCCTGTCACGTTAAGAATTTCGTCGTCCGTCGCGGCCTGCCGCTTCGGATGATGGCCCCCGACTGGCCGAAGCGAGCGATGCAGTTTGTCGATATTCCGAGCGGCGACCTAAACATGACCCGCTACGTCGAGTTGCTGATTCATGTCGGCTATCCGCAGCGTTATCGCGAGATTATGGGAACCGCCACAGCACCGCTGATTGTCGAAGCAGAAAGTGCTTACCGTGATCTCGATGCGACCAGCGCCAATGGCATCCAATACGTTCGCGATAATCTCTGTTTTCCAGTGGCCGGCGGCTCCTTCGAAGAAGGGATGGGCGCTTAGGATCTCGCCGGAGCGGACGTTGTCAGCCGCTCCAGTTCCCGCTGGTATTGCTCCTTTTCGCTTGGCTTCTTGAGCTGTTCTGCCAACAGGACCAGCTTCCGATAAATCCCGGCGATGTCAGGATAATCTGAAAAGGTTTGCACAAATTGTTGGTAGGTCCGGTAAGCCTCTTCAGGTTTGCCCGCGAATTCATGCCCTCGTCCGGCCGCCAAAGTAAGACGAATCTTCTGTTGCTGAGAGAGGGACAGTTCAGCCGCCTTTTTATACGCTTCGGATGCATTGGCGAAGTCCATCTTCGAAAAATAAAGATCGGCCAGTTTCTCCAGCAGCACCGAACTCTCGCGAAGTTCCGGCGTGTTTTCCAAGTAGCGAATCAAATCGGCTTCCCGAAGGTCGCCACTTAGATTGATATTAACGACCTTCAAATACGACCACTCGATCAGCTTGCTTTTCTTTTGGATCAGATGTTCGTGCTGAACCAAAGGCGGTCTGGCATACGGGCGATAAAGCGGGTCGCCAACGACCGTTGTTTGCCACGATAAATACGGTTGGCTGGCATAAGCCGCTTCACCGAAACTGAAGCTGAGATACGTCAGGCGGTGCAAGAACGCGGCAATGTTCGGCGTGAACTCGAGGTACGGCTCAAACACGCAGCCCATCGTGGCCGTAACTCCTTTGGCCAGAAATGGGCCAACCCAATTCTGCGTCGGCGATCGAATCGTTTGCGCGCTGAACGAGTGCAAATGATAAGCAAAGGCCCCAGGCATAAATTCCACTCGCGGCCGCGTAAAGGGCCCGGAGACTTGCCCATCGTACTCATACCAACCCGCGTAGAAAGCGATATGGCTCATCGGGAAAGCCGCCGGGAACCGCTCATCTTTGTCATCTAGAATAGTTTCGAACCCATGTTGGCGTGTCACTTCCGCCGCTCCCTTGATCCAATCATCTCCGACTTTTGTGCTGCCATTCGTCAACCCCCGCGCATCAAAATACGCGCGTCCCCAGAGCCCATCCGTCTCCGCTTGAATCGCCCGATCGACCAAACCACGAGCGGCCTCTGCTGATGGACCATCCAAACGGGCCACCATGAGAACACCATTGGTCGGATGAATAACGGCCGCGTTGGTCACGCCGTAAGTCCGGTTTCGCAACGGACCAAAATGCGGGAGTTTCGCGTCCAGCAAAGGCAACAGCGCCAGCTCGCTATCAACGGCGGCCTCATTTCGCCGCAGCTCCGCGCGGAGCCCGTCGGGCATTTCTTCGTCCAATTTCGAATCTGGCAGAATCCTCAATGGAACCCCATAACAGAGAACGGCGTAGCGCACCTTGGAATCCGTGGGGACAGGAAATGCATCCGCAACACTATTCCCGGCGGGTGCCTTCGCGGTGGGTCCAAACGTGACGAGTTTCCCTCTTTCCAGCCGCCTCATCAGAGGCCGCTCCAAGCTTTCCCGAAATTCCTTTCGCGTGATTGTTTCGTTTGTGTCCAGCGCAAATCCGAACACTTGACTCGTGGGGACTCGGCGAACCTTCGCATAGTACTCCGCCAAACTCTTGGACTCCGCCATCCTGGAATTAAACACAACCACAACGGAATCACCCTCACTGGCAATTACGACCGGCGCAATTGCGGCGAGAGCGAGACAAATAAGCGATTGCCAACTAACTTTGCTCATCAAAAAAATCGCGATTCGAGTCCGGTGGGCGCCAAAACTTGCTCGTCGCACCAGAACTCACCAATCGCAACCAACCCGCGGCCGCGATCATTAATCACGCATCATATATAACTTTCAATCCGTCATACGCAAATTCGACGCCGGGAGGCATCTCGGACTGATCCAGATCATGATCGAAATCATCGGTCAAGTGCGTCAAAAACACTCTGGGCGACCCAATCCGCCGAGCTGCGGTCAGCGCTTCATCCAGGCACATGTGCGTGGGATGTGGGTTCCGCCGCAACGCGTCGAGCACGACCACTTGAGATCCAGCGATTTGCTCGACGACGTTGGCCGGCACTTCCTTGCAGTCGCTGAGGTAGGCCAACCGCTTCGTCCCGTTTTGAGTGAAGAGATAACCATAGACGGTCAGCGACCCGTGAGGCAACGGTAGCGGTGTGATCGCAAGATCGCCAAGCGTAAAGGGGCCTTCAATGATATGCGATTCGGGAATAAAATAGCCTTTCGGGTAAGGACCGCCATTAAACGCATAACTAAAAACCCGCCGGAGGGCCGCCATGGTTATTTCGTTGGCGTAAATCGGCAAGCCCTTGCCTCCCCGCAGATCACAAAAGCGCCGGCAATCGTCTAAACCCAGAATATGATCGACGTGGGAATGCGTAAAAATCACCGCGTCCAACCATCGAATATTCTCCCGTAACATTTGCAGCCGAAAATCCGGAGTCGTGTCCACGACTAATTTGACTGCCTCGGTCGCAACATAAATCGATGGCCGCGTCCGATGGTTTTTGGGATTCGCCAAGAACGAAGATGGATAATCCTTTGCGATCAGAGGAACGCCAACCGACGTTCCCGACCCAAGAAAAATGAACGAAAAAGCCATGTTGGCGACAGGTTTGCGAAATCAGCAGCGCTTGGCCAGCCCGGAATCTTCCTGACAGCGCTGGCTGTGGTATGTAGTCCCGGCTTCAGCCGGCTTCAGCCGGAGCGATTGCCATCCGCTTTGGCGCCAGCAAATGCTGCCGCCTCAAAGCCGGACTACATACCGGGCTGGTTCAGCGCATTGGGACCATGAACCTAGCAGGACAGGGCGTCCCGCCTGTCCTGCTTTTGATGTGCGCAGATGCTGGACAGGCGAGACGCACTGTCCTGCCAGGAGGCGCTGGGAGGGCGCCTGGGCGACAAATCTCTGTCGGATTCAAATTTCTTTTGCGGAATCAAACTCCATTGGCCAAAGTCGAACAAACAATGTTAGCGGTTTTACGGATCAAAAACCTGGCTCTGGTGGAGGATCTGATTCTTGAACTCGAACCAGGATACGACGCCATCACGGGCGAAACTGGCGCCGGAAAATCAATCATCCTCGGCGGGCTTAATCTTCTCCTGGGAGAGCGCGCCGACCGAAACCTCATCCGCGCTGGCAGCGATAGCTGTTCCGTAGAAGCGATCTTCGACATCTCGCGGCTTCGCGCGCCTATCGCATCATTCTTGCAGGACAACGGGCTTGAACCGTGCGAAGAGAATCAGCTTTTTCTCAAACGCACCATTACATCAGCCGGAACCAACCGACAGTTTGTCAATAGCTCCCCGACATCTTTGCAAATCCTCAGCGCCATCGGCGAATGGCTCGTCGATATCCACGGGCCTCACGACCATCAATCTCTTTTTCATCCCGCCCGGCAGCTGGCCATTCTCGATGCCTTCGGAAACCTGCAAGCACCTCGCGACTCTTTTGCCGCGTTGGTCCGCCAACGCACCGCACTCGAAACCGAGAAAGCCGCGCTAATCGTCGATGAAAAGACCTATGCGCAACAGCTCGATCTGTTGCGATTTCAGGTCGCCGAAATCAAGGCCGCGAAGCTGCGCCCGGACGAAGAGCCCGAGTTACGGGAGGATCATAAACGGGTCAGCAATGCCGCGACCCTTCTCCAGCTCAGCCAGACGGCTCTCAGCCTCTTGAACGATGACGAGCATTCGTTGCTTGCTCAAGCGGGCATTCTTGGCCGCACGCTGCAGGAATTGCAGAAAATCGATGCCGGCGCAGCTCCTCTCCTTTCTCTGCAAAGCCAGATCGTCAGTCTGCTTCACGATCTTCAAAATGACATTTCGCATTACGCCGACCGGTTGGAAATCGATCCCTCTCGTTTGCAGGAACTGGAGGAGCGGCTGAATTTGGTCCAGTCGCTCAAACGTAAATACGGTTCCAACCTGCAAGAGATTATTTCTTTCGGTCAACAAGCGCTCGAGAAACTTACTCAACTCGAACAGCGCGACGCCCAGCTCCTCCAAATCAATGCCGATCTCGCCAAGCTTGATCACGAACTGTTACGCCAGGGCGAAGCTCTCTCGACGCAACGCCGCAAAGTAATCCCGAAACTCTGCAAGGCTGCATCGCGCCAACTCGCGGACCTGGGGTTCAAACAAAGCCAGTTCGGCATCGCGATCTCGACCCAGGCTCAGATTTCAAATTACAAGTCTCAGATTCCGCCCGTCGGGTTCGACACCATCGAATTTCAATTTGCCCCCAATGCTGGCGAACCAGCACGACCGTTGCGAGCCATCGCGTCTTCAGGGGAGATGGCCCGGGTTATGTTGGCTTTGAAAACTGTTTTGGCTGCCGAGGATGAAATCCCGGTTCTCGTATTTGATGAGGTGGATGCCAACGTTGGCGGCGAAACCGCGCACGCGGTGGGGCAAAAAATGCTCCAGATCGCACGCCAGCGGCAAGTGCTCTGCATCACACACCTCGCTCCGGTTGCGGCCTATGCCTCCACGCATTATCTGGTAAGCAAGCAACTCAAGAGCGGCCGAACCTTGTCGGAAATAAAGCGCCTTGAACCGAAGGAGCGTGTTGATGAATTGGCCCGAATGCTGGGAGGACAATCCGAAGCTGCCCGCAAACATGCCGAAGAGTTATTTAAAACGGTTCATAACTCATCCTCACGATCCGAATAAAACAATCGCCGCGCCTTCTCGTAGTCCGCTTCGGGAACAAACACTTTCGCCAGTCTGTTTAGGTCACCGTCGTCGGGTTCATTCGGATCGACGAATTCTTGCTTAGCCGGAATGGCGTGCTTTTCGAGCATCACGACGAGCATTTCCACATTGATTAGAGGTCCCGTGTAAAATAGTTTCACCAACTCATTTTCCTTGCAGCTAATTCTTCCGCGCCGCCGCCCATCACGCGCCAGCGGCTTGGATTGCGTCCGGCTTGCCGGCGCTTTGGCATCGACCGGCGCGCTCGGAAAGCCGGAGCAAGCTTCACGCGCTCCAAACGCTTCGCGCCAACCGCAGTCGAATGTCCGTTCATGCTGGCGGTGAAACTAGCGGAGCGAACGACACCCGCCAAACGGGGCGTCGGCGCATTGACCCACCAAAGTGGCGCACGCGGGACTTTGGAATCAAACACGTAAGCCTCGCCGCTCTTCCACAACGCGCCGGCGCGAGTGACGTAGTCAATCGGAATTGGATCTGGCGCCACTGGCCAAGTCGTTCCGTTGCGCCACGCCGCCCCATACGCCGTCACTTCGCCAATCGAAATGCGATTATTGGCCGGGCTGTTATCAGCCGGGTGCAACAGGGGCATCAACTCGATCACGCTTGCTCCTTCGGCCGCGCTGTTAATTCCATCCGCCGACGCCGTGCCCGTGAAGGTCTTTCGGCCAGTCTCGCTGTTGGGTGGAATTACCTCGTAACTTAGTGTGCGAGTATTCGAGTCGAAGTATGGACCAAACTTGACCTTCTTCGTTGCCGTATCAAACGAGCCACTATCACTGATCGATCCGATATTCCAGTTTGCTGGAGGAAACTCCTCAATGGCATAGACACTGGTTCCATTGGGAGGTGCAGCCTTCAAGATCACCTTGAAGCCCGCGCCAGGCACATAACCGCTGGGAAGTTCACGGACCACGAATGCCCTTCCGCCGCTCGGTTCCCCGACCGTCAACACCGCGGGCTGGCTAGTCACGGCCCTGGTTTGATTGGAAACAACCACCGTGTAACTGCCGGCGTGTGCAGCCGCCACATCATTAATGGTCAGCGTCGCTTTCGGCGCGCCGTCGATCTTAACCCCGTTACGATGCCGCTGATAATTCAACGGCGTTGTTCCTGTTGCGGTGACCGTAAATGTTGCTGTGCCTCCGGCCGGAACGGTCGCGCTCTTCGGCTGGCCTGTGATCTCGGGCGCGAACATTCCCCACGAGAGGAACGTTCCGGCAATCGGCGCCGACCCGTTCACTGGAGGCGATGCCGAGGGCCTTTGCCAGGCTACCGAGATATAATCACCGCCACCGCCATTTTTATGCGGAGCTTCGACGTAATAAGACCGGCCAGCCTCCATGTTCACGGCGGCTGATTTATTTTCGGGCCGGCTGGCGGTGCGTCGAGCCGTGCCAAGGTAATCGCGGTACTGCGCCCATTGCGGTTCAAACGCAATCCGGGGTTTGTCAGACGGATTGTCATTTGGACTCCCATAAAGCTCAGCCTGATCATCCGCAGCGATGTAAAAGACATAACTGCCAGTCGCTGTCGGCGTGACAAACCCAGTCAATCGCGTGCCGCAATCCGGTCCCACATCCCGTGACCCGAATGAACTCACTGTATCGATGCGATCCGGTGAGTTTGGGTATTGGGGACTGCGAGTAAAATCATCGATCGTATTACCGGTAATGCTTCGGTAAATCTCGCGCCGCAACCCGCCTTGAGTGATTAGCCCCGTCGTGACTTTCACCGTTGCAACATTACTCGTGACCGAGCCATTCGCGTTTTTCACGACGACCGTATAATCGCCTTGGTCGGAAATCTGACATCATTGAAGCGCAGCGTGGCACTCGTCGCCCCGGCAATATCAGCGCCCTTGAAGCGCCATTGATAACTCAAGGGCGCAGTGCCAGTCGCTGTAACGCTTAAAGTCACGGCGGTTCCCACCAAGACAGTTTGGCCGAGCGGCTGGCTTGTGATCGCTGGGGGCAAGGCCGATTTGACCAAGGCAAGCTTTCCCAGGCCAATTAGGTTGGCTGGCGGCAGCAGGCCACCTCCAAGCGTAATCGTAAACGGATTTGATTCGTAAACGACCGTCGAGTTCTCCAATGAACTGCCGTTGAAAGCTCTCATGACGAGTGTTGCTTGGATGCCCGGGGCGACGCCCGGCACTTCCACCGGCAATGCCGGCGGCGCAACATAACCGGCGGCTGCGCCCGTTCGAAAAGTGGTTGTAGGCAACAACGGAGACATCCTGCCGCCCGCGGGACCGCCAAAGAGTTGCGCCGTCCAACCCGTGCTCGCAAACGTCCCATCCTCGAGAAAGACCCGAGCATCGACTGAGCCGATAACGCGAATGTTAAACACAACGGATTTCTGGCCGTAACTCGTTACAAGTGTGATGACCATTGCCAACACCAAAAGAAACGTTTTCATGTGTGAAGGATTGAACCAGTTTAGAAAGGCAAATATCGGACTAACGATCCACGCCGGTTGCTACGCGGTCTTTATACCAAAAGGCCGGTCACGAATCCATAACAAAATGCCGTCGTGCGTCGTGCGCGTCTCTATTTCGGCTTGCCCAGTTCCGACAAAAAGCGCACCAAATCGCGGAACTCAGCGCGCGTTAGTGTGTCCGCCAAACCCGCCGGCATGACCGAACCGTTCAGCTTCTTCTCTTTGATCGCATCGCGCCGCACGCGGATTTCTTTGCTTTGAAGGACATCGCGAACTACGATTTCATCTCCGGTCTCACGCAATTGATAGCCTTGATATTCCTCGCCGGTCTTTGTGGTCACCGAAATGGATGTGTACCCTTCCTTGATTTCCTTTTGCGGATCGAGAATTGCGCCGATGATGAAGTCAATGGGCTGGGCTGTGCCGAGATTGCTCAACTCAGGGCCAATGTTTCCGCCCTGGCCGTGAACGGCGTGGCAAGCGACACATCCAAGTTCGGCGCGACGGAAGATTTCGGCGCCTCGTTGAGCATCGCCTTGAGCGTGAACCTCGTCGGTCAAACGACGAATATCTGCGGTCGCTAAGTTCCTGCCTTCCTGGTTGAACCCGGCCGCGTCATTCAGCAAGCGAGCAAGCGTTTCATCGCGCCGACCGCTGGCGCTCATTACGCGCAGCCCTGCTTCCGCAGCGCGCTTTGGAGGACGAGCCGTGGAAAGGGCGCTGGCAAGCGCAGCCGCGCCGCCTTGGCGTTGCAAGAACGCGGAAAAGATTTCGCTCAGCGGCGCATCATCCTGCAAGCGAGCCAAACCTTGAACGGCCAAGGGCGTGGCCACTGCCAAATCCAGTTGAGTCAAACCCGCGATGGCGGCAGCTTGAATGGAAGGCGCGCCAACCGTCGCGAGTTGAGACAAAACTTTCCGCGCTGAATCACCGCCGAACAGCGCCAAAGCCTCGATGGCCGCTCGACGTAAATGCTCGTTTGATCTCGTATCGAGCGCAGTTGACTCGGCCTTGTCGCGAACCCCCTCGCATTTCCATGCGCCAGCCAATCGGAGCGCTTCTGCTTGAACTCGCGTGTCTGGACTCTCGACGAGCGGACGGATGAGATACGAAGGATCTCTGTTAAGACGAAAGCTTCGCACTCGATTTGGCGCGGCCCAAATGGGAAGCAGTCGAGCTTGAAGCGATGTATCGCTCAGCTTGGCCAACTCCGAGAAATCATTGCCGTCGCCATGCTCGGCGAGGATGCGCAAATAGACCTCCTTCGCTGAAGCTTCCATTGGCGTCGCACGAAGAATGTCGCGCACAGCTTGCAGCGTGTCAGCTGTGCCGTCTGCACTAACCAGCATGCTGAGCCGCGACTGTTTGTTTTCGAGATTCAGTTTGCCGGCCTGGAACGGCGCAAGCCAGCAAGGCTTGAGCGCGAAGACAACTTGATTCAAAGCGTAGGTCAAAAACTTGTCGGTGGGAAAATCGGCAGCAAGGGCCGCAACTTCCATTGCTTCAGCTTTAGGAATGTAAGTGCAGGCAACAACAGCCTGCAATCGCACACGAGCATTTTCATCCTTCGCCAAAGCTCGCAACAAAGTGAGTGGGTTCGACAACCGATCCGCCCAAGCGCCAACAACGCCAGCGGCATAAGCGCGAGCGTTCGGATCAGCAGCTCGACACAGGCGCTCCAGTAAATTCGGCGCGACGATTTCGTGGCTTTGATAAACGCCAAGCGCCTCCTTCAAGGCATGCTCGGACAGTCCAGGTCTGGCAACGAATACCTTAAGCGCGTCCTTAACTTCGCCGGCCGGCCGATCGGCCAGGACTCGCTTCGCGAAATGCCGCGTCCATCGATCCGGCGACTTCAAATGCTCAAGCAAGTCTGGCAGCGACGCGTCCGCGAGTAGCGGAGGTTTGGTTAACGACCGGCCCTTGGCAGTAATTCGCCAGATACGCCCATGCGTCTTGTCACGGTCTGGGTGCCGAAAGCTGGCCTGATAATGGCCGATGATTGGATTGTACCAATCGCACAGATAAAGCGCGCCGTCTGGACCGAACTTGGCATCGACCGGCCGAAAATAGCGGCTCGTTGATTTGATCAACGGCGGCAAGTCTTCGAGAACAAAACCGGCGCCGTCGTCGCTTATCTTGAGTGTCCAAACGGCATTGTTGATATAGCCGGCAAGAATGAGCGCGCCTTGCCATGCCTCTGGAAAATGCGCGGCGCCGACGATATCGCCGCCGCCCGCTTTGCGGCCTTGACCGTTTTTCCAGATGATTGCCGGCGGCGCTTCCCGGCGTTTCGCGGTCATTCCCGGCACGGGATAGATTGGCGAACTGTTGTTTCCCGCGAGGACGATTGGTTCGCCCCAGTCAGTAAACGCGAAGCCCCACGGATTCTGCGGTTCGTGCGCGGAACCATAAAAGCCTTCGAGCTTGAGCCGGCGTGTCCGTAAGCGCCAAATGCCGGCCTGTTCGAGATGTTGAATGCCCCAAGGCGTTTCAACATGCGAGCGCGTGTGCAACCCTTGGCACATCCAAAGTTCTCCCCCGGGACCCCAGAGGAATGAATTGATATTTTGATGATTGTCGCCGGTGCCAAACCCGCGCAGGACGACGCGCGATTCGTCTGCTTTGCCATCACCGTCTGTGTCTTTCAGAAAAAGCAAGTCTGTGCCGTGTCCCAAGTACACGCCACCATCGCCCAACTCGATTCCGGTCGGGATCATCAAGCCGTCCGCGAAAACGGTCGTCTTGTCGCAACGCCCGTCGCGGTCGGTATCTTCGAGCATCAAAACCTTGTCATTCGGGATTTCGCCCGGCTCGATCTGCGGATAAACCGTGCTGCCAATCACCCAAAGCCGCCCGCGCGCGTCGAAACGCATCTGAATCGGCTTGACGACGCCGTCCTTCTCCGACGCGAACAGATTCGCTTCGAAACCGTCGGCGATTTGAAATGATGCGAGTTCGACGTTGGGATCGTGTGTGTCAGCGGCACGGGCGCGGGAAGCCGCTAGAACCAAAAACAGAACGAGAATGCCAGCCGCCCGTAGCGCCGACGATATCTTGGACTCTTGATCTTTCATGAAATCTCTCATGGCAGTTTCCCGGCTAACTCCGCAATCTCCCGTTCTTTCGCTTCAATCAACGGCACGAACTTTTCCATTTCGGCCGGGAACCAACGGACTTTAGGATCACGATGATCTCGGCTGCTGGGTTGGTTAATACGGTCGCCGCCGAGGAACGCCCAGTTTTGCGGGCGCCAATAGTCGAACCAAAGCCGGTTCTTTGCGACGACAACCTGGCGGAGCCGCTCGAATGCTCCGTTGGGCCAGGCGCCTGCCTCATTCGGTTCACCTGCGACGCCGGCTATGCTGCCAAATCCAAGCTGACGCACGAAAGCCCGCGCAACGAGAGCCTGCCCGCGCGGCGTGAGTTGCAGACCGTTGTCCGTCAGTCGCGATGTTCCATTCGCGTCACGACTCAGTTCCGTGAAAAGATCCACAAGCGGCAAGTTACGTCGACGCGCCAAATCGCGAATCGCGCCGGCATACTCGGCGAGCTCAGGGTTTCGCACGGAAAGGTTGGGTAACAAGTCAGGACCGCGTTCGTACAGAGGCGGCGTAACGAGAACCATTCGCGGTGTTTGTTTAGAAAACTCGTCGAGGAGCTTTTCGTATGCAGAAACGAATCCTGGCAAAGCTTCGCGCCCATCGAGCGCTTCACTCCGTCCAAACTGAAGGACGATCACGGAGGCGCCAGCACGCTCCAAATGGATGCGAAGCGGAGGAAAGCCGACGTCCCGTGGCTGCGCAAATACGGTGTCCCCTTCCCAGCCGAAATTGCGGAAGCGCACCCCTCGCCCACGGTGCGTCGCCGTCAGCAACGTCTCGAGGTGGCCCGTGTGCTGCGCGGCGGCCACGTCTGCCCCGCCAAGGAACGCGACGACATCGCCTTGTTCCAAGCTGAAACGCCGATCCGGAAATGGCTTCGAGCTTCCGCCAGTGGCCTTTTCTAATACGGAAGCGCTTTGAACGGCAGCCACAGTTCCTAAAGCGATTGAGACGAGAACAGAGGACAACGAGATACTGTGAACCACTTTGTTGGCATGAACGATTTCGACTCTTCCAGGGTCCTGGGGCATGAGTGACACTCTATGTTACAGAACGCAGAACGGCGATCTAAAAGAGAGTTCTGCGCGCCGTCACCACCACCGAAATAAGGTCAATATCCAACCACATTCAACCCAGGGATTCTCTGAAAATGTTGCCTATTACCTGTGACAAGGGGCAGACCGTGGTAAAGTGCAGTCGACGCGATCAAGATGTCGCTGTCGCCGACGGTTTGACCGCTGCTAACCCGGAGTTGACGCGAAATCTGTCCAGCCTGCCACGCGATGTCACGCGTGAGATCAAGCACGGTGTAATGGCTGAGGCAGAGCCAGCAGTCCTGCTGTTGGAAGCCATTGAAGCCCTCGGCGAACTCACTCACACTGATGATGCTGATGTAAAGTGGAACATTCGTGTGTTGTGTCAGGAAGCCAGGAGCAGCAGGACGGTTGCGTTTGACCTCGCGCTCAAAGTCGATGAGGAATGTCGTATCGAAAAGCATCAGCCCTCATTCCAATGCGAGGGTGCACGCGAGGGATGGTGTTGGGCTTCGGTCAGACGATCGAGGGCTTAATCGCTCAGCGGCGAATGGCCGGCGCGCCGCTTGAAGTCTTCCCGCAACTCATGAGCGAGATGAGGGTGCTGCGGAAATCGGGCGCGCCGCACGACATCGGAAAATGTTTCGTGCGGAGTCAGCTTAGCCGCAGTCAATTTCTCAACGGCGTCACGCTCCAGTTCAATCGTCACTGTTGCCATGAACAGAGCTTGCTTGAAAAAAGAGCTTCTTTCAAGGGTGTTGACCTGGAGGTCTCTGGAGGTCTCCGCCCGCGCTTCAGCTATTTCACGAAGGCGTTGGGAAAGATGGGAGTCACATCTCTTCATTTGCATTTAACAAAGCGAGCGGCCCGGACGTCTGGGCGCATCGCCAGACCTGCGCCTAAAACACATGGGCGAGTTGCCGGGTGGATTGGATTTGCGACCGAGGGCAGTCGATCAGCCGTTCTCGGCGCAGGTCAAAATTCTCGTGTCACCGAAGCAAGCTGCGAGGCGTGAGCAGGTTGAGTAAAATTCGGTCGCAAAAAGAGGCCTTAGACGCTGAGGAGGCGGATCAAGACATCACCCGTGACACAAAATCATTCACGGCCGCGATTCGAACACGCGTCTTTACTTTCCTGCGGGGCTTGGCCAGCGACGATTACGAAGAAGCACTTTCGACGCTG